>Ga0302292_1000449_pt1 | contig 29260 bp, 30 predicted proteins | sample III_Fen_N2_1_FD_194553 | JGI IMG/M metagenome (GOLD analysis project Ga0302292, IMG submission 194553) | Peat permafrost microbial communities from Stordalen Mire near Abisko, Sweden - III_Fen_N2_1 | ecosystem: Environmental > Terrestrial > Soil > Wetlands > Permafrost | place: Sweden: Abisko...
TTACCGTAAACCGCTACTAGTGGTTCAGTAAAAGAAAACGGAAGAGAGGTCATGAAGGAGGCTCGACTATACGTGCAATTAAATAAAATAACTGAAATCAGGGTTCACAAGAACCCACATTGGGACGAGGCGTTGGCGGTAATGTTGGTGCTTCTCGTCCTCGACCGCGATATCAAAATTACCATCATTGATCCAGATAAGGATCGAGATGGCAATCAGTCACACATTCTGCGTATTGGTTATGGTGGTGGAGAGTTCGATGAGCATGATCTCAAGTCGAAGGATTCCAAGATCACATCTGCATGGCTAGTTGCTGAGGCGCTCGGTGTCACACACTGTTGTGCTGAGGTGCTCGAGGAGTCTGCTCGTCTTGATCGGACTCCTACGGCAAGCACTCGATCAATTGCTTCGGTCCTCAAGGTGCTTCATGGCGAAATTGGGGAGCGACATGCGTTTGATTGGGCACTTGTGGGTGCGAAGGCTTTGCTCCTCTGGAGTGAGTCATCGAAACCATTACCTGGTGTCGAGGTCCGTCAGGAACTCGTCGCTGAGGTATCCACCGAGGTGTGGTCTGCCTTCATCGAGGAACACAAGGGTGAGCCTCAGTATTATGAAGCCGGGAAGCAGGCCTGGACCGAATGTGAGAAAGCTCATGGTAACAAAAACGGTCATTGTGACGTTGATGTTATTGCGAGCCTCATCACTAACGGTAGTGCAAGATCATGGCTCTCAACCGCAATCAAAGGGTTGTTTGCCAAGGAGGTTGCCTTCCGTGAAGCGGTTTCCATTCTCGAGAAATCGGAACGCGTTGCAATAGACTGGGCGCGTACTAAAACCTTGAGCAATGGAAAAGAGATTGTGGTTGATAGTGGTCGGTACTTCGTTGTGTTTGTTTCTTCGAAGAATCGCCAAATCAACTCGGCCTATCGGTGGCATAAGACCAAGAACAGGGCACATATCTTGGTTCAGTCGAGCGATATTGGGGTCCAAATCCAAACGGATCACAAGTTTCAAATCGATTTGAATCGATTTGTAGCCTTGCTTCGTCTCGCTGAGTCTCGCAAGCGTGGGCAAAATCCAAACGTGCAGGATCTGTGGGGTGAAGGTGTTATTCCAGGTATTCCGGAATGGTTCTTTCAGGCCGAACATCATTCGGTGCTCAACGGTTCGCTGTCTCATCCGAATGTTCCAAGGACTGGGTTAAACCAGCAGGATATAATCACAGTTCTCAATTACTCCTTTCAAGGGAAGGGAAAATACTGGGAATTTGTGAAACAATCCTCTCTCATTAAGAGACATAGTAGTGAGCGCCATATTCTTCGGAATCCGGTTCTCGCCTAGTTCTTTTAACTGAAAGAGCAGAAGGGGCTTCAAGCCCCTTCTTTTTATTTCAATTTTAATTATTTACCCCCGATTATACAGACAGCACTCTTTGAAATTGAATTTTTAAAATCGAGATGGGCAATGAGTCCAGCGACCGAGAGTAATCCATTCGGAGTGAGGTTTGAATAGTGAGGCTCCAGTATTATTTTAGCTTTCTCGATATATTTATCTGTTGCAATAATCCCCGAACCGTTTGACTCTATGAGCATTTCGGAAATTTGTGAACGCCTGTGTCCCACAACATCTGACACAGCCTGGGCAAGGGAAGTACCCTTATGGGCGCTTTCAATAAAAGGGTGAACAGCCGGTGTTTGAACGATGTGAATTTTTATATTTTTATCAAGTTCGAGAAAGCGTTTATGGAGAGAAACTGCCGTTGTTCCTGATGATGTAACAATAAAAATATCAGATACTTGTGATTCCTGGTCAACGATTTCATCAGCAAGTGATGCATATCCAGTAAGTGCGTTCTCATCGGTTGATTGTCGTAGGCTCTGCCAACCCTCTTTTTCAAGCCTTGAGAGTTCCATGAGAGGGCGGGGGACTTGTGAGATATGTATCTGGTTACTTTTTAAATCGAGGAGGGCTTTCAATTTTTCTTCAGGAATTTTTTCACCAACCAAAATAGTGAGTTTCGCTTCACTGTGATTTTTGGAGATATGCATTGCCGCAGCGAGTGCTGCATTACCTGAACTTGAAATAACGAATGAAGTGATACCTTTTTTCACATATGTATCAATCATGTGTGGTATGGAACGGCCTTTGTGGGAGTGAAGAGGGTGGAGGTCTTCACGTTTGAGGTAGATGGGAACCCCTGCGTATGATGAGAGGTTTTTTGACTGTTCTAATGGAGTAACCATAACCCTAGACTAAGTCTTTATGGCCTTTACGTAAAGCCTTTGCAGGGGAAGCTTTTTCAGCTATAGTGGATGTCTAAGTAAGAGAAAAAACCATGAAATGTACTTGTCCTGAATGCAAAAACCCAATAGATATCTCGAAATATTCAAACCTTAAAGTAGGCTATGTTATTGAGTGTAATACCTGCGGTATGACGCTTGAGGTCATTGCAATTGATAACAATGAAGTAAAGACCGAGATTGTCGACGAGGGTAAATAAGAAAAAAACACAACAGGGTGGTGTGCGCATTGCGCACACCACCCTTTTGTGTTTGTATTCAGTTTAGATGAGTACGTACAACATCCTTGGTGGAAAAGTGTCCGTGTTTGCTTTTGGTAGACCGGGTGAAGGATTTCGGTACGATCAAGACGAAGGAGTCATGCTCTCAAAAGTTTCAGCAATTGGATCAACCTTTTGTAATGGAAAAGAAGTTTTTATTCCAAACATAAAGCCGGCGAATCGCGTCATTGCGGATAAGCCTTCTTTCCAAAGACGTATTGTCGATCGTGTTGCTATAAATTATGGTCTCGATGCTGACGGCGTCTGCCTCTCTCATAGGGAGGCAGTCATTATGGCGACAGGTGATTGCCCTATACTAGTTTTTACTATCCCAGGCATTTCAAAAGCTGTGGTGGTTCATGCTGGTAGATTGTCTCTCATTGGTGAGTCGCCTGATAAGCTCATTGGTGCAAAATCATCTGTTGTTACACGCGCTCTCACTTTCTTTAAGAAAGAGGAGCGTGGGCGTGTATTTGCATACGTCATCGCCGGGATCGATAAAAAATCATTTCTTCATAATCCTCGCGACAGTGTGTGGGGTCCAAGGAATAAGAAACTCTTGAGTCACGTAAAATCTCTGTATGGAGAAGGTTCGGTGGATATGACCTCTGGGGCACTTTCGCTCCATGAAATAATCCGTACCCAATGCATACAGGCCGGACTTCTTGGTGAGTCAGTTCGTTTCGATGGTGTTGATACCTATACCGATCGTTTACCTAATGGTGAATATGCATGGTGGTCAAACCGTCGCGGTGATCGAAATCGAAATATAATTATCGTGAGTGTTTAATTTCACGATGCAACCTCCCGCTTGTGGGGAGGTTTTTAATTTGGTATAGGGGAAAATCATGATTCTTAATGTGGGGTATAATAACCTTGAATTCCACAGTTAGAATCAGTTCATTGATAGCGAAACAAAAGGAAGTTAATGTCATCAAAAAACGTTCCGGTCATTCCGGACATAATCCAAGGTGGAATGGGTGTTTACATCTCCAATCCACTTCTGGCAAACACCGTTTCCAGTAACGGTGCGCTCGGTACGGTATCAGGTGTTGCGTCTGAACGTGTCCTCGCTCGTATTCTCGGGAAAGGGGATGTTGGTGGGCACTATCGTAGGGCTCTCTCACATTTTCCTTTTCCCCACATCTCAAAACAAGTCATTGATGCCTTCTATATTGAAGGTGGTGATGTAAATGGTGCTCTGTCAAAGGATGCACCGTTCTTCTCAGTTAACCCCTCGAACCTCCTCATTGCCCTCAGTATCTGTGCTAACTACGCTTTTGTGTATTTAGCAAAAGAAGGACATGGGAATCCTGTGAGTATCAACTACCTCGAGAAGATAGCTTTGCCCCATGTCTATGCCATTACAGGGGCAATGCTTGCGGGGGTAGATTTTATAACAATGGGTGCGGGGATACCTCTCCAAATTCCAGAAGTAATAAACTCTATCGCCGAAGGTCGGTTAGTAACCTACCGGATTCCGGTCACGGGTCAAACTATCACAAGTCATACTGTGAGTTTCAATCCTGAAGATTTTTTCGGAGAGAAACTACCAGAACTCAAGAAGCCTGGATTCATTCCTATTATTGCATCAAACCTTCTCGCTTCGATTTTCATGAAGAAACTTCCACAGGGGAGTGTTCATGGTTTCGTAATCGAGGAGCCAAGTGCCGGGGGTCATAACGCACCACCTCGAAAAGGTGACACGTATGGGCCAAAGGATGAAGTTGATTATCTTGAAATACAGAAACTTGGTTTACCTTTTTGGATTGGGGGTTCAAAAGCAACTCCTGGTAAATTGAGGTGGGCACAGTCTCTGGGTGCTACGGGAATTCAAGTGGGTTCAATCTTTGCTCTGTGCAAAGAGTCGGGTATGGATTCATTTATCCGTAGGAAAGTGTGTGAGCTTGGTTTCAAGGGTGAGCTTGAGGCGAGAACAGATAGGCAGGCATCTCCAACTGGATTTCCATTCAAAGTAGCGATCCTTATGGAATCTCTATCAGAACAGGAAGTGTACCTCGCAAGGGATAGGGTTTGTCCACATGGGGTTCTCAGGACTTTGTTTGAATTGTCCGATGGTTCGATTGGATATCGTTGTCCCGCAGAGCCTCTTGCATTGTATGTAAAGAAGCTTGGTAAGTTGGAGGAGACTCTAGGTGCACGCTGTGTTTGTAGTGGTCTCATGGCGACAGCGGGGCTTGGGAAGAATGATGAAATTCCCATCGTTACGATGGGGGATGATGTTGGTTTCCTGAAGTTTCTCATGTCTTCTGCCGAAGATTCCTATGGAGTAGTCGAGGCGCTTAGGTATCTGCGAGGTTAATACCATGAGCAGATACACAGACACCCCAGAGATAGAATCTCATGGGGTGTTTTTAATGCTATTTCTTGTTTTTCCAGCGAGGTGCGAACTTGATGAGATATGTAAAGAATTTCGCCTTATATTTACCGATGTCGTGGCCAATCATTGCTTCGTAACATGTCTTCTGGAATTCTTTTACATCAGTGCCTTCATAGCAGAGTTTGCCGTTCTTGAAACAGTAACTACAGTATTTATCTGATTCTCTGACACCTGGGTCTTGAGAAAAGGGCATTAAACAACTCTCGCATTTTTTGTTTTGCATAATTGATGTGTATTATTTAATTACGATGTCTTAATTTCGCTTAGTTTTTTTACCACTTCCTCTATCATACCGCGGAAACCGTGAGATCCAAGGAACACTATAACGTTGTCTGGTCCGATGTCTTGGGCATAGCGGATAGCTGAATCTACAAGTGTTTCATCATTGTCTACATATTCGACGCTTGGATGAGTTTTACGCATCAGGGTTGCTAATTCGTCACCTTCGAGCGGTTGTACTTCTGCGTTCTCATCAATTTTCAATTTGGTGAGGCGGGGGATGAATACTGTTGTGGCATCAATAAACGTATTGTCGTACATGTGTGCTGAAGCACGTTGGCGTCCACCGATGTTTGGTTCAAATATAGCTACGATTTTACCCTTGTATACTTCTCGGATACTTTGAAGTCCCGCCTGGGCTTTTTCTGGGGTAGGGGCGTGAGCATCAATAACAGTGAGAGTACCGTCGGCGCTTTCAAACCTGCGTTCAAGTCTGCGTTTAAGTCCCGGAAATTCTGCAATTGCGTCACTTGTAACTCCTGGAGCAATCCCTTGTTCACGGGCCATAGCAAAACATCCAGTGATGTTTTCAATGTTATAGGCTCCGAGCATAGGGCTTTTAATCACATACTCTTTACCGTGATAGGTGATGGTAAATGAAAGGCCCGCTTTGGTGTGCGAGATGTTGCTGTATCGGTAATCTGCTTTTTCTGATTTTCCATAGCTTACAAAAGCATCAGGATCATGAGCGCCTTCTTTTATTGTTTCATTAATGAGTGAGGTGAGATTTTCATTGTCGATGCAGTATACAATCTTTCCTTTGCGGGGGAGGTTTGCAAGGAGTTTTTTGAAGGCGTCCATGTAGAGCGCCTCGGTTGGATAGAGGTCTGCATGATCCCACGACATCGCGGTCATGAGGAGGTCGGTTGGTTTATAATGAAAGAACTTTGCTCGGCGCTCCTTGATTGAGACTTGGTATTCATCGCCTTCGATAATACTCCAATCGCTGTCGGTGAGCGCGCCTGCATCACGTCCGATGCCGACGCCTCCAGAAAAGTAGCTCGGATTCATTCCAGCTTTATCAAAGATAAAAGAGAGGAGGGAAGATGAGGTTGTTTTACCCCAGGTGCCGACAACGACGATTGAATGTTTTTTAACGAGAAATTCTCCGACGGCTTCGGCAAAGGAAACGAGGCGAATCCCTTTTTCGCGGAAATATTTTATTTCTGGGTTGCTTGGGCTTGTACCGACGCCACCAGCAACAGCGATGTCTACTTCACCGATGTTTTCAGGGTGCCAACCAGCATAGTAGGGAATGCTCGCCTCGGTGAGCGCGGTTGATACAGGGGGGTAGAATCCTTTATCGCTACCTGTCACAGTCCAGCCAGCCTTTTTGAGCGCTACAGCGAGTGCCCCCGTGCCGACGCCACAGATTCCAGTGAAGTGAACTTTAAGCGGTTTATTCATAGTTGTGGCTCTATTCTAGGCTTTTTAAATTGTTCTATACAGTTGACATTAGCAACATTAAAAGGCGGGGTTTCGCGAAGCGAAACCCCGCCTTTTCTTTAGTTGTTGGTAGCCGGTTTCAAAATCTCTCTGAGTGGCGTCGTGTCTGTTTGCCACTTTTCTCCATCGAACCATTCCGAAGCCCCGAACTGAAGTTTGTAGGTGTCCGATGGTCGCTGAAGGGAGCCAAGATATACACGACCGATTCCGTGCGTTATTGCAAAATCAATCGCGAGGGTCATCATCCCTAATCCACGAGATGGATTGCTTGGGTCTGATTCATAGAATGGGTATGAGTAGTGGAGGATGTCGCGGTCGAGGTAGGCGATACAGTAACCAACAGCTTTGTTTGATTGTTTGTCTTTAAAAACGAGGAGCGTATTAAAATTATTTTCTTCTGGTTTGGTGAGGAGTTCTTTTACTTTGTTCGCAGAAAAATCAGCACCATGTGCGTCGTAAAATTCCTTTGCCAATTTTCCAACTGACCAGTCATAGGTAGTGTAGGGTAGGGGCGCTACTGAAAGCTCAAGATTTTCTACTTTACGAAGTATTCGGCGATTTTCGCTCGAGTGCGTGTACTGCGGAATATTAATTCGAAACAACCTCGTTTTATTTGCAATACCACGACCGACACGTGTTAAAACATAACCTGCGTTATAGGCGTCGCGTACTGTTTGAAATGAGAGATCGGGGAGAATTTTCGTGTCCCAATTGAGGTAAGCCATAGCTCTTTTTTAGTGTAATCCAACCCAAACACCAGCTATAACAAAGGCGATGTGGACAAGCCAGAAACGCATGATGGTTTTCTCTTCACTCCAGCCTTTGAGTTCAAAGTGGTGATGAATAGGCGCCATTTTGAATATACGTTTGCCGAGGAGTACTCGACCTCCAACTTGGATAATAACTGAAAATGCTTCGGCGTAGAAAGTGAAAGCGAGGAGTGGAAGTACTGCCATTGCATTCATGGCAAGGGTATTAATAGCAAGAAGTGAGCCCAGGGCGAGCGATCCAACATCACCCATCTGGAAACGTGCGGGCTTGATGTTGAAGTACGTATAAGTAACAAGGGAGCCTGCGGTGATTGCATTTAATATTGCCAATTCATCCATTCCTGATTTCCACGAGAGAAGGGCTAGTGCTGAGAATGTGGGGATGAGCATTCCTCCAGCAAGACCATCCATACCGTCGGTAATGTTCACTGCGTTTGCGGTGAACACGACAATACCGATAACAAGAGGAATTATAAGGAAGCCAACACTAATGAACCCATGGAAGGGGATATATATAGATTGCCACGCATCACCAAGTTTCAAATATATCCACCATGCAGATATTGCCCCTGCTGCAAATTGGAGCATAAGCTTTTCGTGCGCATGTACACCTTTACCTGGTTTTGATCCAAAAAGTCTGAAGAAACCTTTAAACACAGCATAGGGTACGGTGAACCAATACCACACACGCATCAATTTATTCTGGTGCACTTTAGCAAGCGTGATTGTTTGCTTGAGTGATCGGTCTCTGCGCTTACCGGCAAAGACACCGAGAATATCATCAATAGCACCGAGACATGCACCGAGGAGCATCACGCCAATAGGTACGTATGTAAAACGGCGTTCCCAATCAAAAAAGAAGGTGAGGACCGCGATTGTAATGACGACAATAATACCTCCCATGATGGGGGTATTTATTTTTTCTGCGTGACCTTCTATGGCGAGAGTTGGGTCGTTTTCAGCATTACGAGCTATGCGCCACCTATAGAGCAGTTTTGTAACAATGGGGGTAATGAGAAGTGAGGTGATTATAGCTACTCCTCCCATGGCAAAAATACGCTGTATGCTATCGATAATATACGGGGGAAAATCGGTCATTTCCATATGTGCTAAGAGTATAACTCTTTATTCATTAATGGAAGGGTGTACGAATTTTATGGTCCTATTTAAGAAAAGGCGTTTAATCTACGAATGCTTATTTTTCGTGCTGTCTGGGCATTAACATATGTGTAGTTTTGGAATCCGGTCACACCTGATTCGGTCCAAAGTTGTTCGAGGAGGGGTTTCTCTTGGTTCGTTATAGTGATAGTGCCGGTGTTAACGCCGTGGTTGTATTTTCCATCAGAAGGCCAAGCGTATGAATGTGCATAGTGGATTACATTTCCTTCAATTTTTGTAATAACCATTATGTGATTGTATGTATGGTCGAGACCTGAGCCGATTATTGAAATAAAATCACCTGCTTCTGCGTCAGCAATTTGCACAACGGTGCTGTTTTCATCCATAGAGAGAATACCAACACTCACGTTGCTTGCAGGGCGAAGCTTGGCGAGGATCCTCCTCACTAAAGATTTTTTGAGTGTGACATGAGAAAAGAGTCGTCCTTGTTTACGGGCCTTTGATTCTGCATTTAGTACATGAAAGGCAAATCCAGAACAATCAACGCCTAAACCTTCATCGACGAGGAATATTGCAAGTTGTTCAGGTGATGCTTTCTTGAGTGAAATTCCACGGCGTAGAGCAAGGATACGTGCTTCATCACAGATTTCTTCTGGCGTACCTTTACCAATAATGGCATTGAGGCCACCTCGAATTTTTCCTCGACGGTTATTGTAGTAAGGGGTTTTTCCTCCCGCGCCGAGGCGCAGTTTCATGTATTGCTCAATAACCTTGAGTGCTTCTGGTGAGAGTGTTTTATTCATGTGTGTGAATTATATCGCGGATACGAATACCTATAGCGTTGAGTGCGTTTGGTGTTTCCATAAGTCCTAAGAGAGATTGAATACGGAGGGCATCACGATTTAGTTCGGTGTTTTCATAAGGGAGCACTGCTAGAGACTCCGCTCTTAATCTCTCAATGGTAGATTCTTTTTTTGTTATATTCTTGAACGATGATGTGATACGTTGGACTATCTGAGCTCCTTCGATTGGCGATATTAATTTCTGAGTTACAGGAATTCCTAAGAGGGCAAAGAGGTGTGCCTCAAACACTGTTATACCAACTCGTTTGCTCTGGCGCTCGAGGGCCGATTCAAACGTAGTCGAGGCTGGTTGTCGGGCGTTTATTTCGATGAGGTACACTTTTTGGTCCCTTACGTTTACGATGGCGTCGATTCCAAAGAGTCCTTTCCAACCAGATTTTTTCATTCGTTCACCGACGACAATCCCAATATGTTCAAGTTGCGCTCGAACTTCATTTGGAAGAGATTGTGCATATGACCAATCATTTCCAACTGTTGCATACGGTAAATCGGTGAAGGGGACTAATCCTGTTATTTGGAGGCTTGGGTTTCCGGTGTGTATTCCTTCGGGTGATACCACTATGTTTACTGTAAACATAGAACCGGTGACGAATTCAACAATACGCACCGGCCGTTCGGGAAATTGGGACTTGAGAGTTGAGAGTTTTTCTTCGTCCTCGATTACATATGTTCCTTCTCCTGTATGTGATCGGTTGAATTGGAGGACAAACTTCTTTCCACCCCATGTCACATCCTTTAGTGGCAAGACTGAGTGTGGAGGGAGAAGCTGCGCGTCATCACCAAGCCATTCAATTTGAGATATTTTTTCTTCAACTGTTTTTGCGAGAGATGAAGAGGGGTTGATAATGTTTATTTTGTTTTCAATAGCCCATCGTTCAATGCGCCCGGTATTTTGGAAAACAACAATATCTTTTATGTTGCGTGAAATGAGGAATTGGAGGGTTTCCGCTCGGGTGAGTATGTCATAGGTATCAAGTAACTCCGATGCTTTGATAGTATGTATTGTCTTTTGTGATATTTCCGACAGAGCTTCAGAAACTTCGGTAGAGTTAGTTATTATGAAAAAGCCCGGGGTAGGGAGAGGTAAGCCTAAAGCGCGCTCTATATCACGTGATACATAAGCGACGGGCCTTGTTTTTAACACTTGCAACAGTTGGTCCATGCGCATACTATACCACTTATATGGAAAAACCGGCGCTTTACATAGTTGCGACACCAATAGGCAATTTGGAAGACATTACGTACCGCGCGGTACGTATTTTAAAGGAGGTGAAGACGATTTTTTGTGAAGATACCCGCACTACGCGCGTTCTCCTTAATCGATATGAAATCAAGACTCCAACCGAAAGCTTTCATGCTCACTCAGATGAGAAAAAATATGAACGAATAGTCGCAATTCTTGAATCTGGGTCATCGGTCGCTCTTGTCTCTGATGCTGGTACCCCTGGTATTTCTGATCCTGGAACTGAACTCGTTTCTTTTGTGCGTGAGCGAATGGGGGACAATGTGTCCGTTGTACCCATTCCTGGCGCTTCTGCTCTCGTCACCGCTCTCTCTGCTGCTGGTATACCATCCCATGAATTCATTTTCTTTGGTTTTCTACCTCACAAAAAAGGCAGAAAGACACTCTTTGAGGAGATTCGCTCCGCAGAGCGTACCTGTGTATTTTACGAATCACCTCACCGTATAGAGAAAGCCCTTGAATCCCTCGCTGGTTCTGGCAAAAAAATAACTATTGCTCGTGAACTCACTAAAACATTTGAAGAATTTGTCTCAGGTACTGCCGAGGAGGTGCTTGCTTCACTCACGCAGCGCAAGGTGATTCGTGGTGAGTTTGTGGTTATCGTCTCTTCTTTTGAGAAGAAATCAATTAACGAGTATAATGACACTCATGAATAAAAGAAATCTTGCAATGCTGTTCGGTTTCCTTATGGCTCTTGTGCCCTTTTTCGGCTTACCTCGTGGATATCAAAACGGTCTTTCTGTTGTGCTTGGTCTTGCTGTCGTCGTTTCCTGTTTGCCTCTTAAAATACGTGGTGGATCATCGGTTGCACCTCTCGTAAAACCAACTGACGATGTCTCGCCAAAAGTCTAAGAAAAAAGGAGCACTCGCTCTTTTTGTTGTGCTGGTGCTTTTTGCAGGCACACTCCTTTTTGCTTTCTTCGGATCACGTTTCTTTGGAGGGGTTTCTTATATTGTTTCTGAAAATATCCAGAGCGTACCAGATAAACCAAAGGGCAGAATTGCAACCCACCTTGATACCCCAAATGCCGTGAAAGGAATATATATGACGGCGTGTGTGGCAAGTAGAAAAGATTTACGTAACAACATTATCAAACTCATTAATACAACCGAACTTAATTCAATTGTTATTGATGTAAAAACGTATGATGGCCACATCTCTTTTTCAGCAAAAGATGAAGTGCTGCAACCTGCTGTTGGTGGTGATTGTTTTGTTGGAGATATGCAGGATTTAGTGGACCTCCTTCATTCAAAAGGTATATATGTCATTGGGCGCATCGCTACATTTCAAGACAACTTTATGGTAAAGCATCGTCCGGAGCTCGCGGTAAAAACCTTTACTGATAAATCAGTTATTTGGAAAGATAGAAAAGGAGTTTCGTGGATAGATGCGGGTGCAAAGGAGCACTGGGATTATATTGTTCATCTCGCAAAAGAAGCATATTCAATCGGTTTCGATGAAGTGAATTTTGATTATATTCGTTTCCCGTCAGATGGGGATATGAACAACATCTATTTTCCATTCAGTGAGGGTAAGAAAAAGGCGGATGTGGTAGAAGCTTTCTTTGCGTATCTTGCACAAGAACTTCGTGATACACCTGTTAAACGATCAGGTGATGTATTCGGTATGGTCACCACAAATACTGATGATTTAAATATCGGTCAGGTTCTTGAAAAAGCCTTACCATATTTTGATTACCTTTCGCCGATGGTCTATCCTTCTCACTACCCATACAATTTCAATAATTGGGGTGACCCGAACGGACACCCTTATGATGTGGTTAAGTATTCAATGGACAAGGCTGTTGTACGCACGCTTGCAACAACAACCGTCATTGATGCTATAGGTTCACGGGTTGTGGCAACCACAACACCGGCTATTTACACAAAAAAAGTTTTTAACGTAAATAAATTGAGACCATGGCTTCAAGACAATAACTACCCAGTTACGTATACTCCTGAAATGGTGCGTGCTCAGATACAGGCGACATATGATGCGGGCCTCAACTCATGGCTCCTCTGGAACGCTGCAAATAAGTACTCAAAAGACGCACTTTTGGCGGAATAGGGTACCTGTTGACTGAGATTGATACTTCCTGTAATTTGGGTCGTAATGAGTCCTTTTTATCGCTACCGCAGAAAACACTGGTATCACGGAGGTGAGATAGCCAGGTTCTTTTGGAACCTGTTTGCCAATCTCGTCTTGTTTAAACTAGGCTGGGATAAATGTGCCGAGTGTGGCTGGTATACCCCAGGGGTATACCATGGGATGTGCCCATCGTGTACTGCTAAATCTAATGGCATCCATCGTTTAGGCAGGATGTGCTGTTCGGAACACAGTGGTAGGGTCTATGAATGCGAGAAAGTCCCGAGCAGGAAACCATTACCACCTGTGGTGATTTCGTCTGCTGTTCCATTCAAAAAACCACCACTTCCATCTGGATTAGGTGAAGCATCAATGCCTGTTCGCAGGTCGCCTTTTCTGCCGCATTAAGCACGGAAACGGTTCAACCACATCTCGAAAGGGATGTGGTTTTTAATATTCAACACAGTTCTCATGTTACGAGAAGTGGGAAAGGGGTACCTGTTCGCAGATTCCTCATCTTGCCACCAAATAAAAAAAGACTAGGTAAGTACGTGGGATTCTCGTGGTCTTTGCCACGAGTTTTAAGTTTCAAATCTAAGGAACTAGACAATATCATATATATGATGTAGTATTTTACTTGTATGTCCCTTCCTTCACAATCCCAAAAAAAGAAGTTCAAACAACCTGAAACTCTTCGTTCAACGGTTCGAGTCGATCCCCCCGGGGAAACGTATCTCGATACGATGATGAGGAACATTGACCAAGCGAAAGCTGATCATGCTCGGGCTGAGAGTGTTGGTGCCTGTCTCGCTCACGGTGACGGTGTCTATGATCGCGAAAGCGACATTGCCTCCACCTGGCGCGGTGGTGCCTAGATTCTCTCGTTTCAGAACTTTATTTGCCCCACAAGACACTCGTTCGGTCTGTCCGTCGCGTGCCTTGTGGGGCTTTCTCTTTTATATATGAGAAATGATATAATCAGAGCCATGGAAATATCTCCTGAAGAAAAAATTACCTATTTTGCGCAGACTGATTCGCGCGGTAAAAAAATTCCTTTCGGTATTAAATCAAAAGACCGAACCAAACACACTTACATCATCGGTAAAACCGGTATGGGGAAATCAACCGTGCTTGAAAACATGGCTGTTCAAGATATCCAAAGTGGAAACGGTATGGCCTTTATTGACCCGCACGGAAAGACTGCGGACCTCTTTCTCCAATACATTCCTGAAGATCGTATAAAAGATGTCATTTATTTTGCACCATTCGATATCGAATACCCAATCTCATTTAACGTGCTCGAAGACGTTGGTCCCGACAAGCGACACCTGGTTGTGAACGGACTCATGTCTGCATTCAAGAAAATTTGGGTTGATGCATGGTCAGCCCGCATGGAATACATCCTGAACAATATTCTCCTTGCACTTCTCGAATATCCAGGCGCAACAATCATCGGTGTTAACCGAATGCTCGCTGATAAGGAGTATCGAAACAAAGTGGTGGCAAACGTAAAAGACCCTGCAGTCAGGGCATTTTGGGTTGATGAATTCGCAAAGTACGGTGAAAAGTACATGCAAGAAGCGGGTGCGGCAATTCAAAACAAAATTGGTCAGTTCGTTTCAAATCCACTCGTTCGAAACATCATCGGTCAACCAAAATCATCGTTCGATATTCGTCGAATTATGGATGAGAAAAAAATTCTCATCATAAACCTTTCAAAAGGTAGGGTAGGTGAACAGAACGCAAACCTCCTTGGTTCCATGCTTATTACCAAGATTTATCTTGGAGCAATGTCTCGTGCCGATGTTCCTGAAACCGTCTTAAAGAAGCTTCCACAGTTTTACCTCTACGTAGACGAATTCCAAAACTTTGCCAATGAGTCATTTGCCGACATTTTGTCAGAGGCTCGTAAATATAAACTGAACCTCACTATCGCGCATCAGTATATTGAGCAAATGTCTGATGAGGTGCGCGCTGCGGTGTTCGGTAACGTTGGTACTATGATTGTGTTTCGTGTTGGTTCATATGATGCAGAGGTGCTTGAAAAGGAATTTTCACCTGTGTTTGAATCGACCGACATCGTGAATCTTGGTATGTATCAGATTTACCTCAAGTTGATGATTGATGGTGTGTCGTCACAACCTTTCTCTGCTACGACTCTCCCTCCAATCCAATTACCAGGAGTTTCCTACATTGAAAAAATTCTCGAAGAGTCACGTAAATTATATGCAGTTCCTCGTGCTGTTGTGGAAGAACAGGTTCGAGGTCAGGCTGGGGGACAAGGTCCTGTTGAGGCACAAAAATCACCAAGGCAATTTCCTCCTAAAAAACCAGTTGAACAAGTTATGCCTCGTGAAATACGTCACGAGCAATCTGTGAAGCTAGTTGAAACCCCTCGAAGGGTTGAGCGACCTGTCCCAATTGAAATTCCTGAAGAAAAGAGTGAAGGATTTACCTCATTCAAATCTCTTTCTGGAAACGTGGCAAAACCTGTGAGCGCGCCACAAGTTCAAGAACAGAATCAGGTTAAACCTGTTCAAAAACAAGAGGCGAAAGTTGAAAATAAACCACAGATAATGGCAAAGAAGGCTCCCAGCAAGGAACATTTAAACGATTTGCGCGCCGCACTTGCGGGCATCACTATTCCTCAAAAAAAAGAAGAGTTGAAACCACAAACGGCATCTCAACAGCCCCCACAGCAGAAACAGGCGCAACCTATAATTGATAAGAAAATTGAGCAGGTAACAGAAGTTCCACGCCAGGAAAAAAAGGAGGAACGTACAACCAAGGCACAGAATGAGGTCCCAGAGGATGTGCTTCGAAACATTCTTGATATGAACAATTAAGTATGTATTTTTGGGTCATGGTTACGGTTGTTTGTATCACCTCGCTCTCGTATATAGTTTTCATTCCACCAAGAGAAGAAGCTACAAGCGAAGCTGATTTGTACACAATTGTAGATGTATCGAAAAAAACACCATAAGTGGTGTTTTTTGGTATAATGGTGGGCATCATGAAAGTGCTTATAGCTACAGGCAAATATCCACCACAAACAGGAAGCCAGGCAGTGTATTCAAAATGTCTCTATGACAATTTGCCACAGCAGGGAATTGGAACGGAAATAGTAAGCTTCAGTGACTTCCTTTCAAAACCAAAGGGTATCAGGCACTTTCTTTATTTTAGGCAACTATTGCGTTCAATGGATGGGGTAGATGTGGTGTATGCGCAGGATCCTGTTTCGGTTGGTTTTCCAGCTGTTTTTGCTGCGCATATTAGCCGTAAGAAATTTATCGTCCGCATTGCAGGGGATCATGCATGGGAGCAAAGTGTTGAGAGGTTTGGGGTGAACGATGATGCTGATTCTTTTTCAAAGACATACCTCAAGCACCCATTCCGTGCCCGTATCCTAAAAAAGATAGAAAAATATGTGGCTGATTGGGCTGACGTTATCATTACCCCGAGTGCATACCTCAAGGGCATTGTAACTAATTGGGGTGTTGATGCTTCAAAAATAGAAGTTATTTATGATGGTTTTGTTCGCGAAGAAATAAAGGCAACAACCGCCGCTCTAAAGAAACGTCTCGGGCTTCACGGTACGGTGATCATCAGCGCTGGAAGAATTGTTTCTCGAAAGGGTTTTATGGGCTTGCTTGATGCTTTTGCTATTGTAAAAAAGCGTGTACCCACGGCCGTGCTTGTTATTGCGGGTGAGGGAGTTGAGCAGGAAAACGTCCGCAAAAAGTCTCGTGAGTTAGGGCTTGCTGATGATATTATTTTCACCGGTCGCATTGAACAGGTGCTCCTCTTTGAGTACATAAAAGCTTCTGATGTATTTGCACTCAACACTGCATATGAAGGATTCTCACACCTTATGGTTGAGGCAATGGCGATGGGAACACCGGTTGTTACCACAAACGTTGGTGGCAATCCAGAAATTGTGAAAGATAATTCAACGGGTATACTGGTTGAATTTGATGATGCTGAAGAGATGGCTAATGCAATCATTGGTCTCATTCAAGACCCTATAAAGGCACAGCATATTGCCCGCGATGCGCGCGCTCATGTGTCTTCATGGACCGATGAAAACATGGTTATCAACACCGCACTTCTCCTTTCAAAAATTTCAAAATAAACCATGCCAAAAGTGAGTGTCGTAATGCCGGTCTACAATGGAGAAAAATACCTCAAGACCGCTATTCAAAGCGTGTTGGACCAGACATTTACTGACTTCGAGCTTGTTATTGCTGATGATGGATCATTTGATGGTACTGAGTCAATAATTAAATCTTTTTCCGACACACGTATTATTCATTTGAAATTACCGCATCGTGGAATTGTTCAAACATTGAATGATGGTATTCGTTCTTCGTGTGGTGAATACATTGCCCGTATGGACGCTGATGACGAGGCTTTACCTCAGCGTTTCATGGAACAAATTTCTTGTTTCAAAAATGATCCAGACCTGACAGTGTGCGGTTCGTACGTCACAACCATTGATGAAAATGGTAAGGAGACAGGGACTTATTCGTATTCACCTGAATCACACAGAGGGATTATGGCTTACTTAAGAAGGGGCAATGCTTTTGTTCATCCAACGGTGATGTTTCGTAAAGAGGTGTTTGAAAAAGCTGGTGGATATAAAAAATTCCTCCACGCTGAAGATTACGAACTATGGACTCGTATGGTCCCAAAAGGGAAGGCTTGTACGATCACTCATCCGCTTTTGAGGTATCGTGTGCACGCTTCAAGCATCACTCGAAAAAATCGCATGCGTATGCGTCTCACTGGAGTGTTGGTTCGAATACTCGCTCTTTGGAGAACTATTTAAAACAGAGAACCATTCATGTTGTGAATGGTTCTCTGTTTTCTTAATTATCGAGCTTTACCCAGTTGGGGAGACTTGGATTTTCTTTTCTCTTTGCAAACCATCGTTTCGGTGCGATAACAATCTTTTCAGGATTAGGATTGAGCCACGCACCCCACCAAGAGAAAGTTGAATTGGCGATGATATTGTGAGAACACTGGCTCATCAGTGTGAGTTCCTCATAGTCTTTGATGGTGCTGTCTGACACAAAGAGTGTTTGTTCCGGTAGGGTGAGGTTGTCTTTCACCCACTGCATATCATCCGAGAAGACGAAAAAACTAGCATCACTATATTCTCCTAATATTACTGTCATTGCCTGCCAGTAATAATTAGATGAACAGGTGCCATGAAAGGCGCGTGTTTTTGGGTTGTTTGCATAGTCACCTCTGCGTATGTGAACTGAAACAGGGCAGGATGTATTTCTGATTGCAACTTGGATTGCAAGGGCCGCCTCACCCATCTGGTTTTTGAGTGTGAGGTCGTCTCGAATGATCATGGCATGCTCGGCAAAATAACTTTCGTTTTGAAAGAACTGTACCTTCAATCCGAGTCCGTAAAGTACTCTGTCGATAAATACTCCAATCTTGTTTGGTTTTTCATTGACGATTATTGCTTTGATATTAAAAGCATCAAGGCCCAATGTTCGCGGGGTATCAATTTTATTTGGTGAGATGAGTTTCCATGAGTTGAGCACGAGGGGAATCCCAAGCGAAAGGGATCGAGCTCTGCCGTATGCATACTGGAAGAGTTGATTTCCAAGGCCTCCTGTAAGGTTAACCGTAACGTGTTTCATGTTGTTGTGATTCTAATACAAGCGAGAAAATCTCTTTAATTCATAGGCCTCTCGGGTAGGCTCCTATGATATAATCTAACACATTCACAAACCCTATGCCCACATTGTCCAAGGCTTATATAGTAGAAAAATGGAAGCATGCTGGTTTTCAAAGATACCTTAAAAACACGGGGTGGATGTTTTTTGGGCAGATGTCTTTGATCATTTCTCTTGCCATTAACCTATGGATTGCACGATACCTCGGTCCTCAGGGTTTTGGTGTGTTGAGTTACGTTATTGCTTTTGCAGGACTCTTTTCTTTTGTCGCGAATTTGGGGTTGAATGACGTGCTTGTCAGGTTTCTGGTTGAACACCCTCAGGACAAAGACCGTGCGTTGGGGACTGGCGCTCGGCTACTCTTTTTTGGAGGTCTATGTGCATTCGCGCTTGCAGCTGTATGTGGTTTTGTTTTTGAACCAAAAATGGCATGGTTCATAGTGCTTTACGCTACTATATTTATTTTCTCTCCGTTCAATGTTATTTCTGCGTATTTTCAATCGGTTGTAGAGGCAAAGAAAAATGCTCTAGCGCAAATCATAGGCACTGTTATCGTTTCTTGTGTAAAGGTTTACTGTATCGTATCAGGTGCAGGGATTATTTGGTTTGTTGGTTCATTTACTCTTGATTATCTTGTGGGTGCAATGCTCTACATTATAAATTATGAACGTTCTAAACTTGGTTGGCGTTTTCTGTCTCATTGGGATGGTCGCATTGCTCGTGAACTTTCGAGGGGGTCAATTCTGCTCATGTTATCGGCAGCGGCGAGTTACATTTACCTTAAACTTGATCAGGTGATGGTAAAGTCATATCTAGATGAAACAGCTGTCGGTATCTATGCTGTTGCGGTGAAATTATCAGAGATTTGGTACTTCATTCCTGGAATAGTCTGTGCATCGCTCTTTCCTGCGATCATTAATGCAAAAAATACTAATAGGGAAGTATATCTTGCTCGACTCAAAAAACTCTATGTGCTCCTTGGTGGTAGTGCGTTTTTGGTTGCGTTGCCAATAGTGATCTTTGCTTCCCATATCATCACTTTGTTATATGGGGCACAGTACATACAATCTGTTCCTGTGCTTCAGATATATGTATGGTCAGGTATTGGGTTTTTCCTCAGTACAGGTATTACGCGTTATTTTATGGCAGAGGATCGTTTCGGGACGATACTCGCTTATAACATTGTCTCTGTTCTCATGAACGTGGCACTCAATATGATCCTGTTACCAACTATCGGCCTCACTGGTGCTGCGTGGGCAACTCTCGTGTCGTATTCAATTATGCCTATTGGTGCTTCTCTTACACACATAATGAGGTTGTACAAGAAACACGTATGAGAAAGAAAATTTTTTGCTCAATAATCTGGGGTTATTCAACCCATATGTACAGTTTTGCACCAGAGGAGAATTATCACCTCCACGCGCTCCTTGTTGCAAAACAAATGGGTTTTTCTCCATGCGCAATTGTTCGTGATGATAAATCAAAAATGGAGGCTGACCCTCACTTTGATAAAGATATTGAGGTTATAGACTACAAAAATGTCTTTCAATTTTTTTATCACGTCTTACGCCTTTCCTTCAAGGGCACGCTTTTCTATGTAAATAGCTACGAGTGGCAGTCCTTCATTGTTCCATTTATTGCTCGTAAGACCGTGTTCATGGCTCATACTCAGCCAAAGAGGAAGACAAATCTAAAGCAGGTGATACAAGATTTTGTGTATCGATTTTTCACAAAAGTTAGACTCAATAATGAGGAGGAAAAACAATACCTTCTTGCTCAAGGTATTTCTGAAAAGAAATTAATGGTAGTTCCTCTTGTGGTATCTCAAGAGGTGTTTAGGTCTACTAATCAAACAGGGGAACGAAAAGATATTCTCTACTTTGGTAATGTTACTGCAAAAAAGAACTTACCAACGATGATTAAGGCTTTTGAAATTGCGAAAAAAACGCTTCCAGACCTTAAATTCAACATTGTGGGAAAAATCCGTGATGAGAGTGTATTAAAAATAATCAACGAATCTCACCATAAGGATGATTTCATCCTTCATGGTTTTTTGCCAAATGATGTATTGGTTGAAGAATTAAATAAATCCCTCATATATCTCAATTCATCAACTGACGAGGGTCAATGTGTTGCGGTGTATGATGCTACCCTCTGTGGATGTGTACTCTGTTTGCCTAACATTATGTCTTTCTCTGGTGTGTTTAAAGACTGTGCCCTGTTCCATGATGTTTTTGATTCAGAAACTCTCGCAAGGAATATTATTCGTTATGTAAATGAGCCTGACCTTATCTTCCGATTTAGGAAAATCGCCATCAACCTTGTAAAAAGCGGATATTCGAAGGAAATTATTGAGACAAAAATGATTGAGTTATTTGGATCAGTTAATTAATCAAAATTCTAATATGAGAACGTGCATAAAGAAAATATGGAAATGGTTTATGAGGATTGTTTTTAGATTAACAACTTTTGATTGGAAAGTTCGTCTGTCTAACTATCCAAAAACACCTGAAAAAGAACAGTATAGCCAATTTGGCCAAGATGTTTTTGTTCTACGCGATTTTTTTAAAGGTAAGAAGAACGGAGTTTTTGTTGATGTTGGCGCAAATCATCCCACGCATGCAAGTAATACATATTTACTCGAGAAAGAGGGATGGACTGGAATTGCTATCGAACCACAAGATGGGCTTCGCTCTCTCTGGAAAGATACTCGTTCGGTAAAATGCCTCGGTTTTGTTGTTGGCCCTGAAAACACTCAAGTAAGTTTTATGGAGGGCGGGTCGAATGAGCACGGTCTCTCGGGTGTGAAAGGTTACAACAAGTGTTCAACGGGCGGTGTTGAAAGAAAAATAGAACAGAAGAGACTTGATTCGATTCTTAAGGATAACAACCTATCGCATGTTGATTATTTGTCTGTTGATGTCGAGGGGTATGAGATGCATGTGCTTGAGAGTATTGATTTCACAAGATGTGATATAACCCTTGTGGGCATCGAAAATGACGGTGCTTGGAAAATTCCACTTATTGGTAAACGGTTGGGAAGTGAGGTGGGTAGTAATTCGATTCGTCATTTCATGAAAAAAAATGGTTATCGATACATCGCTCGAATAATGTGTGATGATTTCTTTGTCAGAAATTAACTGTAATACCTATATGGATAAAATATCTCCACAACACAATCTTGGTGGTTTCATATTCAAACTAAAGACAAACCTAAAGCCTTTAGCAAAACTGATTAAAAACAAAAAAATCAGAGGTTTTTTTATGTATATAAATGGGGTTTTTAGCACTCATTTCTATAAAAAAACAATTCTTGAATATTATGGAAAGCTCGACTTCAATAAACTCGACCTTGAAAAGAGGGTGGTTATAGAGTTTCTGAAACATAATCCTGTAAACCTCTTTCCTTACGAGTTCACGAAGAAATACAAACCATCGGATATTAAAGTTTTTACAGATGAGGCTCGACAGTTGAAGTACTGTTTCTTGGATAATAAAAAAATTTATTTCAAGAGAAGTTGCTCGGAAAAAAAAGTTCAAGAGCTTTGCTCTGCTCTCATAATGGTGCAAGACCCAGAATCGCCACATAGGTATCTTACAAATGATTTTAATGTATCTCAGGATGATATTGTTGCAGATATTGGTGCTGCAGAAGGTGATTTTGCTCTATCAATAATTGAGAAAGTTAAAAAGGTGTATTTGTTTGAGTCAGACCCTGAGCTCATGGAGGCTCTTGGGGCTACTTTTGAGCCTTGGAAAGATAGGGTGGTTATTGTAGATAAATATGTTTCCAATAATACAGATGGTAATTGCACGACCCTGGATTCCTATTTCAGGGACAACGAGAAACCTAATTTTTTGAAGATTGATATTGAAGGTGCCGAGCATGATCTGATTGAAGGAGGTGAATCGTTCTTGTCTTGTAATAATGATATTAAAATCATTATGGCTTCATATCATAGGCATAATGATGAAACTATTCTCAGTGAAAAACTGCAGAAGCATGGTTTCAAGACCGAATTTTCAAAAGGTTACATGTTGTCTATTTGGGATGACATTGTTAAAGAGCCATATTTGAGAAGAGGATTAATCAGGGCGATAAAAAAGCATGTCTAAAAGAGAAACTATAAACATTTTATTTTCTTGCGATGCTGGTTATGCAATACCTCTTACGGTTTGTATAACTTCTATCTTTGAAAACAACGACAATAGCAACATTGTTGTGTATGTTTTCTATAGTTCACTCTTTGAGGATCAAAAAGAAAAGCTTCACCAAATAGCAAAGCAGTACAATCAAAAAATAAACCTCATTCAGATTGAAGAAAAATATTTTGCATCAGTCCCAACGCTGAGGTGGACCAAAGAAACCTACTATAGGCTCTTGGTTACCGAACTTATACCAGAGAGTGAAGAGAGGATACTCTACCTCGATTGTGACATTGTTATAAATGGAAATATAGAAGATTTCTATGAGATGTCTTTTGATTCGATGTGTCTAGCTGCTCTCGATATTAGAAATGATGTTAATGATGAATTTATAAATCGCCTGGGTCTTAAGCCAGACAGCTCTTATTTTCAAGCGGGGGTGATCTTATTTAATCTCGCTCTGTGTCGAGAAGAGGGCTTAACATATGGGAAATCTCTCGAGGTAATTAATAAACTGGGGGATAGAATCCTCACCGTTGATCAGGATGTTATTAATGTGATGTTTGAAGGAAAAATAAAACCATTTGATAAGAGATTTAATAATTACGAAATAACAAATTTTTACGGTAGCAACTGGAATAGAATTCGTAATTACACAGATAAAAAAGAAATAGGGAACACTGTTATTCTTCATTACGCTACAGGAAAGCCTTGGAATAATCTTTTCCCTGGAGCTTGTGAGGATGTGTGGTTTAAATATCTTAAATTATCACCGTACAAGGATTTGTGGAATTCGAGATTTAATACTATCCCTGCGCGCCTGCGCCGCCTTGGTCTTGTAAAAGTTATTTTTGCTTATTACATCCTCGTCACCCCGTTTATCAATAGTTTCTTTGCGCAACTACTACCAAAATCAACAGTGCAAAGATTGAAGCAGTGGTACAGGTCTCACATAAAATAAAACCACCATTGGGTGGTTTTATTTTAATGATTACAGCATCAATACAAATCTCTGGCTTATTTCTTTGTGAACCAAAAGCAACCACAGGCGTATTCTTGATCGGCGACGATTTTTGAATCGGCGTTTCTGATGAGGCCATGAGTTTTATAATCGTCGGGAACCATTGAAAATTCTTTAAGGGTGAGGCTGGGAAATAGGTCGAGCACATTCTGATATGAATAGATTCGGTGTGCATTGAATTGGATACGGGGTTTTCCAACAGGGGTGACAAAGATGAGATTTCCTCCAAGGCGCAAAACCCGGGCAAGTTCTCGAGTTGCTTTAATGTCTCCTTGTGGATCAATCACATCGCCATATCTACCGAGTCCAATATGTTCGATGGTATGCATGCAGGATAGTGATTCAACACTATTATCTTTAAATGGTAACTTGTTGAGGTCGCCACCAAGACATTTCAAATTATCGAGAATAACTTCAGCTGGTCGGTAGTCGTAAAATTCAACAGGAACAAAGGCTGATACAAGGGTGCTGAAGTGGAGTATTGATGATATATCAATGTGTTTCTTTGGTTGTATTGTTGCAACTATGCGTGCTGCCCAAGCAGGGTGGTATGTATAATGCGGATCAAATGCTGTTTTTACTGTATTGTCTGTGAGACAAGCTTTTAAATCAGAGAACTTAACACTAAAGCGACTGTCTTTCGTTGCCTGCGATTTAAATGAAATGTAGGTAGATAAGAAACGGGGTATGTTTACGAGTTTAACAGCAGAAAAATAAATGCTTTTAACTATTGAATAGCGCGCAAGTCTCGATTTGATGTTTTTCATATTAGAATTGATTTTCAATTTCACCAGACAGTGCTTTGACTATATATTCGATTGATTCTTTGTAGGTATATTTTTTAATACATTCCTGCTGTTTTTCTGTGAGTTTAATATAATCCTCTTTGTTAAGTGCTATGCCTTTTTCCACAAGTTGTTCTATAGTTTCCGCAAGTATGAACGAATCACCAAGTATGTCAGAAAATTTATGGACATTTGTGAGACCAAGTTGTCCGTAGGATATGTTTTTGAAAACACGGCAAGGAAGGTAATTCACCTCAACTTGGTAATGACCTGATATTGCTGGCGCAATTCTCGATAGACGAATGAAAAAAGTATTGAGGAAATCAGGAATGAACCTGAGTCGTATGAAAGTAAGTTTGTATTTTCTGAGGGCAATTTTTAATTCCTCGATTTGCTGGATATTTCCCTGATTAAGGGGGTTATTCCAGACACTTCCTATCCAAAAAACAAAACGATTTTTACGATAAACAGGTTTTTTAAATTCGTGGGCGAGGAGATCAGTTCCCCATGGTTGGTGGAGGGTTCGTGTTTTGGTATCAAAATAGCGAGCGGTATCAATCCTAACATCAGCCTTCTCTGAGTCATTATTGTAAACAGCAAGGTTAATGAAGTTTTCCTGCTTCAATTTGCTCGTAAACATTGTTTGAAAATTATGGAGACAGTATTTCACGTCGTCCCTGATAGGGAGGTTGTAATCACTGAAAGTCACTTTTTTAGGGACCATCTTTCCATAAACCTCTGCAGAGATGATTATATCCCCGGGTTGTATGTGTTTTTGATTCTCTTTTTCATCCTCAACCCAAATAACGTCATACTTGAGTTTTTGTGCGTTCTTGAAAAACGCCTGATGGATATGGCGATGGGTGTGATACTTTTTTCGAAGCCCCCAAATGACGATGCGTTTTGGAATCATGTTCGTATGTTTATTATATGTTAACACGCGTATTCAAATGCTTCTCTTTCAAGATAAGTATAGTGCTCAAGACCAACTTAAAAATGCTTCCTAGTGTTCGGGCTATAACAATACCTATAAGGCCATAGAAAAAGACCATTACAAACTGAAGTGCTGTCATAACGACGGGGGATATCGTCTCGATTATGTAATACTCCTTTTTATTTTTCTGTGATATGAGAACAGATGATGTAATAGAGCTCGCAGCCCCAAACATTATCGATATTGAATATATTTGTGAATAGAAAACACCCTCAACATATTTTGGAAAGAGGATTTTGAAACAGAGGGGGGCGAAGACTATGTAGATAAATACCACTGCGCCACCACCGAGCAGGGTGAGGAATATTTTTTTATTTAATGTCTGTTGGAGTTCGAGCGGGGATCTGTTTGAAAATCTTGGGAGGCTTATACTGCTCAGATTTCTAAACACACCTCCTATTTTGTCAGGTATGTTTGAAGCAAGGTTGTATACCGCAAAAGCAGTTGGTCCGAGAAGGGAATAGACAAATACGTTGTCGATTTGCCCCAAAACCCCATTAAAAGTGTTCATTATACTAATCCTTTTGCCGTATTCGAGTGTATCTGGCTCGGTGTTTGTATTGAGTTTATATTTTTTGATTGTATATAGATACATCGCTACCGTCACGGCCGCATTTATAACAAGGTTGATTACAGCAAGAATAAGTTCGCTCCTAAGGAAATAAATTCCAAGAAACATTCCTCCGTAATAAGACAAACTGATGACTGCATTATAAAAAAAGGATTCCTTGAATTTTTTCCTTCCATGAAGGAATGCCCCGAAAGTGTTGAATGCGTTAAGAACGGGGCTTGTTATACCAACAATAATCAAACCAATGCCGACGATTACATCACCATGTAAAAAAGAATAGAGTGCCCAAAGTATTGATACGGTGAGGGGAACAATACCCCAGATGAGCTGCATCTTTACTGAAGGCCTAACTGATCCTTCATATCCTCGTGTAACTGCCTGGGTGATTGAAGTATTAACACCAGTAAGGCAGAGAAAATTAATGAGGGTGCCGAGTGAAATAATATATTGATAGATTCCAAACTGCTCTTTAGTGAGGTTATTTGCGAGGACTATTGATAGTACAAGCCCAAACCCAAGCGTTATAGCGAGGTTTCCATTAAGCCAAAAACTACCGCTCAAGAGGTAATGAAAATCCACCTTGGTTTTTTCTGAGATGGCATTGATGTATCTACGGACTCGCTGGTGGAACATAGTTGGATTATTTTAGCACGATATTGAAACGTCTTTTCCTCTTAGTTATGATATAGTTCATTTCGCTAGGGCATATAGAAAAACCCATGAAATCACTACTCAAATATACAATCATCGTCTGTCTTTTTACGTTACCATTCCTTGCTCTTTATGTGGCAGGTGGATCATTCTTTCCATTTATAACTGGCAAGAACTTCCTCTTTAGAGCTCTTGTAGAAATTGCTTTCTTTGCGTGGATTCCTCTCATGCTTCGTTTCCGTGAATTCCGTCCAAAGAAGAACATTGTTCTCTGGGGTTTTGCTGGATTTGTTTTGACTATGGCGGTATCTACCATGATGGCGGTCAACCCCGAGAAAGCTTTCTGGTCAAACTTTGAGCGTATGGAAGGTTATATCACCATACTCCATCTCTTCGCTCTCTTCCTCGTTGCCTCAACTGTTATGAAAACTCCAAAAATCTGGGGTCATTTCTGGGACACCTCTATTATTGCCGGTGTATTGATTGCTTGTGTTGGGTTTGCTCGAACCACAGATTGGGTTCGTATTGATGGAACCCTTGGTAATGCAACATACTTTGCGGTCTCAATGTTGTTCTGTCTCTTCTTTGTCTTTTATATGGTTATTCGCCGAATACGCGAAGGGTACTTCCATTCGTTGTGGTGGTTCTATGGACCATCAACCATCATCCTCTTGATTGGTCTCTATTATGCCGGAACTCGTGGTACTATCCTTGGTTTCATTGGCGGAATTGGTCTCATTACCCTTGTTATTTCTTTTGCTGAAAAGAAGGCGCTTCTCATTAAAAAGCTCGCTCGTATCACTCTTGTTTGTGTAGTTGCTCTCGTCCTCGGGTTTGTCGCTATTAAAGATACTTCGTTTGTCCACAACTCGTCTGTACTCAACAGGTTTTCGTCTATCTCGACACAAGATGGTACTGCAAAGGCACGTCTCATGGTTTGGGGTGAAGCTCTGCAGGGTGTAAAAGAGAAACCTATTTTTGGTTGGGGTCAGGAAAATTTCAATTATGTATTTAATAAATACTATGATCCTGGAATGTACGCTCAGGAACAGTGGTTTGATCGTACTCATAATGTGATTCTCGATTGGCTTGTCACAGGTGGTATTCTCGGTTTGATTGGGTACCTTTTCCTCTATGGATCGTCGTTCTGGTTCTTGTGGAAAGGGAAGGCGCCTTACAACCAGGTTGTTTCCAAGCACACCCTAGCTGAACCGTTCACGATTGAAAAATCAGTCATTGCTGGTTTGTTTGTAGCGTATTTCATCCACAATCTCTTTGTGTTCGATAACATAATGAGTTGGGTTCCATTTATTATGGTAGTTTCTTTCATCTCATCTCTTTGGGCACCAGGTGAGGTTGTTGCTGATTCATCGGAGACTGAAATTTCTGATTCAACGTTGAGGAGTATTGTCATTCCTGTTTCGATTGTTGCCCTTGTATGGGTTGGATATTTCTCGGTATGGAAAGGGTCTGTTGCTGCGTCGTCCCTCGTCGATGCTCTCCGCTACGGTCAGGATCTCCAGAATGAAAAAGGGGAAGTTGTTCAGCCTGCCAACATACGCAAAACTATAGATACCCTCAAATCGGTTATTGCGCTCAACACTTTTGCTAACTCAGAAGCCCGTGAGCGAATTGTGGAGATGGTTCCAACGGTTCAGTCTCGTGGAACCATGAACGAACGTGTGGAATTCATGCAGTTTGCTCAAGATCAGTTCACTAAACAACTCGCGGAAACACCTCTTGATGCACGTTATCAGATGTTTGCCGGATCCCTCGCGTCAAATTATGGTTCATATGCTGACGCGGAGAAATTCTATTTACGTGCTCTTGAGCTTTCACCTCACAAACAATCGCTTCTGTATCAATTAGCTCAGGTGTATTTGCGAGACAAGAAAAATGATGAAGCCCTTGATGCGTTCAAGGAGGCTTACCTTGCATATCCTACAAACCCAGAAGCAATAACGCTCTATGCGACTGGACTCGTCTATGTTGATAAAGTAGCTGAATCGGATGCGTTTATTACCCAGAACAAAGAGGTGTTAAAGAGCCAAGGTTCTGATGTGGTAACCGTAGGTGATAAAACATATCTACTCGATCAAAAAATTCTTGCTACGTATGTAGAAAAAAATCTCGTCGATAAGGTTGATTCTGCCCTTCGTGCGGGCATTGAATCTGCAAAGGGAACTGACAAAGCGGTGACTTACTACAAGCAACTCATTGGTGTGTATATGAAAATAAACAAGAATGATAAGGCATCTGCGCTCATTGAAGAGCTCATTAAAGCTTTTCCAGACAACAAAGAGAATACCCTCTGGCAACAGGCACTCATCGAACTTCGTCAGGCAAAAAAATAAAATTCGTATGGAAGCGTTTGGTTTAATGACAACATTTCGTATTGGGGGTGACGCAACTCGCGTCACTTTCATCGACTCTGTAGAGGTACTTAAAACTGAAGCTCGGAAAATAGCAGAATCAAAAACACCTTTCTTTATTTTAGGAGGTGGTTCAAACACCCTCATTTCTGATGCCGGCTTCAAAGGTGTTGTTCTAAAAATGGGTATAAAAGGGATACGTAGAATATCTGAAGATGCTGATGCAGTTCTCGTTGAGGTTGGCGCAGGTGAAGAATGGG
>Ga0302292_1000453_pt1 | contig 29089 bp, 27 predicted proteins | sample III_Fen_N2_1_FD_194553 | JGI IMG/M metagenome (GOLD analysis project Ga0302292, IMG submission 194553) | Peat permafrost microbial communities from Stordalen Mire near Abisko, Sweden - III_Fen_N2_1 | ecosystem: Environmental > Terrestrial > Soil > Wetlands > Permafrost | place: Sweden: Abisko...
GACGTTATCAACCATCTTTTTTATGTTGTCCGGACTTTCCTCTAATTCAATAAAGAACTAGCGATTACTTATTATCAAATACGGGCTTATTATAACACAATTACCTATTTTTTTCAATAGACAATTGAAAAAAACTTTCCCAATTTTCATAAGTAATAGCGCCAGGAACCTTATTACCATTTATAAAAAATGTAGGAGTTGAGTCAACACCATAAGAAACACCATCAATAAAATCTTTATCAATAATCTTGTCAAATCTTTTTTCATCATAACATTTAGAGAAATCATCCATATTTAAGCCAATATCTTTTCCATAATTATAAATAGTCTTCATTAATTCAGTATCATCAGAAATTTCTTTTCTAGAATCAAAATTAGAAAAAATCTCATCAAACATTTCCCAAAATTTATTTTGAGCATTAGCACACATAGAAGCATTAGATAGAAGCCTAGTATTAGGATGAAGAGTATCAATTGGCATATTTCTAAATTCAAAATAACCATAGTCTTTATACTCTGTCATAATTTTCTTTAAAGATTCATATTCGGAATTACAATAAACACAATCAAAATCTATAAACATAACAACAGAAACTTTAGATTTTGGATTGCCAAATTTTGGAGAAAAAGGACTAGAATAAGTCTTGTTTAAATCAAAACCACTCACGACATCTTGTTTTACAACGTTTTCTTTTTTTATAACATTTTCTGTATTACTTTTTGGAATAATGTTTACATCTTTTTTTAAATCACCTTTATTTATACCTAATAAAACACCAAAAATAGCCAAATAAACAATTATTACAGCTCCAATAAATATTATTAAATTCTTTTTCCAATTTATGTTCATCTTTTTGTTTTTTAGTTTTTTGTCCCCATTCGAGGATAAATTTTTGGTTTTCTTCTAATTTTGAAAAACCAAACTCCATTAAATACAAACAATATAAATATAATAATGATTTGATTATAACTAATTCCGTAAAATTTATTCTCACCTAATCTAAAAAATTCTAAAATAAATCTTAGTAAACAATAAAAATTAATATATATAAAGAATATTCCACCTTTTTCTATAAATGTTAATTTTTCCATATTAGCTCTAAAAGTTTTAACATTAATATTTTTCATCATCATTCCCTGATCTAAATTATTTTTTATAGATTTTCTATAATATAAAAATAAAATAAGCAATATTATTAAATTGAAAAATATTTCATAAAAAAATATTGGCATAAAAAAATTATAATTTTCAAAACCAATTGGCCTATTTTCTAAACTAATGGGAATTTTTAAAAAGAAATTTGTAGGTAATCCAAAAAGTTCTTGATTAAAATAATTACCAATCCTACCAATAATTTGACCAATAAGAATAGAAATGGAAACAATATTTAAAAATTTAAAAATATTTTGTTTTTTAATTTTACAATAAACAAATAAAGCTAATATTCCAAAAATAAACCCTCCAAAAATAGCCATACCTCCATCCCAAAAAGCAAAGATTTCTAAAGGTTTTTTTAAATAATAAGAAAAATAATACAAAACATAACACAATCTAGCACCAATAAATCCAAACAAAATCATCCAGAAAAAAGAATCAAAAATATGATTTTTTTCAATATTCTGTTTCTTGGACAAAAAATAATAAGTGATAAAAGAAGTAACTAATCCAATAAAAATAAATAACCCATACCAATAGATTTTAACAACACCAAAATCAAGCAAAATACGACTAGGATAAAAATTATAAAAAAATTCAGTAATCATATATATAAAATAATATTATTTTTATTGACAATACCACGCACCATTATCCTTAGCACAAGCTAAACCATTTTCACAACAAATTCCTTGGTCTTTATATTGACAAGACGCAGATGTTGCAAGACCTCTTCCCACAATTTGTTTACAAATTTTTGGATAACATATAAATAAATTATTACCATCAGGAGTTTTTCTTGTACATTTAGCACCATCGATATTTGAATCACAAGCAAGACATGTATTTTGACTATTACAACCAGCATTATTATTACTTACACCACAAAGTTCTCCTTCTCCAACTGTAGGAACTGAAGAATTTATGCTTCCAGAAGCATTATTATAATCAATATAAGCACATTCTTTATTAACACAAGCCATTGGAGCACTCTTAGTTACACCGTTATCCAAAATAGGAGGAATACAATAATTTATAGTCGGATCCGTACTTTCACAAGCTTCTCCTAGTCCAATTAATTTAGCTGTTGAAGAAACACAAACTCCAGTGTTGGATGAGTCACCTTCATGACCAAGTACACCTTTAACAGAAATACATCTTAAACCAATAGTACAAGGCTTACTTTCATTAGTATTACAACGTTTACCCAGAGCAAGACCACCAACTTTACCATATTCAACAGGTTCTATAGTTATATCATTTATTTTTAAAACTTTAATATCTAATAATCTTGGATTAACAACTTGTAACATCAAACCACAAGTTAATGCCATTATTAGACCAACAATAGCATTTTTTATCATACCTTTTGACTTCTCAATAAGACCTTTATTGCCAGCAGAAAAAGACCACATAAAACCAGCTGCAATAATTATAATAGTAGCAACAGTAGCAATAGATCCTAAAATAAATTTCAAAATAGCAGTTAAAAAAAATTGCATACCACTATTAACAGGAATACAAGCACATTTTTTGGCATTAGAACCAAGAAAAGGAACTCCGGTTGTTAATTGATAATATTTTGTAACAACCCCAGTTGTTAGATCTGTACTATCTGAACATTTATTATCACAAGCTCCAGTTGCTGAGGCATTAGCAGCGGTACTTATTATTCTGTCATTATATTCACTGAAACTATCAGCCTTAACAAAATTAACAGAAATGATAAAAACAGATAAAACCAAAATTAAAATACAAAACTTTTTCATACTTATTTAAATTATTCCTTATTAATTAAAACTCTGCTTTTTCTATTAACATTAGAACCAAGCTTTTCTTCAGAACTACAATATCTAGAAATGTTTAACACCATACCACAAGCAATAGACATAACCCACATAGACGTTCCGCCATAACTTACAAGAGGCAGAGGAACTCCAGTTAAAGGAAACAATCTAATCATAGCCCCAACGTTAACAAAAACTTGAAAACCAATCCAAGCAACTACTCCTACAGTAAAATATTTACTAAAATTATCAGGAGCATTTTTAGCAACAGTAAGCGCATTCCATAAAAAGAAAAAATACAAAGACAAAAAACCAACACTCAAAAAGAAGCCCAATTCTTCAGCGATAACAGCAAATATAGAATCAGCAATAACTTCTGGTAAATAAGAAAACTTCTGAACAGAATTACCTATACCACGGCCAAATGGACCACCAGTACCAACAGCAATCATAGCCTGATTAACATGATATCCTTCTGCTCTTTTACTATATTGTTCTGGATGTAAAAACAAATTAATTCTAGTAGTTCTAATACCTCCACTAAAACTTTGATCTATTTTTAAAAACAACATCAAACAAAGAATAGAAGCTAAAACCCATAATAATATATGTCTTTTTCTTCCTCCAGCTGTAAAATAAATAGCCAAAGAAACAACATAAAGAATAGATAAAGTCCCAAGATCTGGCTGTAATAATAATAAAATAGCTACAAAACAAAAAACAACAACATATGGAACAAAACCTTGTTTAAAATCTTTTATTTCTTTTCCAAGTTTTTCAAAAACAACAGCCAAGAAAACAATTAAGGAAAATTTCATAATTTCAGCAGGTTGAAAAGGAATAGGGCCAATACCAATCCAACTTCTAGCACCGCCATGAGCTTGGCCTATCCCGGGTATTAACACTAATATTAAAAGCAACAAAGAAACCCCAAAAATAACTAAATAATATTTTTTTATAATCTTATAATTAATAAAAGTAAAAGAAAAAAACAAAATAATAGAAGGAATAATCGCAAAAATAAGCTGATGTCTTATAAAATAATATTTATCATCAAATTTTTTAACAGCAATAATAATAGAAGAAGAAAAAAGCATAACAAAACCAATGAAAATAATAGCTATAAATAGAGCCAGCAAAGTATAGTTAATATTATGTTTTTCTAGTTTTTTTAATAAATTCATATATATTTTAAAGATTTTAATAAATTATACCATTTATATTAAAACAAAAAAATACGTGAACAAATCACGTATTTTATAATTTCTATTTAATAAATCCTTTCATTTTATCAGCAATCAAAGACATTTCACTTTCGTTTATATCCCTATTTCCCCAATGATTTAAGCCATCACCAGAAAATCTAGGTATAACATGAATATGAGAATGAAAAACAACTTGCCCAGCAGCAGAAAGATTATTCATACCAATATTTATACCATCAGCATTCATAGTATTTTTAACAATTTCTGCAATTCTTTTTACAACAACAAAATACTGAGAAGCAATTTCATTAGGTAAAGTAAAAATATTATCATGATGCTCTTTAGGGATAACAAGAACATGACCAGGATTAACAGGATAAATATCAAGAAAAGCTAAAAATTTATCATCTTCATAAACCTTATAGCAAGGGATTTCCCCAGCAATTATTTTACAAAAAATACATTCCATATAGTTTAAACGATTTATTCATTATCCTCCCCCTCTTTAAAAAGAGGGGGTCGGGGGGAGATTTCCCTACTTCATCATTGTTCTATCTAATAAAAATATAACAAGACCAATTATTGCACAAATCCAACTCATTACCCAAAATTTCATAGTTATAGTATGTTCAGCCATGCCTTTAGCTTGAAAATGATGATGAATAGGACTAGATAAAAATAATTTTTTCTTATAAATTTTCTTATAAATTTTCTGTACAATTACAGATCCAGTATCAATTACAAAAACAAAACCTATAATAGGAAGCAAAAAAGAATAATTAGTAAGCATAGCAACAACTCCAAGAGTTATTCCAAGAGCAACAGCACCTGTATCACCCATAAACACTTTCGCAGGAGGAATATTAACCCACAAGAAAGCAAGCAAACCTCCAATAATTACAACCAAAAAAGTTGCTAAATCAGCTTTACCTTGAACTAAAGCAATAGCAGCATAAGCAAGTAATGCTGGAAAAATAGTGCCACCAGCAAGTCCATCTAAACCATCAATCTCATTAACAGCAAAAGTAGTAGAAACAACAATAAACATGAAAAATGGAATATAAAATAAACCAATAGCAAAATCACCAATAAATGGAACATGAACAGTATCAAATCCTAATTTAAAGAAAAACCAAAGAGCTGCAATGAGAGCAATAATAATATATATCAACAATTTCCATTTCACAGTAATTCCACCAACTTTAGGAATTAAACCTTTAACATTTATATAATCATCAACCAAACCAACTAAAGCTGCTCCAATTAAAGCACCAAGAGGTAACCATGTTTGAGATCTAGATAAAAAATTCAATTCATCAAAAAGAACTATATTTGTAAATTTAGACAACAAAAAAACTATAAATATAATTAATAAAGTCATTCCCCAAATCAATATACCGCCACCAGTTAATGTACCAGACTTAGCTTTATGCATACTAGCAAAAATAGGAGCAACACTTTCTTCCCTAATTTTTTTGCCCATCTCCATTTTAGCCAAAAATTTCAAAAGAAGAGGAGAAATAAGCATACCAACTATGAAAGTCAAAGAACCAAGAGAAAAAACTTTAATAATTTCTATAGATGTCATAACTCAATAAATAAAATAATTAGAATATAAGAGAAAATCATAAATAAACTAGCAAAAATTGAAGTTACAAGTAAAAAATATGATAATACCCTACTATATTTATAATAATAATAACACAAAAAAGAATTAATTAAAAAAATTATAGAAGAAACCTGTGGAAACACAAAAAACTCCTTAGGTGAACCAAAGTTATCTATACCAAAATATATATTATAATGTAACGGAGCAACATCATTTGCTCTACCCTTTGTCACAAACAAAATAAGGCCAAAATAAGCAATATTTAACACAAAATTAAAAAGCATTCCCCAAAATACAAATCTATTATTCCAGATATAATTATGCTTAATTTTAGAAAAAAATGTTTTTAGAGACATAATAAAATAAATTTTAAAACTGAAAAACTGAAAAATTCAAAACAAAATACAAATAAATTTCTGTTTTAAACTTTAAAATTGAAATTTTAAAATTGTTTTTAAATTTGAATTTTTCAGTTTTTAAATTAATAACATAATACTACTTATGATAACATTTTTCAATCTCAACATAAAAAATATTGACAAACGTTATTATTAATACTATAATGGCTTTACATAATTTTTTTAAATTTTAATTGATTACTCATGTCACATAAAAAAGCCGGAAGTAGTACATCCCTAGGTAGAGACTCAATATCAAAACGTCTTGGTGTCAAAAAATTTGCTGGTGAAATTGTAAAATCTGGAAACATAATAGTAAGACAAAGAGGTACAAAATTCTTTGCTGGTGAAAACACAAAGAAAGGTGTAGATGATACTATTTATGCAGTAACAGAAGGAAAAGTAAAAACATACACAGTAAGAAAAACAAAATTCAACGGACAAATTAAAAGAGACAGATACATTGGTGTTGAAGCTACAGTTGCAGCTACTCCAAAAAAAACAAAAAAATAATTTTTTAAAGAGACACGATTTATCGAGTCTCTTTTTTTATGATACAATATTAATATAATTTAAAAACTGAAAAAATCAAATTTAAAAATAAAACTAAATTTTAAATGCTAAATTTTAAAACAGAATTTATTGGCATTCTAATTTTAAAATTTAAAATTTGAATTTTTAAAATTGTTTTTAAATTTGAATTTTTCAGTTTTTAAATTAATTTATTATGAATAAAAAATTATTATTAACATTATCAGCAGTTTTATTATTTCCCTCCCTTTCTAATGCTCTCACCTTCAACCCAAGTACTATAATATCTGACTATGACATGCAAAATTGCAATTCAATGAGTTTGGAAGACATACAATCTTTTCTCGATAGCAAAGGATATTTAGGACAAATGATGTTTGATAGCTATTTTGGAGAATCATCTACAACAGCAAATATAATTTATAAATATGCAAATCAATTCAAAATAAGCCCAAAATATATAATAACAACATTACAAAAAGAACAAGGCTTAATAGAAAAATCATTAGAGCAAATTGATCAAAAAGATTTAGATTGGGCAATGGGCTTTGGTGTATGTGATAGCTGTAGTAAAGACGATCCAGCTATCCAAAAATTCAAAGGACTTGATAACCAAATATATAATGCAGCAAGAAGAAATAGAGATTATTATAACGAACCAAATAAAATAAAAATTAAAGTTGGTAAAGAATATACAATAGACAACGTAAAGATAACCCCAGCAAATCAAGCAACGGTAAATCTTTATACGTACACACCACATTTAAAAGGAAATCAAAACTTCTTTGATATATGGAATAAATATTTTACAAAATTTTATCCAGATGGGACACTCCTTGCTGAAAAAGGAAAACCTGGGATATGGATAATACAAGATGGTCTAAAAAGACCATTTATGAATCAAGCTGCTTTTTTTACAAGATATAATTCAAAAAATATAATATACACATTCGCATCAGATCTAGAAAAATACAGCATAGGAAAACCTATAAAATTTTCTAACTTTTCATTATTCAGAACAAAAGAAAATGGAAATATATACATGTTAGATAATGAAACATTAAGAAAAATAACATCTATGAAAATATTTAAAAACATAGGTTTTAACACAGCAGAAATATCAAATGTCAGTTTAAACGACATCGGAGATTACGATATAGGAGAAGATATAAGCGAGAAAACAATATACCCAACGGGAGCAATATTACAAGATCAAGCAACAAAACAACTCTGGTATGTTAAAAACGGAGAAAAACATTTAATAGCAACGAAAGAAATATTAAATATTAAATATAAAGGGAAAGCAATAATAAAATCTACAAGCGAAGAACTATCACAATTCACAGAAGGTTTGGAAGATAAATTACAAGATGGAACACTTATAACAAGTTTAAAAGGTGGCTCAATTTTTATAATATCGAATGGAGAAAGAAGAGAAATACAGACAAAAGAATTATTTAATGATTTAGGATTCAAACAAGAAAATGTTTTAAAAATATCAGATGATGCAATAGTAGTGCACCCATTAGGATTCCCACTTGAAAAAGGCTTCTAATAAAGCTAAGCTTAATTATAACCATCTTGGTTTTTGGTTTTTTAATTTTTGTTTTTAATATATGTCTCTAGTAGCTGCGGCAATAATACCACATTCACCTATACTAATATCAACTATTGGTGATTTTGATGTACGCGAAAAATTTAAAAAAACAATAACAGCAATAAACACAATAAGAGAACATTTAGAAAAAATAAAACCAGATATTATTATAATAATCTCACCAAAGATAAACAAATTTAAAAACTCTTTTTGTATAAATATTAGCGAAACTTTTAATGGAAATTTTATAGAATTTGGAGAATTAAAAACAGATATAGAGCTTAAAGGAGACGTTGAACTTGTATTAAAAATTAGAAAAGACGAACAAAACGAAGACATAAAACTAATATCAGACTCTGATTTAGAATATGAAATGTCAGTTCCTTTATATTTTTTAACTCAAAATATAAAACCAAGAATAATACCAATAGAATCTTCAAATCTTAATTTGAAAAATCATTTTGAATTTGGAAAAGAAATAAAAGAAGCTATATTTGATACAAACAAAAAAGTAGTCGTTATAGCTTCCGTTGCATTATCTGGAAAAACGAAAAAAGAATCCCCTCTTGGATATACTAAAAAAGGTAGTACTTTTGATAAGAAAATAATAGAACTGCTTGAAACAAAAAATAAAACTGGCCTTTTAAATATGAAAGAATATTTAATAAAAGAAGTTTCAGAATATGGTATAAAACCAATTGCTATACTTCTTGGAATATTAAATGAAGTAAATCACAAAACAGAGACATTATCATACGAAGATTCTCTAGGAATAGGCTATCTAACAATGAATTTTAAAATATAATGATAGCACAAATATTGCCATCGTTAAATTTACCAACAAATATAAAGATAGATACATTTTCATACACAATACCTCAAAACCTCGAGGATTCTATTAAAATTGGCCAAACAGTAGAAGTGAATTTTAGAAATAAAAAAATACAAGGAATAATAATTGATATAATTAAAAATTGCGACTCAAATATAGAAAAGCTAAAACCAATAAATAAAATAATACAATCAGATATTCAAATAACGCAAACTCAATTAGATATAATAGATTTTATAAGTAAAAATTATTATGTAAGCAAAGCAAAAGCATTAAAAACAGTAATATCAATAATGCCAAAGAAGAAATGAATTTAGACTTACTTAAAATTTCATACCAAAAATTTAAAGATTCTGAACCTAATCAGTTTCTTCTTTTATATTCTTCTTTTGAAGAACAAATAACTTTCTTATCAAAAATTTGCAAAGAATCAGAAGGACAAACATTAATAACATGTTCATCAATATCAGAAATACAAGATGTTTTTAAATTATTAACAAAATATATAACAAAAGAAGAGATAGAAGTAATACATAAAAATTATTTTAAAAATGAATTATTAATCAAAAACAAGAAAATTAATTCTAATAAAATAAAAGTTATAATATCAACAAAAACAGGAATATTCTCACCTTTTTTTAATTTAAAAAATATAATAATAATAAACGAAGAAAGTAAAGATCATAAACAATACGACTTAAACCCAAGATACAATATTAAAGATATATGCTTTTATTTAAGTCAAAAAAATAACATAAAATTAATATTAACAAGCCAATCACCTTCTATAGAAACATATTATAAGAATTTGGAAATATTAAATTTACAAGAAAATAATAAATTCACAACAATAAACTTAATAGATCAAAAAGTAGAAAGAAGATCAAAAAATGAATTATATATTTCTCTAAAATTACAAGAAAAAATAAAAGAATCGTTAGAACAAAACAAGAAAATAATAATAATAAATAATGATTTAAAATCAGAATTTAAAAGCAACGAAAAAATAAAAAATGAAATCACAGAACTTTGTTGGGGCAGGACAAATGAAAACTTATTCTGCCCAACAATATTAACAATAGATAAAAATTTGTCCTGCCCCAACATCACAAAAGAAATAAAAAATACCCAAATAATAATTGGGACAGAATTTTTAGTAAAAAATTATTTATACAAAATAAATAACATAGGAACAATAGCGCTTTTATCATTAGACAATCTTATGTATGCATCAGATATAAATTCTAATGAGAGTTTATTCACTTATATTAAATATTTTATAAATTTATCTAACGAAAAAAATATAGAAAATTTATTAATTCAAACAAAAAATATAGAAAATGAAACGCTAAATTTAGCAATTAACAATGAATATAATAAATTCTATAATAAAGAATTAGAAACAAGAAAAACATTAAATTATCCCCCATTTTCAACAATAATAGATTTAATAATAAAAGAAAAAACAACAGAATTATTAGAAGAAAAAAAGAAAAAAATATTAGAAATACTTGATAAAAATCAAACCGAAATAGAGGTCATAGGAGAAAGAACAATAGAAAAAGAATTAAAAACAAAAACAAGAAAACAAGAAAATATTTCCATTAAAATGCTTTCTACTGAAAATAACAATATATTAAAAGAACTATCAGAATATTGTCTAATAGACATAAAATAAAAACCCCTAGACTACTCATTTCATCTAGGGTTACTTTTTTTAATATGAGTATGCATTTCTATGCATACCTTTTTTGTTGCAATTGTTGTTGCTTGATTGCAATAACCGTAATCAAAACAGCAATTCTTGCATCTTTGTTGCCATTAGTAGAGGCAACGACCTCATCCAAAGACTGTTGTTTCCGCTTATCTTTGGAAACAGAAGCAAGCATTTTTTTCATTTTTCTTCCTCCCTTAATCGTAATCGAAGTTTTGCTATCTTAACAGCAAGAGATTCTTGATGATTTGCAACAAGATTTGCCAAATCAATATCAATGTCTTCTTCATAGCTCAAAATCTTCTTAGCAAGATCACCATGTTCTTTTCCGCAAACCTCTATAATTTGCTCTTTTATGCTTTGATTCATATATTCCCCCATACCATTCTTATACCACATTATTGACATTTTGTCAATAATAAGTGGAATATTTAGAATAAAAAATCCCCTCTTTTTCAAGAGGGGCATTAAATCACTGCTTTTTTTTGCCAGGAGCAGGATTTATAACATCATTCATAAGTCCTTCAATATAATACTGTTCAATAGTCTTAATATCCCTTTGAATAATATTATCCAAATTAAACATAGGGAAACCAGTACCATCAGAAGGAATAGAAGCACCAAGCTGTCTGAAACTTCTATCAACGGATATCGCCACTTTATTAAAATTATCCGTAGTAAGATTAGTTAATTCTTGATAAGGCCTTCTTGTTTCTTTTCCATCCACATCAACTTGAGTAAACCAAATTGAAAAATCATTAAAAGCATTAGTTTCAATATCTTTCATTGTAACAACAATTATAACATGCATACGAGTAAACGGTCTTCTTAAAGAAACTGCAGCTTTACCATTTTCATCGTATCTAAACCAAGAATAACTGTCTTTTTCGCTTTTTTGATCAGTATAAATAGATATAAGCCTATTTAAAAAATTTGTATAAATTTTAGAAATCTGAGGTTTTCTCTGATATTCTACTTCATAATTACTAAGATTAGTAGCATTAACTATGGTATGAACAACTTCCGTTTCTGAAGCGGAATTACCAGGAAGATTTTGCACTAAAATCCCATCCGGTCCATACCACATAGTATTACTGCCATCTTGAGCAAATACATGTTGACTAATAAACAAAATACAAACAATGAAAAAAACGGATTTAAAAGTCATATTATTTCCCTCCAGAGGTTATTTTCGTTTTAACGTTCTATGCACATAGACTTTTACATAATTTTGACAAAAAGTCAATATTGTTTTATTTATTTTGATTAATAAAATCCTTATCAGTAATTTCATTTTTAGCTTCAAATTGAAGTTTATTAATTTTAATTAATTTTTTATCCACACAAATCAAAAATAAATTTTTATCTTTTATTAAGAAAGGAGCAATTTTGTTATCTTCTTCAAAATTAAAATCAAAAATATCTAAATCAATATTGTTTAATTTAACCCTCTTTTCTTTATAAAAAATAAAAATACCCGGCCATTTGATAAAAGCTCTATATTTATTAATAATATTTTCTGCAATATCTTTATCAACATTAATTAATCCATCCTCTTTATTAATTAATCTAGTATAAGTAGCCTTATCATGTTTTTGAATAATAGAATCAGAAAATTTATTATTAATTTCTAAATTTTTTAATTCCTTAATTAATAAGTTAGCTCCAATTTTAGCAAGCTCTTCTCTCAAAATAGGCTCTGTATCTGTATTTTTAATATCATATTTAGAAATAGAAATGATGTTACCATGATCCATTTCACTATCCATTTCCATTAAAGTAACACCGGTCTCTTTATCACCATTCATTAAAGAAAATTGGATAGGAGAAGCTCCTCTATATTGTGGCAAAATAGAACCATGAATATTAACAGATTTAAATTTTGGTAAATTCAAAATAGCATCTGGAATAATTTTTCCATATTCACAAACAACATTAATATCGCCATTAAATTTAATCAATTCTTCTTCAAAGCCTTTTAACTTAATAGGTTTTAAAACAGGAATATTCAAACCTTTAGCCAAAACTGCGATCTTAGATTCTGTAAACTCTTTTTTTCTACCAACAACATCATCAGCCTTAGTAACAACACAAACAATATTAAAACCAGCATCAATCAAATTTTGAAGAATAATAGAAGCAAAAATATCAGTACCAAAAAAATTAATTTTCATAGTTTTTCATTATTAAAGTCATAGGTTCTAAAACAACACCTGTATCAAATATTAATTTAACATAAGATTCATCATTACCAGCAGAAAACTCTGTTAGTTCATCACCATTTTTAGGATTAATAATTTTAGATAATTTTACAGAATAATTCTTACCAATAATAGGAATAATTTCAAGAATATCCCCAACAACAATTTTATTATGTATAAAAACAGTACCATCTTCAGCTACATCACCAACAAACCTATATTCATTAGATAAATGAGAACTACAAGCAGAAGAAGGATTATCCTTAGATTCACCAAACATAAAACAAGAAGAATAACCTCTATTAACAAGTTTTTCTAATTCATTTTTCCAATATTTAGATTCATTTTTAAAAGCATCAATATCACCCTTAATTAGTATATTAATAACGCTCCTATAAGCTTTCATTGCCATACCAATATAGAATATACTTTTCGTTCTACCTTCAACCTTAAAAGAATTAACACCAGCTTCCATAAGTTGATCCATATATTCAATCATACAAAGATCATAAGAATTGAAAAAATATGAACCATGTTCATCTTCTGTTAAAATAATTTCACGTTCATTATCTTCATTAATAACTTCCCCCTTTTGAGAGTATCCCCATCTACAAGGTTGAACACAAGCTCCAACATTAGCACTAGCCCCAGTAAAATATTTAGACAAAAAACATCTACCAGAATAAGCCATACATTGAGCACCATGAACAAAACATTCAAGTTCAACATCAGGAAAATGTTTTCTTATTTCTTTTATATCATTTAAACTAACTTCTCTTCCAAAAATAATACGAGTAGCACCATTTTTAATCCAAAATTCAACAGCTTTATAATTTAAAGTATTAGCTTGAGTAGAAATATGCAAATCCATATTAGGAGCAATTTCTTTTATAGAAAGCATAAGTCCAGGATCAGAAACAATAACAGCGTCAGGCTTATTTTCACCATTAAAAAATTCAATAAATTGATCTTTTAATTCTTCAAATCTTCTAATATGTTCATTATGTGCAAAAATATTAAAAGTAACATAAACCTTCTTGCTTAAGGAATGGGCATAGTTAATAGATTCCTTCACAGAATCCAAATTAAAATCATTAAGTCTAGCTCTAAGACTAAAATCAGGGATACCAAGATAAACAGCATCCGCACCATATTTAAAAGCAAACTTCATTTTAGAAAGACTACCAGCCGGAGCAAGCAATTCAAAATTCATAACAATAAATTAACAATAATTATAACCAAACTAACACAATTTAGAATTTTATGCTAGATAAAACTTGCTCATAGCTATTGTTAGGATTAACACCAAGAACTATTTTCCCTATTTTTTTCTTTCCAACCATATACAAACCATTGTTTTTACAATTAATACCATCTAAAAAATATAAAGAATAAGAAAGTCCTGTACTATTATCAGAGTTCATAGATTTTATATAACAATCTTTTTTATCAAAATTATCACCAAACCATTTTTCAAAATCAGAATAATCGTTAGATTTATTATAAAATTCTATTCCCCAATTATCAATATTTAAATGACTAGAATTACCTGTCACATTAGAAGTTTTAGGATAGTTAAAATTAATATTATCTTTTGAATAAACAGAATCATTAGATTGTATCTGCACTAAATTATCTTTTACTATTTTATGATTACTATCAATAATATAAAAAACGAAATTAAATACAGTAACAATAGCCACAAACAAAAAAGCATTAAACAAAAATTTATCATGATTATTATTTAAAGTTTTTTCTTTTTTAGATTTTACAGATTTTGTAGACTTTACAGATTTTACAGGTTTTGTAATTTTTTTAGATTTTGTTTTACTTTTAGCAACAACTTTTTTTTCTGGCATTTTTAATTTCTTAATTTATTAATTCTTTAATTTCTTAATTTATTACTCCCCATTTATAATAGGACTATAACCTCTTTGAATTTCTATATTATCAGGATAAGAATCACCATCAGTGTCTAAATAATAAGGATTAGTTTTATAAACATTTATTTCTATATCGTCATACAAAGTATCTCCATCTGAGTCATTTTTAGCAACATTATAAACAATATCAGTCAAATCATAGTAATTTATTTTAAGTAAATTGATATTAGAAATATTAGAAATATTTTTGTTTATAATAAATTCCGCTTCACTCTGATCATCAAAATACCACATCCTATAATCTTTTGGACTAACATAATAAAGCATTTCTGGGTTGCTTGCTTTAAATAAAATCTTACCAGAATAACTAGCATTAGCTTTATTACCTTTCAAATTCTCAAAATCTTTATCAGAAACAGAAATTGCCATAAATTTAAAAACATTATAAGCATTTTTATAATCACCCAAATAATATCTTTTTAAATTTATAGGATTAATATACCACAAAGCATTCTTACTTTGATTAGCAACAAGTATCTTACCTCTGTTAGTTTCAGCAAATTTAACATCTAATTTAGAAGTTTTAAATTCTTTTGGTATTTTTAAGAAAATTCCATCTCCTTGATTTTTAAATAAAGAAAAATTAAAAATAGAAGTGCAATAAGTCTTTGCAGAATTTTTAGAGCAAACCTTATAATAATATTTCTTATTTTCGATCAAATTAGAAATAGTAAAATCAATAAGATTATCAACAATATTAGAAGAAATTTGCTCAGTATTTTTTAAAGCAGTTTCACTTTCTCCCCATGAAATATAATTTAAAGTAGAAACATCACCACCAAAACCAATAGTTTTTGCAGTTATTTTAATAGAATTATTAGACAATTTTACAAGATTAGAAGGAGCAATTTCTGGATCTTTATACTCTATTTTAATAGTAGGTATAGTAAAATTATAAACATCAGAACACACATCCTCTAGACCATTATTAGCACAAAATTTATAATAATATTTAACATCTTTTTTCAAACCAGAAATAGTTTCAACAATATTATTTTTAGAAAAAACATTTTTTGTGGTTAAAATAATATTATTTTTAAAATTAGAATCCAAAGTATAAGCAAACCAAGTCTTAGTATTAACATAGTTAGATTCTACTGTACCAATATCAGTTATATTAGCTGTTAAATTAACTTTATCCGCCTCGACAAGAGAAGATACTTGACCTAAGACAACATTCTTTATAGTAGAAAAAGTTTCAAGTTTCAAGCCACATTCAACTTTAGAAACAGTATAATAACAAATAGAATATTTATAAACACTATCTGGTAACAAACCTTCAACCAAAATAGAAAAATTTCTTAAAGTATAAGGAACTTTAATTTGTGGTGTTTGAAATGTTTTATAATTAGAATCTGTAATATTGGCATAAACCCCTATTTCATTATTTCCACCGAAACCATTAACAATAGAATTTATTCTAATAGTCTTGTCTTTAACATCAGAAATACTACTAGAACCTATTTCTAAAGGTAAATTCTTATTATCAATAACAGTAAAGTAAGAAGGCTCAGAACAGTATTTATTATTAACATTAATAATATCACGGACACAAGCTCTAAAATAATAAGTAACATTATATGGTAAATTTTTAATTTCTGAAGAAAAATCAGAAGCAACTGTTAAATTTTTTGATTCATTTATAGAATCTCCATAATTAACATTTGTACCATATTCAAAATAATAATTTAAAGATGAAAAAGTACCAAGACTATCAAGTCTTGCTTTTAATTTAGCTGAATTTTGAGAAGTAAATTCATAACTAATATTTTTAACAATTGGGGCTCTAGCATCAGTAGGCGGAACAATAGTTTCTTTAGTTGTAAAAGAATTATCAACAGAACAAATATTAACAGACGTAAAATCTGTCTTAGCACACAATCTATAATAATAATTAGTATTAGATTTTAAGCTAGTAACATCAACATCAACATTAGAAATAGAATTTGCAGTTTTAATAGTTGTAGAAATTTTACCAGTATAAGAAGAACCAACACCATATTCAAACCAATAAGAAACAGTAACACCATTACCACCAAGATCATTTATAACACCAGACATTTTAGCAGTTACATCAGTAACAACAGAAGCAGAAGAAATAGAAGTAGAAGGATTTTTATAAGTAGTAAAACTTTTAGTATTAGAACAAGAAACAGATAATGAATCCTTAACACAAGATCTAAAATAATAAGTACTAGAAGGACTTAAACCGGTAACGTTACTATAAATAGCACCAAGAACAGAACTTTTAGCGTTAACGGTTTTAAAAGAAAAATTAGAATTATTATTTCCATATTCAAACCAATACTCTACCCCGCTAGTATTAGCAAGCGAATCAATATTAGCATTTAATGTAACAGTATTTATTTTAACCAAAGTAGCATCTTTTGTAGTTAAAGTAGTACTAGCAGCAAAAGAAAAAAATGGAAATAACAAAAAACTAAAAACTAAAAATTTTACAAACCTTTTCATAAAATCAACAGATAATTAATAAATTTATTATATTAATTATACTAAAATTTCTTCTGAGATACAACAATATTTTGTAATATACCTAAAATAATAAAATTAGATATAAGACCACTTCCACCATAGCTAATAAACGGCAATGAAATACCAGTAACAGGAGCTAGTCCAATATTCATACCAATATTAATAATTATTTCAATAATAAATAAAAATCCAAAGCCAAGAAAGACAAAAATACCAGCACTATCATCAAGATTTTTTACAATATAGTACATCCTATAAAACAATAAACCATAAAAACTAATAATAATAAAAACACCAACAAAACCAAACTCTTCTGAAAAAGAAGCGAAGACAAAATCATTAGTTTTTTCAGGCAAAAAATTAAGTTGACTTTGAGCACCAAAACCAAAACCTTTACCATAAAAACCACCAGATCCAATAGCAATCATAGATTGAGTAACTTGATAACCAGTATTCAAAGGGTCAGATAACGGATTTAGAAAAGACACTATTCTATCTTTCTGATAATCTTTAAAAACAAACAACCAAAAACAAGAAATCAATAAAATAAAAGGAATAATAAAAATTAAATAATGTTTAAAATTAGTATTAATTATAAAAATAAAAAATAAAGTTGTTAAAAAAATCAAAATAAAACTACCAAAATCTGGTTGCATTAAAATAAGAATAAGAGAAGGCGCTATAATAAACAAAGAATTAATAATGTCTCTAAATAATATATGTTTTCTATTACAATTACCCCAAAAAAATGATAAAAATAAAACCACAATAATTTTTAAAAATTCAACAGGCTGTAATTTAAAAAAACCAAAATCAAACCAACTTTTAGCACCATGTGTAATAGAGCCAAAAAACAATATTAATAAAAGTAAAAATAAAATAAAAACATACAAATAGCTAGATTTAGACATCAAAGCCTGATATTCATAAAAACTAACAAAGAACATAATAACAATACCAACAACAAGAAATATAAGTTGTTTAACAAAAGTATTTAAAATATTAACCGAATTATCACCAACCAAACTATATTGAATAACAACACCAAAAACAGACAAAAATACTGGTATTAAAACCAGTATCCAGTCTATCTTTTTAAAATGGTCAACAATTTTTGAAAAAAGCATATTAGATTCCTGTATTTATTATATCTTTAGGCATATAGAAATCCTCCTTACACATATTAACTTCTGATAACACTAAAACATTTCCAAAATCTTGTAAATAACTAGGCAAATTCACACTCATAGAATATGATTCTTTTGATCTAAGTTTAGATATTTCTTTTTCAACAATATAATTTATGTTACCAGCTTTATTAAAAAATATAATTTTATTATTAACAATATTATAATTATTTAAAGAATTATTGGTAATTTTAAAACTAAAAACATTAACACTAGAACTGCCGTCTTTTAAATTATTAATTTTCTCTTCACTTGAAACCAAATTATTTTTTTGTATTTCACAATCATAAGGAATGTTAGTATCAACAAAACTAGTAGGCCTTTTAGGATTTAAATCAACCAAAGACCATTTTAAATTTTCTACAACGATTTGGGGATTTTCAACATTCCCTTCAGCATTTAAAATTCCACGACTAAGAATATATTTTTCAGAATCCAAAGGAATATATTCTGTTTTTACAGGAGTTTTAAGATCACCATTATAAATAAAATAATAATCAAAAGAATCTAATTTATATTTTGTATTAGGATTAACAATCAAAGCATAAAAATCATAATAAACTTTACTATACCCTTGAGAAAAGCCTTGAGATTTAATATTTAAAGATAACGGAATATTCTCTTTTAAATAAGAATTAAAAGAAGAATAATTACTCATAGAATCAACTAAAAATCCTTTATAAAGACTATTATATTGATTATAACTTTGTAACATCAAAACAACATTCCAAATAAAAAAAGAATAAGTAGCAACAATAAAAACAAATAATAAAAATTTAATAAAAAATCTAATTCTAGAAATATTTTTTAGAAGCCAAAGACTATTATTCAAACTCTTGTCATCAATGCTGTTATAAATCATAAAAGAAATTTAATAATTTAAAATTACTATTATATTTTACCATACTTCCCTTTCATGATAAAATGTTAGTAACTAAAAAAAGGTAAAATTAAACAATTATGACTCTTGAACAAGCCCAAATATTTTTTTATATTGCAATACCAGTATGCCTATGTATTATAACATTAACAATGTTAATAGGAAGAATCGTTGTATATGGAAAAGCAAATAAAATATTAAACAAAATATTAAGTACAATAGAAGAAATAGAAGACAAAGTGAAATTATTCAAAACAATAGTAGAAGAATTAAAAAGCAAATTCATGGATATAAAATTCTATACAGAAAAAGCTGAAGAATTCTCAGATCAAATAAATAAAATAAAAGATACTTTTGGCGAAAAAGAAACAGTAAAACCTAAAAAAGCCACAAAAAAGAAAACTAAAAAAACTAAAAAATCATCTAAATAATTAGATGATTTTTTATTTATACACAATTATTTTTTAATTTAATTTAAAAGATTATTCACAAAAATTAATATAAAATTAACAGATTTATTAATATTATATAATTTAAAATTTGCTATGTTTTATTATTTAAAAACATAATAAAACAAAAATGGAAAAAGATTATAAAAATTGGCATATATTAAAAGAAAATATAAACAATAAAGATAAAGAAATATATTTTAAAGAAAGAGAAATATGGTTTTGTTATTTTGGATGTAATATTGGCTATGAACAAGACGGTAAAGGAAATAAATTTCTAAGACCAGTAGTTATCATTAAAAAAATAAACAAAAAAATATTTATAGCAATCCCTTTGACAACAAAAATAAAAAATTTAAAATATTCTTATAATTTTAATTTTAATAATAAAGAAAATTGTGCAATAATTTACCAAATCAAATTAATGGACAAAAAAAGATTACTCACAAAAATAGGAAAATTATCTAATGAGAATTTCATTAATATAAAAAATAGCTTAAAACAAATGTTTTAAGCTATTTTATTTATGGAAAAACTTTTTACAGTTTTTCACGAGCCTTGATGTTATCGCGACGTTGTAAAATAATTATATATAAAAACAAAAAATCTGTCAAAAATTTATTTAATTCATAAATAACCATTTATCCGTTCCAGTAGGTGCCAGATGCATCTGGCACCTACTGGAACACATGAAATATAAAAAACAAATTAATTATTTAAATAATTTTTAATAAAAAAGAAATGCCCAAATTAAGACATTTCTATATTGCAAAAAGCAATCTTTTTGCTGATTTTTATTTAATCGATTTTAGTTTTATTTTTGAGAAAATTATAAAACTTTTTAACAAAAAAACCAAAATCAAAAGCCGAAGTTGCAAGCACGGACAACGCCAAAATCCAACCAATTATCGGAGACTGTGATGTCATATCATATTTCATATCAGAATAAAAAAATGTTCTAACCATAAAAATCGGAATAAAAAGAAAAAAAATATTTATTACAAATATTGGTTTAATTTTTTTATCACTTGCGAAGCACACACCAAAATATACGAAACCAATAAAAAGTATAAAACTATCAAAAAAAATTATATTATCCATATCAACCTCACTTTATATTCAAAATCGTTAAAACTTTAGCTTCTATGAAGCATTGTCTTATTGATAATTATTTTAACTTCAATATTATACAATTTTTTACATGTTATGTCAAATAACTATCCACAAACATCAACACAAAAAACAATAAAAAACAACTATAAATTAAGAAAACAAGATGATAGAATACAAAAATAATAAAACAAAATATGTTTACTCAACTTCATGTTCATACAACATATTCTTTACTAGATGGCCTTACAAAAGTTAAGGAACTTGTTTCATATACAAAAGAATTAGGAATGACATCAGTTGCAATTACAGATCATGGCAACATGTATGGGACAATAGAATTCTACCAAGCATGTAAAAAACAAGGAATAAAACCAATACTTGGCGAAGAATTTTATGTAGCACAAGACTTACATTCTAAAAATGTTGGCGATATAAGATACCATTTAATATTACTCGCAAAAGATTTAGATGGATATAAAAACTTAATTAAACTTACCTCAATAGCAAGTAGTGAAGGATATTACTACAAACCAAGAATAGATTTCAAATTATTAAAAGAAAATTCAAAAGGCTTAATTTGTATGACTGCTTGTATTCAAGGAGAAGTACCACAAGCAATAAAAAATAAAGACTTTCAAAAAGCTGAAAAATTAATAGAACAATACATAGAAGTTTTTGGAAAAGAAAATTATTTTTTTGAATTACAATATTTACCAAAAGTTGATGGTTTAGATTTTGTAAACGAAAAACTATTAGAATACAGCAAAAAATATGATATAAAATGCGTAGGAACTTGCGATAGCCATTATCTAAAAAAAGAAGATGCGCAAACACAAGATATTCTTCTTTGTATACAAACAAAAAGACAACTAAACGACACGGGCAGAATGTCTATGATAGATTATGATGTACATTTCAGATCAGAAGCAGAAATGTTAGAAATTCCATTATACAGAGACCATCCGGAATTAATAAGCAACACACAAATAATTGCTGACGCTTGTAATGTAGAACTTGAAATGGGTGTTACAAAACTTCCATATTACCCACTCCCAGAAGGAGTTACACCAGAAATAGAAATAATAAACATAGCAAAAGAAAAGTGCAAAGCTAAATATGGCTGCGAATTTGAAGATTTACCAGAAAACATCAAACAAAGATTTGATTACGAACTTTCTGTTATTAAAAAAATGGGATATGAAAGTTATTTCTTAATAGTACAAGATTTTATAAACTGGGGTAAAAATAATGGCGTAACAATAGGCCCAGGAAGAGGTTCTGGAGCTGGTTCCATTATCGCATATTTACTTAATATCACAGATTTAGAACCTATTAAATATGGTTTACTTTTTGAAAGATTCTTAAATCCAGACAGAATTTCCATGCCCGATATAGATACAGACTTTGCTGATAGTGGAAGAGATAAAGTTATAAAATATGTATGTGAAAAATATGGATACGATCACGTAGCCCAAATCGCAACATTTGGAACAATGGCATCACGTGCCGCTGTAAAAGATGTTGGTAGGGTTATGGGATATTCTTTTGGTTTTATGGATACATTATCAAAAGCTATACCACAAGGATCAAGCATTAAAGAATCATTTGATGAATCACCAGAATTCAAAGAAATGTATGAAGCCAATCCAGACGTAAAAAGAATAGTAGACCAAGCATTAAAATTAGAAGGTGGTGCAAGAAATTCATCAGTACATGCTTGCGGTATTTTAATTACAAAAGACCCACTAAACGAAACTGCTCCAACACAAAAAGATGAAGCAAGTGATTTTTTAATTTCACAATATTCTCTACATCCAGTAGAAGATTTAGGATTATTAAAAATGGATTTCTTAGGTCTTAAAAACTTAACAATCTTAGAAAACGCAATAAAATTAGTAGAAAAAGTTCATAATATAGAAATAGACTTAAACGAACTTAAAGCTCCAGATGGATATACAACAGATCCAGATTGCAAATTTACAAAAGAAGAAGTAAAAGCATTTAAATTATTTCAAGCTGGAGATACAACTGGCGTATTTCAATTAGAATCTTCTGGAATGAAAAAATATTTAAAAGAATTAAAACCATCAGGTTTTGAAGATATTATTGCCATGGTAGCTCTTTATCGTCCAGGTCCTATGCAGTTTATCCCAAGCTTTATTGCAAGAAAACACGGAACAGAAAAAGTAGTATACGATCATTCCCTTTCAGAAAAAGCTCTTAAAAACACCTATGGTATTACAGTATATCAAGAACAAGTCATGCAATTATCAAAAGATCTAGCAAATTTTACAGGTGGACAATCAGATGGTCTTCGTAAAGCTATTGGTAAGAAAAACGCTGCCCTTATGGCGGAATACAAAGACAAATTCGTAGAAGGTGGACAAACAAATGGAATCAAAAAAGAAGTATTAGAAAAAATTTGGAAAGAATGGGAAGCTTTTGCCGAATACTGTTTTAATAGATCACATGCTGCCTGCTACGCAATGGTTGCATATCAAACAGCATACATCAAAGCTAATTGGCCAGAATGTTTTATGGCTGCCCTTTTGATGTCTGATTCAGACGATTTAGAAAGAATAGCAATAGAAATTAGAGACGTAAAAAACTCAGGAATAAACGTATTGCCACCAGACGTAAACGAAAGTTTTAAAGATTTTACAGTAGTAAAAAGACAAGAAAAAGAAGGATACGACATCAGATTCGGACTATCAGCCATAAAAAACATTGGAGAACATGTTGTTGAAGATGTATTAAAAGAAAGAAAAGCAAATGGACCATTTAAGACAATAGAAGATTTTTTGCAAAGAGTAGAATCAAAAGATTTAAATAAAAAATCAATAGAAGCTTTCGCAAAATCAGGAACATTAGACAGCTTAGAAGATAGACACATCCTATTAACAAATTTAGAGACACTTTTGAATTACAATAAAAATATTAAAGAAGAAAAAAATACAAAACAAGTAAATATCTTTGCTGCAATGACAACAAAAGGAGAAAGTTCAATGCCAGCACTTGTATTAACTAAAACTGGTGAAATAGATAACAAAACAAAATTAGCATACGAAAAAGAAATGCTTGGACTTTATATTTCTGATCATCCAATGGGAGAATATGTAAAAGAAATAAAAAATAAAATAAACATATTACCTCTTAATGCACTCAGAAGACCCGGCAGTAAGAATGTAAACATCGCAGTAATGATAAGTGACATTAAGAAAATAACAACAAAAAATAACGAAGTTATGGCCTTCATAATAATAGAAGATGAAAATGGAGATGCCAGCGAACTTATAGTATTCCCTAGAACATACAAAGAAAAAGTTAATTTACTAGAAAAAGATAAACCATTATTAGTTAATGGAACAATATCAAACAAAGACGGCGAAATGAAAATTCTAGCAAATACAATATACGAAATAACACAGATAAATTCTGCAGAAATTTGTAATTCAATAAAAGATGATTATATAAAAAACGAAAAAAAAGCAAACATGGATTTTTCAAAATTCAAAAAGAAAGAAAAACCAGTTGATCCTGTAGGGGCAGCAGAACCCCAAGAAGGCCAAGACAAAGACAAACCAGCAGAAGAACCAAAAAAGCCTTCTGCTACCCATCCCCCAGAACCAAAATCAGAACCAGAAATAAAAACATTAAATATAAAAATAAAAAAAACAACAACACCAGAAAATATAAAAGAATTGAAAAAATTATTAAATGAAAATCATGGTGATGGAAATTATAAAGTATGTTTTATATTAGAAGGAAATAATGACCAAAAATTAACAACAAAATTTTGCATAAACCTAACACAAGAATTAGCAGAAAAAATAAAATTGTTAATAAATTAAATAAAAAAAATGTAGGTGCCAGATATATCTGGCACCTACATTTTTTTTATTTAATTTATTTAACCCTGATAATTATATTATCAGTAATTTTTGGAAGACTATGATTCCAGAAAGGATAAGATATAACTTGAACTTTATTTGCAAAATCTTTATCTTGCACATAAGCGTAAAAATCATCAACATCCATACCAGCTATATCTTCTCTATTTAACATTTCATCAACATTATAAGAAACATAATTATCAACTGAAATAGTCAAAGAAGCTAATTTATTAACCAAATCTATTTTAGACAAAGAATAATCTAAAGTAGATTCTTTAATTTTTACAATATTAGAAGAAACGTTTTGACTTAATATATTAGATTTAGCAACATCAAGCAATTTAGCTCTATTAGCAAATAAAGCAGTAGCACTAGCCTTACCTGATATATTAATATTACCAACTTCATCACCAACTTTTATATTATTTAAAGAAGTGGAAACGATTTTAAAATCAAAACTATCAGAAAGAATTAAAAAATTATTATAACTAGCAATTTTTTCTTGAAGAGCATTCATTGCAGCTTGTTTTAATTTAACTTCTAAAGTATTCTTAGCCTTAGACATATCTTCTTCGGTAACAATAGACTTAGCAACTCCATCAAAATTTATATCAGAAATACTTTCACCATAAATAAGTTTACGAATTTCATCAGACTTAAGTCCTGGAATAGTAAATTTTGTCCCATTTAATTCCCCTTTTGCAGTCTCTTTATCGGCAGTAACATAAGCTTCTATAAAAGAATTCGCAGGAATATTTACAGTATCTTTCAATCTATATAAATCACCAGAAGTTTCAGAAATAAATCTAGTATTAGAAACTAAACCTTGAGAAGCTGGAGTATTGTTAATAATTTTTATTTTACCTTCTGCTTTTGTTGTTTTAATAACTTGAGTAGATAAAGCATAAGAATCATTAATAGTCACCTCAACAGGTGCAGAAACGATAACTGCAGAATTACCATTCTTTGATAATTCTGAAACATCATAAACATTAAAAGTTCTTTGTATTCTAGATTCGGAATCAGTTTGTTTTAATACTATATTAATAACAGCCTTAGAATTCACAACATAAAGTACAGACAAGAAAAATACAACAACTAATGCAAGAAAAACTAAAACAACTTTAAAAGAAGATCCATAGTTTCTTTCTTGAATAAAATTAACAAGTGGAGAATTAGACAAATCCATAAATGAATTTGTTACTTTTTTACTTTTTGTTTTACTTTTAGCAGCAACTTCTTTTTTATCATCTTTTATTCTTCCAAGCTCCACTAAATCCTTAATCATTTGCTCTGTATCAATATTCATTCTTCCCTTTTCAATTCTTTTACCAGGAGCAGGAACTTTTGCAGATATTTTTATAGCTGGAGAGCTCTTAGATGAAGGGGCTTTAACTTGTCTCTTCGGAGAAACAGAAGCAGCACCTTTTATTTTAATCTTAGGCATAAAATTATTAAATTAACCTTTTTTAATATAAAGTTATTATATAACGTTTTAGAAAAAAGACCAAAATAATGAATACAATAATTTTTCAACTTCTAAATTAAATAAAAAAATGATAGAATAAATAGTATAAATTAAAATAATTATTTATGAAAAAGGTTTTTACAATAACAGTTTTAACGTTAGGTTGTTTTTTGTTTTCAAACAACGTTTCTTTAGCTTTAACATATGACGAAAAAGTAATATCAGATATAGAGAATTTCTCCCCAAATTCACAATATAATCCTGAAAATGATTTAAATATTTCAGAAAAAACATTAGGAATAGGAAAAATAAGCATACTACCTGATAATATGTTTTATTTTCTAAATAATATAAAAGGTTGGGCAACGTCAACTTTTGCATTAAGTAAAAATGATCAAACAAATATATTACTTAAATCATCTTCTCTAAAATTAAAAGAATTAGAAAAATGTATCCAATTAAATGCAGATAAATGCATTACAAACGGATTAGAAAATTATACTAATTCAAAAAATGAAATATATTCAAAAATAAACAAATTAGATGATCAAGAAAAAAATAATATAACAGAAAGAATTACAAAACTAGAAATAGATCATTATATATTATTAAATGAAATAAAAAAGTCTGGCTCAAAACAAAAATTAGATGAAATTATAGAAAATAATTTACAAAATTATAGTAAATTTATAAAATCCTTGCCAGACAATATTATATTAAAGAAAAATTTAAGATTATCAATAGAAAATTACAATCAAGGCAAATTAAAATATATAATAATAAATAAATATTTAGAAAATTTTAAAAATTATTTAAACATAGAAAAAAGAGATATTGTAAATCAGACAATAGAAGAAAACAATATAGAACTAATAAAAAATATAAATACAATAAACATAAAAGAAGTAGAAAAAACACTACAATATTATTTTTATAAAATAAATTATGAAAATATATTTGATGAAATAAGCATAATAGATAATCTATATAATTTACAAAACAAAGTAGAAAATTCACCAAACAAAGAAAATATTAAAATAGCAATATTAAATATAAAACAAATCCCTATAAGTATATTCAATAAAGAAATAGAAAGTTTAGGAATTAAAGAGTCTGAAAAAAAATTAGCAGAAACATTTAAAACAGAGGAAATACAAAACATTAATTTAATAGAATTACTAAATAAATATAATAACGGAAAAAAGAATATAGTAGCTTATCAATTAGAAGAAATACAAGATAAAAATTTCTTAAGTTTGTATACAAAATTCAATAACATAGAAGATTTGTCACAAAAAGAAAAATATCTAAATACTATAATAGATAAAATATCACCAGAAAATAAAGATTTAATAACAAAAATATTAGAAAAAATAGAATTAGACAATCCAGACAATATTAATATAAAAATAATAACAGGAAAAATAAAAGAACAAAGAGAATTAAATAATACAGAAACACAATTAGAAACAGACGGGTTAATATGTTCTTTCGTTTATGATCCAATATGTGGAGAAAATAATATAGTTTACAACAATCAATGCTATGCAGACAAATTAGGAATAAAAACACTATATAAAGGAGAATGTAAAGCATTAGAAAACGATAAATTAAAAGAAATAACAGCAACAGAATTAAAACAAGGATGGTATTATGGAGATAAAACACAGAAAAAACCAGGAACACCAACAACTTGGACAAATATAGATTCTGATAGTAAAAATGCAAAATGGATAGATCCAAAAACATACACAAATCTAAAAGGACAGACAACAAAATAATATATATCGTTGGTCCAACATCTTCAGGAAAAACAGCATTAGCGGTCCATATCGCTTCCCTTTTTAATTGCGAAATAATTTCAGCCGATTCAAGACAAGTCTATAAATACATGAATATAGGAACAGGAAAAGACTTAAAAGAATACGGAAAAATAAAATACCATTGCATAGATTTAGTAGATCCAAAAACAGAATTTAATTTAGCAAAATATATTAAAAAAGCTAATATTGCAATAAAAAAAATACAAAATAAAAACAAAATTCCCCTAATAGTAGGTGGAACCGGACTTTATATAGATTCTTTAATAAAAGGATATAATTTAGAAAATGAAAAAATAGATAATAAATTAAGAAAAGAATTAGAATTAAAAACAAAAGAACAATTACAAAAACAATTATTAAAATTAGATAAAAATATAAAAGAGAAACTAAATAATAGTGATTGGAATAACCCATATCGCCTAATCAGACAAATAGAAAAACTTTTATCCCCTATCAAACCATCAATTCCAAAACCATTAACTTCTAAAAATCTTACTATCGCCATTTCAATACCAAAAGAAATATTAGATAAAAGAATACATAAAAGAATAATAGACCGAATAGAAAAACAAGGAATGATAGAAGAAATTTATAATCTACATTATAAAAATAAAGTAAGCTGGAAACGCCTAGAATCATTTGGACTAGAATATAAATTCATATCACAATATTTACGTAATAGCGCATTGCAATGCGCCACAACATTAAGTCAAACCATTAATCTACTAGCAACGGCAACAAATCAATACGCCAAGAGGCAAATAACATGGTTTAAAAAGACTCCTGGAGTAATTTGGATCGATGGATCAG
>Ga0302292_1000456_pt1 | contig 29005 bp, 27 predicted proteins | sample III_Fen_N2_1_FD_194553 | JGI IMG/M metagenome (GOLD analysis project Ga0302292, IMG submission 194553) | Peat permafrost microbial communities from Stordalen Mire near Abisko, Sweden - III_Fen_N2_1 | ecosystem: Environmental > Terrestrial > Soil > Wetlands > Permafrost | place: Sweden: Abisko...
AAAAGCAAACTGAATCATTTTTTGAGCCTCGGAAGCATCGTCCACATCTCCAAAATTATGCCATAAACCAAGCGAAATGCGTGGCAACTTCAGCCCGCTACGGCCGCAGTATTCGTAGCCTACAGAATTTGTATAGCGGTCTGTTGCCGGAATGTAATTGTCCAATTCTGACATTAATGAGTTTTTAAAATTTAACCTGTGGCGCTTTTGAGGCAGATTTTTCAGCTTCAAAATAAGGTTTGGGTTGAAAGCCGGTTATACGTGCAACGATATTCGTCGGAAATTTTCTTAACGTAGTATTGAAATTTTTAGCCAATTCGTTAAATCTACCCCGTTCTACTGCTATACGATTTTCAGTTCCTTCCAATTGAGACTGAAGTTCAATGAAGTTTTCATTGGCTTTTAAGTTTGGATAATTTTCCGAAACCACCATCAATCTTCCCAATGCAGCACCAACCTGACCTTGAGCAGCCTGGTATTGTTGTAATTTTTCAGGGGTTATGTTCTTAGGATCAATGGTTACCTGTGTAGCTTTTGCACGAGCTTCCATTACACCTTCCAGAGTAGAGCTTTCGTGAGTTGCATACCCTTTCACCGTGGCGACTAAGTTTGGAATCAGGTCTGCACGACGCTGATACTGACTTTCAACATTTGACCATTGGCTATTAACGGTTTCTTCTGCCGTAACCAAGTTGTTATAACGTCCAACGCCATAACCAATTGGTAATATGATAAATAAAAACAAAAATCCAAATATGGAAGCCAAGATAATAATTGTATTCTTTTTCATTTTTATAATTTTAAATTGATTAGTTCTATTCTAATTATTTGCTGTTTGCTATTTTAAATTACCAACTGCTGGTTGCACCTCCGCCACCTGACATTCCTCCGCCAAAATCGCCGCCACCGCTGAAACCACCTCCGTCACCATTGCCAAAACCGCCTCCTCCGCTAAAGAATCCACCGACAATCGCACCTCCAACAAGTCCACCTCCAGTTCTAGTCAAGCGTGGAATGTTGTGATTGTCGTTTTCTTCATATCCGCAGAACTTGCAGACATAGGTTGTTCGCTCCGTCCCGGCACTGATATAAGTGGGTGAAATAATGGTCTTTTTTTCTTTCAGAATCAATGCTTTAGTTCCGCATTTTGGACATTCGGAATATGAACTTGGTTTGTCGAGTGTGAAAATTGCTTCATTGGCACATTTATCGCAAACAAACACGTCATAATCAACTGCATGAAGTTTTTCTTCAAATTGCTGAGCCAGTTTTAAATGCGCATCCTCTTTCTGCTCTGACAAAATGTGCATTGTTCCATCACATACATTGCAGGCAATGGGTTGGCGGCGAATGCGAAATGCAGCCCATTTAGCATAAATATTAGCTGGTAACGTCGCAAGAGGAATAGGCAGCAAAAGCAGAATATAGATAGCCTTGAAAAACAATAGGATTATTACAAATCCAGCAATCGGTAACAAGATGGAAATTGTAGTGATAATGCCACTTTTCTGACTTTTAATAACTTTATATTTGGCAATATTAGTCGTCAGTTTTTTATCGTTTTTGACTTTCAGGATAGAATTGGCAACCCAAATCCACGCAATAAATGCAATTAGAATATAAAAAGCTGCCGCCATGGGCAATACTTCATTCCACGCTACGATGCTTTCAGGGATTTCCTCTTTTTGAGGTTCTTTTCTGATGATTGTGCCAATGCGTTGAACTCCGGCGAGAATACCTGCATCATAGTTTCCAGTTCTAAATTCAGTTCTAATTACCTGCATTTGAATTCGTTTGCAAATGGCGTCCGGCAAAATTCCTTCAAGACCGTAGCCGGTTTCAAATTTAATTTGACGTTGGTCGAGTACAAAAAGAATCAAAAGCCCGTTGTCTTTTTTTGCTTTACCAATTTTCCACAACTTAAAAAGCTCGGTAGCAAAAGTATTTATTTCTTCCGAACCAATAGAATTGAGCGCAACCACTGTCACTTCTGCAGTTGTTTCGTTTTTAAGGGTAGTAAGGTATTGGTTTAACTCGCTAACTGTTTCCGGACGTAGTATTCCATCCGGATTGCTAACGAATCCGTTTTCATATGCATTCTTGGGTTTCGGAACGGTATTGACCTTATATTCCGTACAGAATGCAATAAGTGGCAGGAAACAGACGAATATAAATGTTAATTTTTTCATAATCATTTTCTTACATCACTTCCACCCTTGTGTGTGAAATTTGTTTAGTTACTTGAACCTAATAAAGTAACGTCAAAAATCAAAACAGAATGAGGTGGAATATTGGTATTTGACGTAATAGTGTCATAGCCCATTTTGCTTGGTAGATACATTTTAAAACGTGCTCCAGTTCGCATTTTAGGAATAATTTCCTTCCAACCTTCAATTGCAGAGGATAAACTAATCCATGTGTCAGTTGATGAATCAAAAGTAGTACCATCTACCAATGATCCTGTATAACTTACTCTCACGTCACTTCCGTTATTCGGTTGACGGCTGAAGTCCCACCCGGGCGAATAAACTTTATATAGAATGCCTGTGCTTGTTGCAGTGTATCCCTCGTCAGTTTTGTGTTTTTCGTACCACTGATCGTTGGCAACTTTCCAGTCCATATATACATTTTCCTGACATGCCGAAAAAATCATTAAACCGATAAAAGATAGAAGTAAGCCGATTGAAATTCGTTTCATATTGAATCTATTTGTGTGAGTTATTTTGTTTTATTTTTGTATTGTTTTGAAAATGATTTGCTTGCAAAGTCAGGCATATCCCGTTTTGGACCCCAACCATAAAAATTAAATGGATAAGTTCCAATGTTTTTTAACTGTCCTGAAACAAAATCAAGATTGGATCTTTTTGAGCTTATCAATCTAAATCCCTTTATTAGCCATTTTTCAGCCATTGGCCGTAAATTTTGTTCCACTGTTTTTCTTCTGTTCGATAACAAAATATCGGTGAGAGGAATTTTTACGGGGCATACTTCCACACATTTTCCGCAAAGCGTAGATGCAAAACTTAAATGCGAAAAATCACTGAATCCCCTCAAAAATGGGGTTAATACCGAACCAATGGGGCCGCTGTAAGTTGTATCGTACGTGTAACCACCAATTGTTTTGTAAACCGGACAAGCATTCAGACAAGCACCACACCGTATGCAAGCTAAGGCCTCATACGCTTCCGAATCATCGTAAACATTTGTTCGTCCATTGTCTAATAATATCACAACCATTTTTTCAGGACCATCCACTTCATTCGCTTTCCTGGGTCCGGTGAAAATGGTATTGTAAGCCGTAATTTGCTGACCGGTTCCGTGGGCTGCCAACAACGGATAAAAAAGCCCGAGTTGCTTCATCTCCGGAATTATTTTTTCAATTCCTGCTATAACAATATGAACTTTCGGAAATGCCGTTGACATAAGCCCGTTTCCTTCATTTTCAGTCACCGAAATACCTCCGATATCAGCAATCAAAAAATTAGCTCCCGTTACACCAACCTGTGCTGTTGTATATTTTTTTCGCAAAACTTGCCGCACATATTCCGTCATTTCTTCAGGTGTACTGTCAATAGGCGTGCCGAATTTTTCATTGAATAGCTTGGCAATATCGCCTTTCGATTTATGCATGGCCGGTGTCACTATGTGATAAGGTCGCTCGCCAGCAACCTGCACGATAAATTCACCTAAATCAGTTTCTACCGATTCGCAACCTAATCGCTCGGCGGTTTCATTCAGCTCAATCTCCTCAGTGGTCATGGACTTACTTTTCACCAATAATCGAGCCTGATTTTCAGTCAGAATTTGTTCAATCTGGCGGGTTGCTTCTGCAGCATCTTTAGCCCAAAGCACCTGAACACCACGTTTGGAAATAGTTTCTTCAAATTGAATCAGATACTTATCCCAGTTTTGCAACACATCTCGCTTGATGGCTGCCGCTTTGATTTTGGCTTCTTCTACATTTTTGTAGCGTGCCATTCCCTTGCTTACTGCGGCATCGTAACGCGAAATGTTGAATTTAATCGTACTCCGGTGTTTTTCGTCGAACGAAATAGCTTCAGCGTCGCGGGTAAATTTCGCAGAATTTGACATCGTCGTTTATTTTTCAAAAACGAACGTGAAATTTCCAATCCGGTATCCATCAATGAAAAATTCGACTCGATATTTCCCTTTCGGTAAAATTTCGCCTATTTTCCAGTAAATTACATCATTCAAAGCTTCGCCCGAATATTCAAAATCTTTTTTGGAAGAATAAGTAATATTTTTGTTTTCAAACGGAAAAACATTGTTTGGACTTTTTGTCAGAACTTCATCATCCGGTCGATAAATTCGTATATAAACCGTTTTCTCACCGGGTTGGGATGTTATATTTTTAGCAACTGTATAGTTGAATTGTAGGGTTGCTGTTTGCGAGAACCACCCTGTCTTTTTCCCATTGCTGCTTAACGGAGTAAACTTAAAGCCGGTAATTTCCAATATTGAAGCTCGCGTGACAACCTGATTAAGCGACTCTTTCTCTTTGGAAAGTTGTTCTACGGTTTCAGATGCCGCTTTAAACTTCCTGTGAACTTCTACATTTTCAGTTTTCAGGACTTTATTTTCCCTGTCCAATGAGTCTATTTGATTGACATACTGAATCATAACTTTGCGCACCGAAGCTAGTTCAGCACGAAGTTGTGCAATACGCTTGGCATTTGTTGATTTTGTTACGCGCAATTCTTCGAGCAATTGCTGAACCTTCGATTTCTGATCCTGAAGCAATTTAACCAATGAATCATTTTTAATGTTGGTGGTAAAACCTTCAAATTCCTGATTCATATTGGAATATTCTCGTTGAACCTGTTCTTTTTCAAAGTTCATCATTTGAACTACTTCAGCCATTTCTGCTTTTGTCTTGATATCTCTACGAACAAGATAGAATACTACAAATGCCAAAATGATAATCACCACCGAAGCAGCGGAAATAATAATGAAGATTTTTCTTTTAGCGCTATCCATATTTAAAAGTAATTCATTTTTAGAGATTTGGCAAAACTTTCTCAAGTTTTATACCTCTGGAACCTTTAATTAATACATAATGATTAATGATAGGTTCGTTTTCAATAAAACCGATTAAATCCTCTACTTTTTCAAAACTTTTGAACGAGTGTAGAGTTTTCATAAAGTCTTTGCCAACAAGTAAAACGTTCACAAGGTGGTTTTGGTTTAATAAATCCACAATGTTCTGATGTTCCTGATGGCTGTATTCTCCTAGTTCGAGCATATCTCCCAAAATCAGCGTTTTATTCTCCACATTCATTTGAGCAAAGTTCAGAATGGCAGCTTTCATGCTGGTTGGATTAGCATTATAAGCATCCACAACCAGTTTATTTTTTTCGGTTACAGTGAGTTGCGACCGATTGTTTTTCGGAATGTATTTCTCAAGTCCGGCTTTTATTTCTAAATCGGTTAATCCAAAATAATTACCAATTGCTACTGCTCCAAGAACATTTTCGGCATTATACGAACCGATTAACTTTGTACTAATCTCAAATTTTTCTTCATTCCCTGTTGAACAAATCATTTCCAGAAAAGGCGAACAATTTGAAATTGAGCCTTTTATTTTTATGTCAAAAGCAGAATTGTTTTGCGTATATTTTAGATATTTACCGGACTTCAAAATACCCGAATTCTCAGCCATTTCCAGTAAAAATTCGTTATCAGCATTGATAAAAGCTAATTTTCCAAACTCCGAAATGAAATCGTACAGTTCGGTTTTTGTTTTCATTACGCCTTCAAACGATCCAAATCCTTTTAAATGGGCTTTCCCTACATTAGTAATTATCCCGTAATCGGGATAACTAATGTTGGAAAGTAATTCAATTTCACTCGGATGATTGGCGCCCATTTCAATCACAGCTATTTCGTGTTCGTGTTTAAGTTGAAGCAAAGTCAATGGAACACCAATGTGATTATTCAAATTTCCTTGTGTGAAAAGAACATTGAATTTTTCGCTTAAAACTGATGCAATGAGTTCCTTTGTTGTTGTTTTACCATTGGTTCCGGTTATTCCTATAACAGGCGTTCCTAACTGAAGACGATGATATGTGGCTAATTGCTGAAGTGTTTCTAAAACATCATTTACCAATATAAATCGTTCATCAATGGCAAATTCAGCTTCATCAACCACAGCCAATGCGCAACCCTCTTGCAAAGTACCCAATGCGAATTCGTTGGCATTAAAATTTTCACCTTTCAACGCAAAGAAAATAGAACCCGAAGGACAATTTCTGCTATCGGTACAAATTTGTGGATATTGAAGGAATAGCTGGTAAAGTTCCATTTTCAGTCGGGTTGTTTTGTGTTTTAGCTATCAGTCGGAATGATAGTATTACTTGCAACAGAATTACAATTTAGTGGTAATAGAAATGCACCAGCCTTTCTGATTAATTGCTCCAGTACTCAATTTATTTAGATTAAGCAATCCCCAATCATATACGCCTTTCAGCTGATATTTTTTTATTTGGATGCCACCACCAATGCCAAGCTGAACATCAAACTGGTTAAGTTTTGAATTGTAAATATCAATATATTCATTTGATACACCCATTGTAGTGTTGTCGTATGTAGAAACAACATTTTGATATTGCGCAATACCATAACTTAAGGTTGGACCACCAAATGCAAAGAATTTGAAATTCTTAGAAACGGGCAAATTATAGTTAAGATGAATAGGAAGATAAAGAGAATGTCCGTAGGTTAAATAGCGCGCATACTCCAGCTTTGGATAAACTTGAAGTTTGTTAGAGTAAGTCAAGTTATACAAAACACCAGTCATTAAACTGAAATTATTCTTTAAATTATATTCAGCAGTTAAACCAACTTTCAAACCATTGTAATAAGTCGCACTTGTCTTCGAGCCGTAAGTTGAACTGTTATTAAATCCAATTTCCAGGCGTGGAGTAGCACTTTTAAAAATCAATGAATCCAACGAAACTGTTGCTTTCTTTTTCTGTATTGCCTTTTTAGTTTGAGCATTTATGCTGTATCCGGCTGATAATAAGATAATAATCAAAGTAAGATTAAGTAGTCGTTTCATATTTTTAATTTATAATTGTATATTGGAAAATTAGAGCACAAAGATAGATTTTTTAGTCCATTAAAATAGCATCATGACTGTTTGTTTTGTAGTCAATTTACTTGTTTTTAACGATTTACATCAAAACAATTAATTTGTATTTACAAAAGTGAGTTTAACAAGTCTATTTGCTAAATATATTCACATTTTTTGGTTGATTCAATCAGTTTTTAATTGCGAGAGTATTTCAATGTGTAAAACTCTTTTTAAATTTAAAGAGATAATTATTTTCTAACTCAATTATTCTCAATTTTCATGCAAATATTTTAACTTGACTAGAATGATCAAATAAAGGAAGGAGCTGTTTTTTAATGTTCAGCTGATTTAAGGAAATACGAAGCCTATTGCTACTGAATTGTTTCTAGACAGAGCCAATTCAAATTTTGGTATCTATAGATTTGCAACTATAGCAGTGATCCAATGTTGGATGTGAAAAGCTTTACAGCGATGGCTAATAATATAATTCCGAAGAATTTACGCAGAATGTAAATACCACCTTGCCCAATTAATTTTTCAATTCTGCTTGTAGATTTAAGAACTATAAAAACAAAAATCATATTTAGAATCAGGGCTATAATAATGTTTTCGGTGGCATATTCGGCACGCAGTGAAAGGAGAGTTGTAAAAGAGCCCGGTCCGGCTATCAGCGGAAAAGCGATGGGAACAATGGACGAACTTCCTTCAGGTCCTTTGTTGCGGAACAATTCTATATCCATGATCATTTCCAATGCAAAAATAAAAATAATCAAAGCTCCTGCAACTGCAAATGAATGAATATCCACGCTAAAAAGCCGCAAAACGCCTTCACCTCCAAACAAACAGGTAATCAGAATAAGCAATGCAACAAGACTCGCACTAAATGGATAGAACTTCTGTCCTTTGCGCTTGATGGTAAGTATGATTGGAATTGAACCCAAGATGTCAATTATGGCAAAAAGAACCATAAAAGCACTGGTAATTTGCAATAAACTAAAGTTCATTTTTCTGTTTAAATTATTTATTAAAAAACGGTCTACAGATTTTTCTATTTACTTCTTTTCTCTCTCGATCAAAAATCCACCCCCACTTATTGAAATATTTAATCATGTTCACTGTATGTATCCAAAGCATTTTTAAATTTGAATAAGAGCCTTGAGCATGATGATGAATAATACTTACTTCAGGATAAAATACCGTTCGATATTTTCGGTGGATTCTTCGAGTCAAATCAATGTCCTCGGGATACATGAAAAATCGTTCATCAAAAAGTCCGACATCTTTTAATACGCTTGTTCTTAAAAACATGAAGCAACCTGATAAATAAGGTACATCCATAACCCAATCGTAACCAGTTGCTCGCATTTCAAATTTATAAGTTCTTTTTCGCATCCAGCTTGACGGCAAAAAACGTCTGAAAATTAAATCGAAAGGCGTTGGAATTAATTTGCAAAGATACTGAATTTCATGGTTTGGATAATATACCTTGGGCATTAATTGTCCGAGTTCTGAATTATTATTCATAAAATTCAATATCTTTTCCAGAATGTTCGATTCAAATGAAATGTCCGGGTTAAGAACTAAATGATATGGAACATTCTGCTCAATCGTTTGCCTAATTGCCATATTATGTGCTGAACCATATCCCATATTTTTATTGTTGAAAATATATTTTGCCGGTAATGAATCCAATGAATCTGATCTAACCGGCGAATTATCAATGAGAAATATTTCAGCAACAACCTCTGACTCTCTCAAACTTTGCACAAGTAAAGAAATCTCATCCAGTGGATTATTGTATAAAACAATAGAAACGTTCAGCATTTGAAATACGAAAATTTAGTTTTATCGAAAAATTTAATTTGCAAATATAGAAATTTATGTTGAACTTTTCGATGTGAAAACTACAAATGAAAACGAGCTGCACTCATTGGAATGAATGCAGCTCGTAATTTAAGGTCGTTAGTGTACTCGATGTTAATATCTATAATGCTCCGGTTTGTAAGGTCCATTAGCATCAACACCAATATAATCAGCTTGTTCGGGGGTAAGGACCGTGAGTTTTACACCTAATTGTTCGAGATGCAAACGAGCCACTTCTTCGTCCAAATGCTTCGGCAAACGATAAACATCAACCGCATAATCTTTAGTGAAAAGTTCAATCTGTGCCAAGGTTTGGTTTGTGAAAGAATTGCTCATTACAAACGATGGGTGACCGGTGGCACAACCTAAATTCACCAACCGACCATCAGCAAGCAATAATACGCTGTGTCCATCAGGGAAAATATATTTGTCAACCTGTGGTTTGATATTTACCAATTTGATACCGTCGTATTTTTTCAGTTTCTCCACCTGAATTTCGTTATCGAAGTGTCCAATGTTACAAATGATAGTGCCATCTTTCATTTTTTCGATATGCTCAATGCGGATAATATCTTTGTTGCCGGTAGTTGTAACGTATAAATTACCTTCGGTCAGCGCATCTTCAATAGTTGTTACTTTGAATCCTTCCATAGAAGCCTGCAACGCACAAATCGGGTCAATTTCTGTGACGATGACACGAGCACCGTAAGCCAACATCGATTTTGCACAACCTTTACCCACGTCGCCATAACCACAAACAACCACCACTTTACCTGCTAACATGATGTCAGTGGCACGTTTAATTCCATCGGCCAACGATTCGCGACAACCGTAAAGATTATCGAACTTCGATTTTGTAACCGAATCATTTACATTGAATGCAGGGAACAGCAATGAGCCTTCTTCCAACATTTGGTACAAGCGGTGAACTCCGGTAGTAGTTTCTTCAGAGACACCACGAATTCCAGGAATCATACGACCCCAAATGCTGCTGTCTTCTTTCAAAACATCTTTCAAAATGATATTCAATAAACGTTCGTCATCGGTATCTGTATGTTTATCAAGAATTGAAGCATCTTTTTCGGCAGCTCCACCTACGTGAATCATCATTGTAGCATCACCGCCATCATCGACTATCACGGTTGGTCCTTGATGACCTTCAAAAGTCAATGCCTGAAGCGTGCACCACCAGTATTCTTCCAATGTTTCGCCTTTCCAGGCAAAAACCGGAACACCCGCAGCAGCAATTGCAGCAGCAGCATGATCCTGGGTAGAGTAGATATTACAACTGCACCAACGAACTTCTGCACCAAGTTCAACCAGTGTTTCAATCAATACGGCTGTTTGAATGGTCATGTGAAGCGAACCCATAATCCGCGCACCTTTCAGGGGTTTTTGTTGTCCGTATTTCGAGCGTAATGCCATCAATCCCGGCATTTCTTTTTCGGCTAATTCTATTTCTTTACGACCAAAATCGGCCAATGACATATCAGCTACCTTGTAAGGTAAAGTGCTGAACAAAGGAGTGGTACTCATATTCTTATTTTAGTTTTGTTTTTATTTGGAGTGCAAAGATACGCGTTTTTATTTTATCTATAGTTTCGTTTTTAATATAAGTTTCATTTTAAAAATTCAAAAAATAAAATACATGTTGAAAAAAAACGATATATTTGCATACCTTAAATAATAAGTCTCTCGAAATAATTAGACAATTTTAGTATTATGAACAATCGTTGGGATTATTGTAACTCCAAATCGTTAAACAACACTATAAGTAAATACAAATTCAAAAGAGAATATGAATTTATAACCAAATATGGTGAGAAAAATTTAAATAAAATTCTTGACATTGCTGGTGGATCGGGACATTTAGCTATCCCATTATCTCAATTTAGCTCCGACATAACTATTGTCGACGTAAGTGAAGCTGCCATTAAACAACTTCATGAAAAAAATTCAAAAATTAAAGCCATTCACAGCGACTTTACTTCGGCTCAGATTACAGCTAAATTCTCGCTTATTATTTGTATTGAATCAATTTGTTATTTTGATGATATTGATGCTTTCATTTTTAAAGTAAAAAATTTAATGAAAGCCGATGGGGTTTTCGTTCTCTCCTGTGTAAATCCTAAAAGCTGGAGGTATTATTTACGTGAAATTAGTCATTTTGGGAATGGATCAACTCCTTACAATGAATTTACGCTAAAGGAGCTGACTGCGGTTCTTAATAAACATGGTTTGAAGATTGATCAAATTGAAGGTATGAACTGGATTCCGCTTCCATTGAGTTCAAATAGTAAATTTGCGAAATTATTTGAATTATTTGAACAAGTATTTTATCTGAAAAGATGGCTTGCGCAAAGTCCTTGGTGGCTTATTTCCATTAAAAAATCTTCTTAGCCCAGAATGAATGCTTGTTGATATTCATACCCACCATGCGCTTAATAATGAGCTGGCAATTCTTAATCTAACTTTTGCAGATGCTGCTGAAAAATTCAACTCTACCGAAGATGGTTTTTACTCAGTTGGTTTTCACCCCTGGTCTGCAGATTCTTATTCAATAATTGAGTTAAATCAACTTGTGAAATGGGCGACTGATAAGCGATTCGTTTTCATAGGTGAGTGTGGCTTGGATAAAAACAGCAAGTCTGATTTAAATACTCAGATAAATACCTTTAAAATTCAAATTCAACTTTCCGAATCAATTCAGAAACCTCTGTTAATCCATTGTGTCGGATGTTTCAATGAACTTTTTGAAATAAAAAAGCAATTGCGCCCAAAGCAGCTATGGATTATTCATGGTTTCAGAGGAAAGCCCGAGTTGGCAAATCATGCTTTAAATATAGGTTTTGCGCTATCTTTTGGTGAGAAATTTAACTCTGAAAGTGTGCGAATTACTCCAATTGAGAAATTGTTTCTTGAAACAGATGAAAGCAAACATAGTATTACCGAAATATACGAGCAAATTGCTGAAATTAAAAATGTTGAACCAGATAAACTTACCGCAGGATTTGAACTGATAAAGAAAATGAACCTGAAATAAAGTTATAATTGTTACATAAATAACTGAAAACTTGCGGATTATTTACTAGTTTGTCGTATCTTTGCGGTCTTACAAAAATTAACGATACTATGAGGAAATTATTTTCATTTCTATTTTTTATAGTTTTAGCTCCATTTCTTTTTGCACAGGGCTTTTCCGCTCTTCAACAGCGCAAACTAGCCAATGCCTTGTCAGCCATTTCCAACTTATATGTTGATAGCATAAATGATAAAAAAATTGTTGAATCAACTCTCGTAACCATCTTGAAAGATCTTGATCCACACTCGGTTTATATTCCAAAAGAAGAAGTTGAACGGGTAAATGAGCCTTTGGAAGGCAGCTTTGAAGGTGTTGGGATTCAGTTTCAAATGATGGAAGATACTTTGTTGGTTGTTCAGACCATTTCCGGCTGTCCGGCTGAGAAAGTGGGTGTTCTTCCCGGCGACAGAATTATCTTTATCAACAATGAATTGGTTGCTGGAGTAAAAATGCAAAGTTCAGATATTTTTAAGCGGTTACGTGGTCAAAAAGGAACAGAAGTTTCTGTGAAAATTAAACGAGGGAATAAACGGGAATTGATCGAATTTAAAATTATCCGTGATAAAATTCCAATTTATAGCATTGATGCTAACTACATGATTGGCAAAGATATTGGTTATATTAAAATCAATAATTTTGGAAGTTCCACTGTTCAGGAGTTTGAAAAAGCATTCAACGATCTTCAGAAAAAGGGGATGAAAAACCTAATTATCAGCTTACAAGGCAATGGTGGAGGCTATTTGAATGCAGCCATTCAACTTGCAGATGAGTTTCTTTCTAAAAACAAATTAATTGTTTATACTCAAGGTCTAAATCAACCGAAATCAGTTGCAGAGTCAACAGCAACAGGTGCTTTTGAAACTGGTAAATTGATTGTGCTGGTGGATGAATTCTCAGCTTCGGCCAGCGAAATTGTTTCTGGTGCACTTCAGGACTGGGATAGAGCTATCATTGTTGGCCGCCGTACATTTGGAAAAGGTCTGGTTCAACGTCAGTTTCCGTTAATCGATGGCTCAATGATGCGGTTAACGATTGCCCGATATTATACACCTACAGGGCGTTGTATCCAAAAATCATACAAAGGTGGATATGAAAAGTATGAACAAGATTTAACAGATCGTTATAAACATGGCGAGTTCCTGCATGCCGATAGCATTCATTATCCTGATTCGTTGAAATTTCAAACCTTGAATCTGAAAAGAACCGTTTATGGTGGTGGTGGAATAATGCCTGATATTTTTGTGCCACTTGACACAACAAGTTATACAAGTTTTCACCGGAAACTAGTAGCACTTGGTATCATAAATAAAGTTTTTGTGCAATATATTGATAAAAATCGCGCTGAACTGAAAAAGAAATATCCGACTTTTGAAAAATACAAAAAAGAATTTCAGGCAGATGATACATTTCTTAACTCGGTAATTAGTGAGGCAGAAATAGAAAAAGCCAAAGCTTCTGAGCAAGCAAAAGGTGTCGCAATGGTTCAACTGAAATTCAAAGATGATAAAGAAAATCAAAACCAGTCGAATAAATTATTGAATCCAATAAAAAGCAAGAAAGACAGTGTTGAATTAAGCGAATTCGAAAAATCAAAACCTTTAATTAAACTACAATTAAAGGCCTTGATAGCTCGTGACTTTTGGGAAACGAATGAATACTACCAAATCATGGATGCTGACAATGAATCATTACAAAAAGCAGTTGAAATTTTGCAAAAGCCAGGAGCTTACGAAAAGATTTTGAAATAGCTTTGATAATTAATTAAGACTTTTCCATGGTTTTCGGTAAACTTTGGAAAATTTTTTGTTTTATTACTACAGATTATGGAAACCATTCTTACTTATATACAAACTAACTGGATCGAAATTGTAGGAGCAATTTTGAGTTTGATTTATTTGTATTTATCAATAAATCAGAAGGTTAGCCTTTGGTTTTTTGGAATTATTTCGTCGCTTTTTTATATTGTTGTTTTTTTTCAATCCAAATTGTATGCTGACATGAGTCTTCAGTATTATTATGTGTTTATTAGCATTTATGGTTGGATAAACTGGAAAAAAGGAACAAACGAAAACAATAAAGAACTACCTGCAATACGAATAAACAAACGATTTATAATCATTTCAGTTGTTGCAACAGCAGTTATATATCTTATTTACTATCTTGTTTTGCTGAATTTTACTGATTCAACTATTCCCAAATCGGACGCTTTGATTGGTGCCTTGAGCGTGATTGGAACATGGATGTTGGCGAAGAAATTTATAGAGAACTGGTTGGTATGGATAGTTGCCGATGCGTTTTGCATCGGGCTTTATATTTACAAAGGACTTTATCCTACTGCTGTTTTATTTGCCATTTATACTGTTATGGCGTGGGTTGGATACCTACAATGGAAAAAGTCGATCCAATAAAGGACAAAATACAGTTGCTTACTGAGCATTTTTATAGGCGCTCTTTGTAGCAACTGTCATAAATAGAATTTTAAAGTCCCAAAGCAGATTCCATTTTTCGAGGTATTTCATATCGTACTCTACTCTTTTTTCCATTTTCCAAAGTTCATCTGTTTCACCCCGGTAGCCATTTACTTGAGCCCAGCCTGTTATGCCTGGTTTCACATAATGCCGTACTTTGTAATAGTCAATCAATTCTGAGTATTGATCGGTATGTTTCAGCATATGTGGTCGTGGTCCTACTATTGACATTTGACCCATCAGCACATTGAAAAATTGAGGGAATTCATCCAGATTTGTCTTGCGAAGAAACGCTCCAATCTTTGTTATTCTGCTATCACCTTTGGTTGCTTGTTTCGTGTCACTGTCGTCGCTCATTCGCATGCTTCTGAATTTTAGGCATTTGAAAGTTCTGTTGTTTATACCTGTTCTGTTTTGAGTAAAAAATACAGGTCCTTTTGAACTCAATTTTATCAGAATGGCTATAATTGGCAATAACCATGACATTATAAAAACAATAACCATTGATGAAAAGATAACATCGAAGGATCGTTTCAGGAAGCGGGATTTCAAATCATCTAGTGGGATTTCTTGAGGGTTGAATATAACCAATGAACCCACTGATTCCATATTCATACTTGGTTTAAACCAGTATTGATTCTCAGGAACAAATCTTAATCTGACACCAATTTTGTTGCACTTGGCAAGTAACTCTTTGCATTTCTTTAAATCGTTATACTCCGAAAGTGTAACAAAAATATAATCAATTGTATTTTCCTTTACCAATTGTGCCAAATTATCCATGTGTCCTAGAACTTCTTCCGTTTTATCATCGACTTTGTTGGTAATATAACCTACGAAATCGTATCCAAGCATTGGATTATTATCCAGCAATTCACGTAAAAATATGCCCATATCATTGGGTCCAATAATTAAAACCCGATGAACATAAAGACCTTTTTCTCGACTGTATTTCAAATATGTATATAAACCGAAGTAGAAAATCAATTTACCAATATAGAAAAGAAACGCACATTCCAACAATAATAATTGGGAAAAATCTTTTGGTAGAAATAAAATGGCAGATATAAAAGTTACTGCAACGAAAATCAATCCCCGGTTTGTTATCCGTCTGACCCTGTTTGAAAAATTGTCATGTAAATAAAGATTTCTTCTTGAAAATACTGAATAGGTAATGACATCCGACATATTCAACAATAAAATATATGAGCTAATTTCATTCGGATTTAATCCGTTTGAAATAGGGCTCATATAATAGACTATTGCAAATGATAAATTGAGAATTATCAAGTCAAATGCCAAATACAAATATCTTAGTTCAGTTTCATTCGATCTCATATCAATCTGATTTATGCTTTAGAATATAAACACAGTATAATATTTGTGATTGGTATTGAATATTAAATTGAATTTCTATTTAGAGAAACCTAACAATGCCAACGCTAAATAACCTGCAAACTTCAGGTTACCGATGAGGTAACGTCTCCACATTCTCTTTGGTTCTTTTACCAGACGATAAAACCATTCCATTCCAATCTTTATCATCCAATTTGGCGCACGATTAATCTTTCCAGCATAAAAATCGAATACAGCACCAATGCAACAAACATGTCCTACTTGTAATTCATCAAAATGACTATGTGCCCATTTCTCTTGTTTTGGAGCAGTCATTCCAATGAATAACACATCGGGTTGTACAGCATTTACTTCATCAATCATTGCTTTATTATCTTCATCACTGAATACTGGTTTGTATGGGGGAGAATAACTAAAAACTTTTACATTGGGATATTCAATTGCAGCTCTCTTACGAATTAATTGAAGGGTATCGTTTGAACTTCCTAGAAAGAAACATTTTCCACCAATTGTATTCAACCGTTTCATTTCATAAAAAAATAAATCAGCACCTGCAACTTTCTTTAATTTCTTTCCGGTTAGCATACGCATTGCCAATACAACACTAATACCATCAGGAAGTAAAACATTGCTTGACTCTAAAGCCTCTCCAAAATCTTTGTCCATTTGTACTGTATTAAATGAATGAGCGTTTATGGTGTTTATTAGTACCTTTGGAGCTTTAATGGTACTTAATGGCTCATTGAACAGTGTGTAATTGTCTAACATAACAACAAATCTTAAATTATTAACTATAACCTTTTAAATCTAAACAATTATAATCTATACAAAGTTGTAATTATTGCTACAAATATTACATTATTTACCACATTTAACTCAAATAGCTATTTTTTTGGTCTAATTGTTCCAAAATCTCTTTCATTCTTGATTCGAAAATACTCAAAGTAAATTCAGATTCATATTTTTTTCGGCCTTCTTTACCCATTTCCAGGCGCAAATCTGGGTTCCTGATTAATAATTCAAGCTTTTCGGCTAATGCTGATGCATCATTTCTGGGCACAAGAAAACCAGTAATATTATTGTTAACAATATCGGGTATTCCACCCTCAAACGTGGAAACAATCGGCAATGAATTCTTCATTGCCTCCAGTAAAACCAATGGGAAACAGTCATTCAACGTTGGATGTACGAAAATATCAGAATTGGCAAATAAGGCATCTTTCTCGTTTCCATATCTTTTTCCAATATAATTAACATTATTAGATAACCCCATTTCCACTAATTTTAAATTAAACCAGTGTTCACTTACATCGCCCACATCGCCTACCATTGTACAATGAAAAGCAATGCTCTTCTCTTGCAAAATTTTACATGCATCAAGTAAAACGAAAATGCCTTTTGACACTATTAAATTTGATAGAAAAAATATTTGAACAGATGCCTTATTGATGCGTAATAGAGTTAATGAATGTTGAGTTTCAGAGTCATTGATTCCATTGGAGCAGTAAAAGACCTGATTTTTATTGACATATTTTTCAACATCTGGATATAATTTTTCCGAAAGCAGAATCACCGTTGAATTATGGAGTACTAACCAATAAAGCTTATCATCGATATATTTGTGTTGGCGAAGTCTAACGCCTTTATTGTGAAAATGATAAACCAGTTTAATCCGAAACAATTTTACTAACAAAATTAAAACGGTATCCTTATAAAACGGCACAAACTGTGATGACAGAGAAAAATAACATAGGTCGGGTCGATTAAAAACGATACTTCTCAGCAGTTTAAAATATATTCCCAAATAACGAAATACCTTGGCAAGTTTTCTCTTACCAATCTCGTCGATGGAAACCGAAGTTCCGAGATTGATGTATTCGCAGTCAAAACTTTCATTAATAATCACACTTTCTTTAATTTGCAGCCCCACTGCTGCCGAACCGTGTATGGGTGGAGGCAGGTGTAAAACAAATAATATCTTCATATTTCCTGATTTTTTGCAATTAAATTATGCTCTGGAATTTTGAACCGATTTCCAGCAATCGGTATTATTGAGAAAAGCAACATTTTCGAGAGTAGAGAGTTTGCATAACAACAATTCAAGCTGTTCCCACAATTGAAATTCTTCAAGTTCCCAAGAATGCCCCCATAAATGAAACACACCGCCGGTATTTTGCATACCATTGAGTATTGTTTCGGATAATTCGATAAAGTTCTTATTCGCTTTGTGGAAGAAGCCATTCTGAACAATCGGTTGAATAAATCCGTGCTTAATACAGTGTTTAGTTAGTACTACACCGCTATGATTAAATGCCTGCACGCTTGTATTCATAAGCCGTTGATCGGTGTCTATGTCAGTATGTAGAAGTTTTGTTGTACGCCCAAAAAGAAAACCTGCTTCTTCCACTAATTCAATGTCGCGCTTTGAATATTTTCCCCCCGGATAGCAAAAAGCCTTTACTTCTTTGCCAATTTGCTGCTGGAGCATATTTTTACATTCGGCTATTTCATATTTTGCATCCTGTTTTCCAAGCGTATTGAGGTAAATATGATTAACTGTATGTCCGCCAATTTCAAACCGATTTGCTAATTCAGTTAGCAAGGCAGCACTCATCACCGGATGTTCAGCATTTTTGAGAGGAACGTAAAAAGTCCCTTCAATACCGTATTTGGCGAGCAATTCGGCTAATTTAATGTCCAGTTCATGCCCATCGTCCCAGCTGGTTGTGATTATTATTTTCTTTTCCATGATAATTGCGAAATTTTATCTCTCAACCGACTGGTGAATGAATAATGCCTATAGAATTGCAGCGCAACACGCGTATTCACCTTCAATTCATCAGAAAATAAAAAGTTTTGTTTTCCTGAGATATCCAACTCAGTATCATACGTATCACATTTTTCGGTTGTATGCGTAGCTTCGGAGTTAAATCCATTGTATTTTACTTTTGATGCTACAGGGAATACATCCAAATAGTTATGTTTAGAATGATGATAGTCGAATCGGATGGCCCACGAGTCAATTTTACCGTTAATCTGCCGACTCAACATTGTGCATAAATCGCTTCCTCCTCTTGAAAATTTCAACAATTTGAATAAATTCCATTTGAAAGATTGGTAATCTTTTACTTCCCAATCAATTTGCTCCCAACGATCTTTCCAGATAGCCCAGCCCCACGAAGCGAAGCGGTAAGAAAAAGCCACATCCGATTTGTAATCAGCGGGATATTGTAGTGTGAATGAATATCCCGAAATATTTAGCACTTTCTTTTTATCTTCGTAGTAAGCTAACGCTTCATTCATAAAATTCAGGAAATTCGTGGAAAGAATCAAATCATCTTCCAATACAATTACCTTTCCAAATTCAGTTACAATCTGGGAAACACCCGATATAACTGAATTAGCCAGTCCTTTGTTTACGGCACTTTCATACACGGTCACCTGGTTAAACCCTGTGACTTTATGAATGTATTCCCGAACTTCATCCACTTCCTTACGTACCTTTTCACTCTTGGCTCCATCCGAAAAAATGAACAGATGACTTTGAGCTGCAAGCATATTTTGTTGCAGCGACTCGATTAGCTGGCGTGTTTCGGTTAATCTGGAGTAAACAAATAGACAAATCGGGGCTAGCGTGTGGTTGTTCATTGATATTTCACTTTTTCTTTAGATCCATTAATTTTGAATATAAGCCTGAATGTTTAATTCGAATTAGCAACTCCAAAACATCATTTTTGAATTTGGAAATTAAAAAATCCAATGAGTATTTTTTAAACACTAAATACGAGTAAAGCGGTTGCGGTTCGGCTTGAAAGCGTCTTTTCATTTCGCTTTTCCCCCACAAAAAATGCATGTTTTCCAATCCTTTGTTTATTGATGATTCTATCAAATTATAGGCACAAACTTCGCCAACATTGAACTTTGAGAAATTATTATCGTGGGCAATTACATGAAAGAATAATTCTTTGTTCAAAACAGTAGTGATACATCCGGCCACAATATTCTCATCCAACTCGAGATAGGCAATGCAACCGTAATGTTGGGCGAATCTGAACATATTGTTTTTGTATAATTCGTCAATACCCGATTTTTTGCCCTTGTGCTTCATCCTGTCCCAGTTAAACTGTACGATTTTATCTATTACGGTTTTCTGAATCTCAGTTCCGTATGATAAAACAAAATTTACCGTCGAAAACTCTTTTTGAAGTTTCGCAATTCGTGCTTTCAGATGTTTACGGGTTTTTGTTCCCAGTTGTGAATTATAATCATCCAACGATTTGGGCAATTTAAGGATATAATCCTCAGAATTTGGAAGTGTTATAAATTTGTTGAATTCGTAGCTGCTGTATGAAGCCTTTATAGCTATTTTCCTTATAGCAGGAAACAGATCAAAAACACTTTTAGTAAACTCTGACATTATTACTTGATCGATATAAGCCAGCGAATTGAAGCAAGTGCAAGTGTTTCCTTTTACTCCGAAAATGAGAATGTCAGCCAACTTATCATCATTTTTTACCAACATATAATTTATTTCAAAATCAGGGTAATAAATGGCAATATAATGACATGTATTTGTGAATGAACCGTATCTTTCGATAAGATACGACTCATATTCAAACGGTAATCCTGTGTAGCATTCAGCTGAAATCATAGTTCGTTTTGCAGATAAATTATTGGAATAGCATTGGTTTATTCACGTTCTTAATTTCTTTTTACGATACGATTTGACAGTGTCTCGTATTGGCTTAGCATATTTCGATTGTCTGACCTGAATTTTAACTCGAGAGACAAAAGCTTTTGCATACGATAGAAAAAAGTCAAACGAATATGATCGATAAAATTGATACGAAAATATCGGTTTGGGTTTTGCCAATAACCTCAGTTTATAATCATTTTCACCCCAAAGAAAGTGCATTTCCGATAAATTCATTTCAATCGACTGCTCTATAAGATTTAGAATGGCTAATTGACCAACATTGTATTTTGAAAATTGATCATCGTGAGCAACAACCATTAAAAATATCGTTTTATTTAAAATCACAGCGATACAACCTGCAACAATTGTGTTTTCAATCTCAATGTAAGTAACATAGCCGTAATGAAGAGCATAATTATAATACTTCTCTTTGTCTGTGTCGGTTTTGCCCGGTGTAATGCCTTTGTGAACCATTCGGTCAATGTTCAGTTGGATGATTCTGTCAACCGATTCTCTGTCAATTTCATTTTTGGATTTTGTCACAAACAGGGCTTGTGGAAAATCGCGAGTCAATCGGGATTTGTAATTTTTCAAATGACGGCGGGTCTGCGTGCCAAGTTCCTGAAAATAATCGTTTAAGGTTAATGGAAGGGATAGAACGAAATCACTTGCGCTCGAAACTAAAAAAGACTTGTTTAGGCTGTATGAATTATATGATGCAGCAATCTCTACTTTTGTAATTGAACTAAATTCCTCAAAAACCTTTTGCACAAAGCAATCTATAACAGTTTGATCGATATGAACTAATTTGTTATAACATTTAGCCACTTTTCCGTTGATTGAAAATATAAACAAATCAACTAAATAGCCCTCATTCTTTACGAGTCCGTAATGGAAAATTTCCGCCGGATGATTTATTTCGATATACCTGCAATTAGTTAAAGCCGAATCGTATTTTCCTATTAAAAACGATTCATATTCTAATGGCAAACCCTTAAAAAATTCAAACCCAATCATTTTTCTATTACATTAACAACACTTATAAATCACAACTAGACCGACATTAAAATTTCAGTCATTTTCCTTTCAAAAATATCCAACGTAAATTCTTTCTCGTACTTTTTCCTTCCGGCATCGCCAAATTCACGGCAGAGTTCAGGATTTTTAATCAATATCTCCAGTTTTCCGGCCAAGGTTTCAGCATCTTTTTGAGGAACGAGATAGCCTGTTTTACCCATATCCACAATGTCAGGAATTCCGCCTTCAAATGTGGAGACAATCGGCAAATTTGCTGACATTGCTTCGAGCAATACCAATGGGAAACATTCATTGTTGTAGTAAGTTGGGAAAGCAAATATGTCAGCGTTTGAGAAAGCCTCGAGTTTGTCTTTTCCATATCGTTTTCCTAAATAATTCACTTTGTCGTCAATACCCAGCTTATTTACTTTTTCGCGAAATTGTGCAGCATTTAAATCACCTTCGGCGCCAATAAAATCACACTTGAAGTTCAGTCCTTTTCTGTTTAAAATATCACAAGCTTCAATCAGAACCGTAACTCCCTTTGTTTCAATCAAATTCGACAGAAATAAAATTTTTGTCGGTTCACTGTGACTTTGCTTCTTTTCTTCCAGGTCAACAGCCATATCTTCAATTCCATTGGGACAAATAGACACATCGGAAATCGGGACAAACGTTTTGATATCAGGGTATAATTTTTCGGAAAGCAGAATCACTTTTGAATTTTTAAATACAAAACGATATAATAGTCGGTCGATAAATTGTCCCTCGTATGTTGATACTCCTTTATTATGAAGATGATATACAACTTTTACACCAAAAATCCGTAACCAGAAAACCAAGAAAGCGTCTTTATAAAATGATTTACTTGAAGTAGAGAGAGCCAGGTAGCAAATATCTGGTTTATTCCATATTAAATTTTGTAACAATTCAAACCAAACACTAAAAAACCGGATAATCTTAGTAATACTCAGTTTCCCTGTTTCAACCATTGTGCGCGAAACCAGAAGATTTATGTATCGACAGTCGAATGTTTCATTAATTATTTTACTTTCCTTAATCGATAGACCAACAATTGATGATCCGTGAACAGGCGGAGGGAAGTGAAGTATAAAAAGAATCTTCTTCATCTGTTTTCTTTTTTGGTTTTTAAACTAATGTCTAATGAATTATGTCAGTCGCTTTCTATTCGGTTAAAGTTGAATAAAGTTTGGAATATTCAGCAATCATTCTGCTATGTGAAAAATTGTCGGAAACAAACCGATATGTTTCATTCCCCAATGCTTGTAAATCGAACGCTTTATCCTTAATTTTTTTGAAAATGGTAATTAATTCATCCGCACTTTCCAGTTTAAAAAGTAACGCCCAATGAGGCGGTAATGTTTCGGTAAGTCCCGGAGCACAGGCAGCAATGACAGGCACTTTAGAGAATGATGCTTCAATTGACATCAAACTTAAACCTTCAAATCGCGAGGGCATAATGATAAAATCGAAGGCATATAATTTCTCTGAAATGTTCGGAACGGCCTGATAGACCAACACATTTGCAGTTTTTTCCGCAAGCTTGTTGATCCCATCCTGATAAGGACCGGTACCAATAACGTGGAATAGGAAAGTTTCGGGAAATTTTTGCTGGATTTCTGCAATTCTGTCAATCAGAATATCGATTCCTTTTTGTTCAACAAATCTGCCGCAATAGGCAATGTTTATTTTAGAAGAATCAATTTTGAAAGGATGAGGCTGTTTTCCCGGTACGACACAGCCATTGTAAATAACCTGTTGAATGGAGGAAGCAGGTAAGTTGTATTTTTTTCTCAGATTGTTGTAAGCATTCAGAGAGCCATCTGAAACTCCGACTATGTAATCGTTTTGGAATGCTTCTTCAGTGAATTTTCCAAGTTTAGCATGTTCACTCCACAATTCTGTGTTGTGAATAGTACGTACAATTTTAGGAAATTTGAGACCAAATAAAGAGAAAATACGTTTTGTGCCGGAAAGTAATAAATCAGGAAGGTCGGTATGCGAGTGAATTATATCAGGCTTCTCTTTTAATACATGATAAGCAAGCACAAACGGCCCGATTAATAAACTAACGTTTTTGGAACTTGTTCCGGCACTAATGATTCGAATACCTTTTGATTCCAATTGTTTCTTTTTCTCGACAGAATAGTCGTCATGACTTTGGTGGAGTTCAACCACCACAAACTCAAATTCGTCAGGTGAGTTGTTCCGGCAACATTCCGATAAATTGAAGGCTACAATTTCAGCTCCTCCAAGGTGAATTGATCTTATTATTTGAAATATCTTAGCCATACATTATTTTTTTCCATTGGGTTGTAAAGTTTTCTTTATCGTCTACAAATAGCGAAGGTCTATCTTTTAAAATAGCTTTACCAACAGGCTCAATTAAATTTAGAAATTGAGTTGTCATTTCCAGTGTTTCAGTCTCATTTAACGGATCGAACAACAAGCCTTTTTTTGAATCAACTAAATAGGAAGACCCGGCATATTTTGAGCAGAGCACCTTCAGTCCGAATATTAACGCTTCATTCACAACCGCACCAAAAGGTTCGTAAGTACTTGGTAATACAAATCCGGAAGCACATAAATACCAGGCATATAGCTGGTCGCCTTCAAATCTGCCGGGCAACAATACTTTCTTTTCTAAGTGAGTTTCTTTTATTTCAAAATTAATATTTTGAATATCAGCGCCATCTCCAACCAGCACCAAAACTATATCTTCTTCCTTTTCAAGTAGCTTATTAATAGATTTAATGAATCGAGGTACTGCTTTTTCAATAATAAATCTTCCAACAAAAAGCAATACTTTTTTATCTTTTAATCCGAATTTGTCAATATTCTCGTACGCAATTTTTTGCAATTGATCTGCATTATTTCTCAGTCTTTCAGCTTCTTGAAAAATTGGAGAAATAACGAGCTGTTCCTCTTTCAGTTTGAATGTGTCCTGATAAAATTGTGAAACCTCTTTTGACAGAACAACTAAGAAATCCAGATTTTTTACTGTTCTTTTACGCGCAAAATACCGACTTCTGGACTGAACGTGATTGCAAATTTCCAGGCTATCGTCAATTGTAGAACCTATTTTTTGCCTAATAAATCCAAATCTCCTAAGTAAAATGAGATATTGAGTCGTAAATGAGTATTCAAATCCAATTATAATATCAGGTTTAATATGCCTGATTGTTTTCAATATCCCAAAACGGAATACTCTGCCTTTGTAAAACGGTCCTTTGAGCAAGAATGAGTACTTAAAGCGCAATTGCGGAAGCAACTTACTTTGATCAAACTTATGATTCCAAACATTGTCGAAAACAAAAACAACCTCGAGGTCAAATAATTGACTAATTGCATTAAACTGATCAACTCGGTAAGGAGCTAATGCCGGATGGAAAATCAGCAACTTTTTTTTCATTTTATTCTTTTTCAAATGGCAATATCCCAAACGTTATTTTATAAGTTCCTTAAAGACCTGAAACATATTCTTTAAGCAGCATATAAGGTTTGATTAAATCTTTATTGCATTTTGCAGATTCTGTTTTATATTTTAAATCTGCAAACTTTTGCAAGTACGGATTCCAATCATTGATTTGAAATTTTGCGAAATACTTTTCAATTTCAATTGCGTTTTTTTCAAGTATTATATCAAAATGCGTGTTTCCATTGACTAGAATTTCATATTGAAATATGAATGTAAACAAATCATATCCAGCTGGATAAGTGCCGGCTAATTCCCAGTCATAGACTTGAATTTTACCGTTGTAGGTTAACATATTCCACGGACAGAAATCACCGTGGGCAAAGCTTGTTTTAAGGTTAGAATTATAACGCTTATCTGAATCAATTTGTTGTTCCGAAATTTTGTACAAAATAGAAAGAATCTGATCGTCTAAGAATTGGTGATCCATTTTTGCCCCTTGAAGCACCGATGTTTTTATCAAAGCAAATTCATTTTCATTATTTACGTCCAAATCCAACTTGGAAACAAAATCAAGATGCGATAATTGCTTTAAGACTTTTCCTTCATTATGAATATTTGTTCGAGCCAATTCTGAAGCACCGTATTTAATGAAAAAAGGTATTTTAGTTAATGGGTCAATGCCAATAATTGTGATTTTCTGTTCAACACCCTTAGTTCCCATGTTAAATGCCATAATCGAATTTTTTGGCACATATTTATCTATTTGCTTAAGTGGCAGAATGTTCTCCGGATGATTGTTTGAGAATAGATATCTAAAAGGTTTTACGTGTAACCATAGTTTCCACAAAAATTTAGCACTCAGTCTGTAAGGTTGATAAAAGGTTGCAAATAAAGGATATTTCTTAAATCCTTCGGGAAAATAACATTGTTTGCTCAATGGGTTAAAGTAGTAATACTTTGTTTCGTGTGATTTTTGCATATTCTATGGAAATAGTTTAGACCATTTTTAATGTTTTACATTTAATTCATTTGAATATTTGTGTCTAGTTCATTTCTTTTTTGAGAAATTCTGTAAACACATGCATTCGTTGATTAAACGTATAGGGCATTAATGAATTATCCATCGAAATATTTTCCTTTGTCTTTCGGCTTTCGGCAAGCACTTCCTGCAAAATTGCTAATAACTGTTGTTTGTCAAATGGACAGAATATTTTTCCATTATTATTGTTTATAAGAGTTGAAGCTCCTGCGAGGTTTGAACACAGTACGGGAACTCCTCCTATAAGCGATTCATTTACAACTGCGCCAAAGGTTTCCGAAGTACTCGGGAGTATGAAGTAGTCTGCAATTGAATACCATGCATAGAGAGCTTCATTTTCGTAAAATCCTGCGAATTTAATTTTATCTTCCATTTTCAACTGTTCGACTAATACTTTTAATTCGGGTTTCAAAACTCCTTCACCTACTAAAACCAATACTGCGTTTGAATTGTTCCTGACATACTCAGAAAAAACTTCAATTAGAAATGGCAGATTCTTAACTGTAATCAATCGTCCAACATAAAGTAAAACGTTTTTATCTTTTAGTTCAAAGTCGGTAACATATCGTTTCGAAATTTCTTTGCCACGTTCCATTAATGCTAAAATTCTTTCTTCCTTCTGAATAATTGGGATAACAACTGTCTTAGCTTTAGGGAACTTTTGGTTATACCAATCTTTAGCCAAATCATTGCCCATAATAATGCCGTCAAGGACTTTCAGACACAGAGTTCTCCCAATTCTTCGAGCTAATGTACTTTTTTTAGCTACATCAACACTGTCATCACAAAAACTATAAATTTTAGTCTTTTTGAAGAATAATCGTGCAAATATAGCTGATAGAAAAGTGATAAGCCCAAACTCACAGCAGATGATTAAATCGGGTTTATGCAGAGCAATTTTATGCAAATAACCAAATCGAATCATTCTTCTCTTTATATGCAAATCAAATCCACCGGTTAAAAATTTCGGTTTAAAATTCAATTGAGATTCCATTTTCTCAGTATCGAACTTTTGTGTCAATAGATTCTTGCGAAAAAAGTAAAAGTTTGCATCAAAAGCATTATTTAGTTCATTGAAAAGATCTATTCTGTATGGTGCTAACACCGGATGTAAAACAAGTAGTTTTTTTCTCATATATTAATCGTATTCCCTTATTCGTTTAACTGTAATCACACATAAATAGTTCTGAAAGATCTTAAATTATAACTTATTTAATTGAGAGTATGAAATCAAATGATGATTCGATATAATGGTTGGTAGAGTGGAAGTAAGGTTTTCTTTGGAGTAAACATCAAAAATCTGATTGTTTTTGATTTCGCCCGGGTGAATCATTATTTCGATGTACGAAGAGTTTTTCAAACTACTACTTTTGCTTAAATAATCCGCAGTACTTCCAAAATAATCAGTCGCAGCCAGTTTATTTGAATTTATAACTGAGTTGCAGAATCGCCTATACCAGCGTTTGATAATAAAGGTTTGCTCCAAGTTGTTGGTAAGTCGCAGAAAGGGAATGTTCTCCGATTTCATAATTTCCATAACAATAGGCAATAACCCCGGTTCTTCGTGAACATGATTGTGGGAGTCTGCATGCGAAACCGGTAATCCAAAGCTCCTAGCCCGTTTGATTTGAGCTGTAAGTTCAGTAAATACGGCGTTTTTTTCGGAAGTAGAAAGGTTTATAATTCTCTTTTGTTTCTTGTATTGAAAAAAACCATCGGTATTGCAAAAGCGCTGTTCGCTTCTTATGCCATCGGTTAACGGTCGTCCTTCAGTGAGATTGAGATGGACGCCAATTTGCTGTTTAATTCCCTTGCGGATGGCTAAATCGGCAGCATAAGCCGAATCTTCAAAATTGGCAAGCATTGTAGTGTCATGGCATAAATTTAAATCCATAGTCGCCAGTATTGCATGGGTAACGGTTTTATTGATTCCAAAATCATCGGCGTTAATTATCAGATTCATCTTGAGTATTGTTTTTCGATTAAATCATCTGGTTGTCAGTCAATATCTTCCTTAATCTTGCCACACCAGCCTCGAATGAGAAAACGGAATTATATACTTTTTTTACAGCATCGTGATTCAGGTTTCCTTTGTCCAATTCCTTGAGTAGCGTTTTTAAACCCTTGCTGAATGATTCTTTATCTTCATAAACGAACATACTTTTTGCTTTAGTGAAATCTTCGTATCCCCGAGCAGATACGGCATGGGTTAGCACCGGCAATCCTGCTTTAAATCCATCCATCACCCGCAATTTCAGTCCTCCACCCACACAAGTCGGGCAAATATAAACATCGGCCTGAGTCATAATATCCTGCATGTTTTCGGGATTTGCAACCAAAAGTACTGACGGGTATTTGGCGCAGGTTTCTTGCATTGCAGCTGAAGGGTCACGTCCGGCAACGATAAGTTTACTATTGGGCAAAATCTTCAACAGTTCGGGATAAATATTTTCCAGAAAAGGAAGAACTGAAACTTCGGTCTGGAAACTACCTAATGTCCCGGTAATTGCAAAACATAAATTTGGGTTCGGATTTTTGCGACTTTCGTGCATGTCGTAGTCCGATTTTTTTGTTTCGGTTACAGGAGTTGATTCAAAACTACCCAACTTCGCAATTTTGCTTTTCTTTTCTGGGTCATAATGTTTTTGAAGCAGTTGAATATCTTCTTCGGTGAGCGTGAGATTTAAATCGCTGTTCCGAACTGCATTGCCTTCGGCTTTTTCCATATAATGCATAAAAGCCATTCTCCAGGCAATAAATGGTTTGGTGCCCTGATAATATTCAATTTCATAATTATGATGAATCGTCACTGTTTTTACACCCAGATCTTTTACAGCCTGAAGCATTCCTGCCGTTGTACGGCTGTTGTCAAAAACCACAATGTCAGGTTTATATTCTTTAATTTGAGGAATCATCACATCATAATAGCGATGCAATCTACCATTATAAATA
>Ga0302292_1000461_pt1 | contig 28780 bp, 22 predicted proteins | sample III_Fen_N2_1_FD_194553 | JGI IMG/M metagenome (GOLD analysis project Ga0302292, IMG submission 194553) | Peat permafrost microbial communities from Stordalen Mire near Abisko, Sweden - III_Fen_N2_1 | ecosystem: Environmental > Terrestrial > Soil > Wetlands > Permafrost | place: Sweden: Abisko...
CAGTTGTAACTAAAACCAGAGGAATTATCCTTCTGATTCTACGTAAATAAAAGTCGATTACAGAAAATCGGTTTTCAAGTGATTCATTTAATATTATTTTTGTAATGAGGAACCCACTAATTACAAAAAAAACATCAACTCCTAAATATCCATTTGGCAGATATCCAAAATGATATAAAATAACCGATAATACTGCAATTGCCCTTAAGCCATCAATATCTTTCCGATAATTTTCCGATAAAATGTTAGAATGTTGTTTTTTGGGATATTCCATCTTGGTGCAATAGTATCATCGTTTGGTTTTGTTTTAGTAATAACGACTCTCTAAAGCGAAGTGAAATGACATTTATTACAAAAATCAGGTGTTTTGTTTTTGAACCATAATTCTCTAAATATAAAGTAATCTTTGCTGTTCAGAACCTCAATAACTTTGTTCTCAAAGACATTACCAAAATGTAATTCTTTTGGAAAAGGTTTAGCACAGCAAGGAGTAATAAACCCGTTCCAACAGATGTAAAAATGAGACCAGGGAAATGGACATTTTTGAAAACCGGTTTCAGTTTTAAAGTTATAATTTGTAGTAACATTTTTAGAATCATTACATGCAACTTCTAATTCTGAAATAGCATTTAAAAACTCTTTGGAACGATAAAATTCATAGTATGAACTGTCAATATCTGTAACGGCAGCTAAATTTAATTGTGAAAAATCCATATATTTTATACCTGATTTTTCAGCATATTTGACTAAATCAGGCATTTGAAAAAAGTTTTCCTTTGTCACAACCATATTCAACATCAAAGTTGTTTCAGTTCCTTTACTTATTTCCACTAGATGTTGTAAATTTTTATCCAATATATCGAAACTTGCTTTGTGTCGAATAGATTCATATACATCCCCTAATCCATCAATTGAAATTTGAATAGTATCTAATTTGTTCACCAACTTTGAAACAATTTCAATGAAATTTGGTAACATGGCATTTGTTGAAACAGAAATAATAATCCCTTTATTTTTTTGCTTTATATAATCAATTATTTCTTCAATATCCTTATAAATAAATGTTTCACCCATGCCAGTGAGCCCAATTGAATCTAAATATGGCCAAACTTCATCAATGATTTTTTTAGCTTGGTCAACCGTCATGCTCCCTTTGTCCATTGCTTTTCCAAAGTTATATTCTCTGGGGCATGTCGTACATGCTAAATTACAATGATTCGTAAGTTCCAGCATTATCGTTGAAGGATATGCAACTTTACATGATTTGGTTAATTTTAAATATATATGGTTTATTTTATTTCTTACATATAAAAACAAATATTTGTTTTTCGGTAAATTTAAGAGCCTATTGATTGCTTTGTTAATTCTTCTTTTATTCATATTAAAGGATATAATTAAAAATAACTGTGTTGAATTCTATTTGTGAAATATGAAATGTAAGCAACAATTTAATTCTTGTTGGATTTTAATAAGCAATTAATATGCAACAAAGTAAATAATTTAGTTTATTACCAAAATTTTTGTAATTGCACTTTGCGTTCCATCGGAATTAACACAAATTGCCAGATAAATTCCAGTACTCACTCTTCGACCGTGAACATCTTTACCATCCCACGTTGCAAGACTACCATTCGAAATAGTTTCGCATATCAGGTTTCCATTAATGTCAGTAATCTTAATTTGAGTATTAGCAACCAGGCCGGTTATTGTAATAATTCCTTTGAAACCCTGACGTACCGGGTTTGGATAAGCATACACATTACCAAAACTACTACCGGCTTCGTTGGCATCACTTTGGTACGATACAATGCCCTGGTCTGTTCCAAAAAACACTTCCCCTGTTACCGGATTAATTGCAATTGACATTACGTTATTTGAAAGCAATGGGCTATTTGAAACTGTAAAATGTTTTATTGTTTGTTGTCCGTTTTCGGACATCAAATAAACACCGGAAGATTCTGTCCCTAACCATTTTCGATCGGCACCATCGATTGCAATTGCTTTTATTCTTTCACCAACCAACAGATAATCAGCTAAATTTGTGCTGTCATTTCGTGGTATTTTAACCCTTGAACACGTATAATCCGAATTGTATACATCTGCCAGATTACTAAAAAGGAAAGGACCTACATCGGTTCCTACCCACATAACTCCATTTTTATCCTGAACAATTGTATAAATGAGTGTTGGATATATTGATACTAATTTTGTTTGACCATTATTATCCTGTTCAGGATATGTAAATGGATAAATAAAAACAGACTTATCATCAGATTGATTTATAATTGTACCATTGTCATCAAAAATAAATAAACCTGGTTTTGACCTTACAGATGTAACCCACTTTTGGTTTTGATTCTGATTAGAAATTAGAATGGAACCTAAAGTAGGCATTAAAGAAGCCTGGTTATAGCTAAGTTTATTCCATGTACCGTTTGCTAAAAGTAGTTGAATTCCATTTGCAACATAGGAATTGGTCATATAAAGATTACCTTGACTATCAAAGATTGCTCCATCTAACCTGGTATAATTAAAGGGATCATTAGTTAAAATTGTTTCTAATGTACACGATGGAGTTAAACAGTTGTACCAATTAGCAAAATTATTATTTTTGAATTCATATAATCCGGAGCCGTAAGATGTTACAAAGAAGTGTTTATTGTCAGTTGGATCAACGGCCACATTCATAAAATCTAAAGCCGCTTGACCGGTCTTTGCCTGGATAGTGTTCGTCAAAATATTTGTCCATAAGCCGTTTTCATACATCATTACAACTCCTGGTGTTAAATTTTGAGCCGACCAGCGACCGCCGGGAACTACAAATAGTTTCTTTCCTGAAAATGTCATATTCCAGGGTATATTAACTGCAGGTCCTTGAGGTTTTAAATATGTTATAACCGGAGATTCATTGGCAACCGGTTTGTACGAAATTATTCCTGAACTATTTGCAGCAAAATAAAAAATGTTGTTCTGAACATCATATTCTGCATCACTTATAGTTCCTAAACTACTGATTTGCGTTTGATTATAAAGATTATCCAGGAGGTATACATTATTGGGAGTAAATACATTCAGCCTTCCATTTGTAATATTGAAATTTGTTACACTAATATTTGGGAGAACAGGGGTCCATGAATTGTTGGTTTCTTGTTTATAGAGTGATCCCCCACGTAATAAAATGAGTTGACCTCCAAAAGAAGAAATTTTTTGAAAATCGCCACTACCTGGTAAGCCGGTTGTTGTAGACCAAAATTCATAATTAACCAACTGTGGATCTGTAACCGAAGCTTTAAAAATTGTTGACGCGGTTAATGCATAGATTGTTCCGTTATTAATAGCAGTATTCAGCACTTTTACTTCTGCACCATTCGTCCCTATATAATAAGTGTCCGACACTTCTTTTTTTACCATGTTCAACACGATAATCCCAAAATCACATGAAAGATATGCTTTATTATTATAAAATTGAATTTGATTTACTTCTTTTGAAGAGCTCATTTGTTTGTTGTAAAAATCGGGAATATTTACTACTCCTCCTGAACTTAAAACATCAATGTTCCCGTCATCATAAATTATCAATAACAGTTTATTTACAGTATCAAAATCAATACGCGAGATATTAGCATCACTCAGGCCACTCAATTTACTGTAAAACTCCATATTCGCATCCAGTTTATCTACTGAAAATAAAGCGCCATTACTAACAGCATATATTTTATTATCTGACTGAGCAATTTGATTGACGCTATTATAAGCAAAATGAGTATTCCATTTACCCATTGCCACTTGCGATGATACAGTAAAAGAAACTATAGAAAGTAAAAGTCCGGTAAAGAAAATTATTTTTTTCATATAATGTAAATGCTTATTCCTGAAAGTTGAATGAAATATTTTAAGTTGTTCTCAATTCAATATAACTCAAATACTTCTCTTTTATTTTATTCAGTAAAAATAGATTTTATTCATCTTTATACGAATCATTTTGAATCACAGAAACGAGCTGTATTATTTCGCGTCTTGTTGCAGATAATCAATCAATTTATTGATTGCCATACGTCGGTGACTAATTTGATTTTTTTCTTCCGCTGTTAGTTGAGCAAAGCTTAAGTGATAACCTTCAGGTATAAAAATCGGATCGTAACCAAATCCACTATCCCCTTTTGGAATCAAAGCAATATCGCCTTCAATTTTTCCTTCAAAAAATAGGGTGCTATTATCCAGTTTTAATGCAATAACAGTTTTGAAACAGGCTTTCCGGTTTTTTTTGTCCCCAAGTAAGGATAAAACTTTGTTCATGTTATTCAATGAATTATTTTCTTCACCGGCAAATCGTGCTGAATACACACCCGGTTGACCATCTAATTCTTCTACTTCCAGGCCGGTATCATCGGCAAAACAGGATAATCCAAATTTATTATGAATATAGTTTGCTTTCAAGAGTGCATTTCCTTGCAATGTGTTTGCGGTTTCAGGTATCTCATCATTACAATTCAAATCTTTTAAACTTATAATTGTATATTGTGGCTCAAGGATTGATCTGACTTCTGCAAGCTTGTTTGCATTATTGGTGGCAAAAACTAATTTATTCATAAATGAAACTAATTTTAAATTAAAATCAATTGAATGCAAAGATAATTGTTTTCGGTTATAAAAACTTAATCTTCCATTTTTAAATTCAATAAAATGACATCTCTGTTAACTAATAAAAGTAAGGAATAAATCCTTTTTAATTAACTATTTACAACCCGTATTGATTTATGTAGTTGTATACATATTCCTGGTAGTCATTTTGATACGATGATTTTATCTTTTACAAAGGCAGATACATTATTAACTTATTTGGGAAATGGTTAAAATACTTAGTGATGTTATGGTCAAACGGGATAATGAATATAAACTTTCAGGACAAATGGAACTCGATGAGGGCTTCTTTACAACTAAAATGCCAGATTATTAAAAAAATAAACTTTAGAAAAGTTGTCGTGGTAGTCAAAATAAAAATATAGTGCTTGTTATGGCAGAAAGAGCTTTTAAAGTTAATTCTAAAAATGTTCGTAAACCAAATAGGGTAAGTTTATAAAATGCAGGTAATTAATAACCTGAAATCCAATAAATTAAAAATATTGTCAATGAACATGTTTACAGATCCACAGAATTAATAACGGATGATTCAATATCATATAATAAACTTTAAAGAGCACGTACAATCTCATGTGGCCACTGTTATTGATCATAATAAGATTTCCCTTTTATTAACTTGGGTTCATATTGCTATCAGTAACGCTAACCGATTATTTTTTCGTAAGAGGGAAAGCGTTCACCAAATTTTTTAATTGAGTCAGGATAGAATTTTCAAAGTAAAAAAACAGGCAGTTTTACACTTTTTGATAAAAAATAATTTTGTTAGAAGATCTTCCGTATTTTTCGAAACGTTTTTGAAACATTTTGAAAAATAAAGAGATAATAAGGTAATAATAAGTACATAATACGATCCTATATAGAATCTTATTATGAACTTATTATGTACTTATTTAGTTCAAATTATTTTATTATTGGTCTAAAAGGTTGAAAAGTGTTTCAAAAAAATAAGAAAATAAATTGAAAAATTATTTTTTGTCAACCAATCAACCAATCAACCAATTCACCTTACAGGATGATTCGCAATGTATCAGGATAAACAGGTAATTGCTTCAATTCCCATTCAGGTAATGCTTGCCTGTCGGAATCAAGGAAGTTGTTTTTGAAATTAAGGGGCTTTTCAGATAATCATATAATGAAACAATATTTATTCTTCAAATAAAATAATCTGTGGATTTAATGTTAATGGAAGTTGTATTATGAATTTTAAAAGAATAAACCTTACTCATAAATGTTATAGAATGGTGGAATTGATCCATAGTTTTATTATTTTTGTCTAGTTAATGGATTCCTGTTTTCAATTAGTTTAAACTATCTTATAGGACATCTATTATCTATTGTTTAAATACAGGAATACAACTTAAAAAATTAACGAAAGTATGAAAAAAATTATTTTTGCTATTGCTTTTCTAGTAGTAAGTATGGCGGGTGTTTTAAGGGCACAACAGGTAAATAGCAGTACAATTGGTCTTCGATTGGGATATCCGGCTGAAATCTCATATCAAATGGGTTTGAATACAACAAACAGATTGGAATTTGGCCTGGGATTACGAACTCACGATTATGGAATTAATAATGAAAGTAATTATTCTACATTTTCATTGTCAGGAGTTTATCAATGGGTTTGGGATTTATCGGCATTATCCCCGGGCTTTGACTGGTATGCAGGCGTTGGTGCTTCTTTAGGCTATTATTCATATTCGTATCTCAACAATACCTATTCGGCAGTACCGGTTTCATTATTGGGCCAGATCGGAATTGAATATAATTTTAAAATTCCTCTTACACTTTCGTTGGATTACAGACCGGCTTTTCAACTTAGTGGCAGTGGCAATGGCTTTATCGGTGATGGAGTCGCTTTAGGTTTACGTTACAGACTTAAATAACTAATTACACTGGAAACGAACTGACATTCCTATGCTTTTTTATATTTAAGATAAAATGATAAAAAGAAGAACAACCATAATGGCTGTTCTTTTTTTTATTCAGGACTTATCAATTTTTTAAACAGGATAGACCTTGCTGAATTTAATCGGATTTTAATCTAATTTAATCGGTGAAAAGTAATAATAAATTAAATATCCGTTAAAGTTGTATGTAAGTATCAGTTTTCTTTTTTAGCTGGGAAATAAATTCTACACATTTTATACTGAAAGGAATTAATTGCAAATAGTGTTTTCAGGATTAAAACCCGGTAAACAATATCTCTGCATTAGTTAATAAATAAACATGACAATTATGAAGAAAATTATTTTTACACTCGCACTGGTTGTGAGTATGGTGAGTGTCCTGAAGGCACAGGAAGATAATAAAGCTATCGGACTTCGTTTAGGCAGTGGTTTTGGGGGAGGTGCGGAAATATCCTATCAGCAGCCTCTTAGTAAGGATAATCGGATGGAACTCGGTCTTGGGTTAAATAGTTGGGGCTTCGGTTTAAACGGAGTGTACCAATGGGTATGGGATTTGTCCGATCTGGCAGACGGTTTTAACTGGTATGCAGGAGTAGGTGCAGGTATTGGTTCTTATAATTTTAATTATGCAACTAATACTCATGCTCCTTCTGATTTTAGTCTCGGAGTTCTTGGACAAGTAGGCATTGAATACAGATTTGATATCCCATTGACATTATCCCTCGATTATCGTCCTGGTATTTATCTGGTTCCATCTTTTAACGGTAGTTATGATGGCATTTGTATAGGAGCACGATACAGGTTCTGATAAGTTATAAAACTCCCTTCCTGTGAATGTCAGGTTATAAGTAAAGAGACTGTCCGTTTTAGACAGCCTTTTTTATTCTATAATTTTAAGCTGCTTTATTATTGAACGATTAAGTGATTGTATTGAATAGGAGGGGAGAGTCTTATTGCTTCCTGTATAAGCTGATTTTAGTTGTTTTTTAATAGAGAAGACTTTTCAACTCTTTTTTAGTACCGTAAAACAGGTTGAAATCCACATAACCTTTAATGCCTGCAGCCCTGTATTTCTCTGTGGTTTGCCAGAAAATCCAGTCGCAATTGGGGTTGCTTTTATAATCTACAATCCAGAGTTTGCATTCCGGAGACAGACTCCCTTTCAGGTAAAGCAGGTAAAATTTATAGGCGCAGTAAATGATCGGGTAATGTCCAGTTTTGTCATGGATAGCTGTCATGAAATCCAGTAGATGTTTTTGGACATGTTCCTTATCAGGCATCTTTTTAGCAAATTCAGCATCGAGGACTAAAGGCAAATCACCATGTTGAAATTGGGCAATGGAGAGGAAATTCTTTGCCTGATCTTTTCCGCTGGTCATGTAGGTGAAGAAATGATACGAACCTACAGGAATATTCATTTTCCTGAATTTTTTATAGTATTCCGTGTATTTAGGGTCCTTAACTGTGCTTCCTTCAGTGGCTTTTAAAAAAATAAAACCCGGTTCCTGTTGCTGAAACTTATCCCAATCAAAGATTTCCTGGTAATGAGAAATATCAATACCCCAGACTCTGTCAACAATAGTTGTTTCTGCGAATATTTCCTTGCGTGATTCCTTTGTTACGGAACAGGACTGGATGATTACTATCAGTACGACTAATTTAGTAAATTTTATTTTCACTTTGTTTTTGTAGAATGCCGTATTGGGCGAACTATTTATTTTAGATAATGTATTGTTTATTATTGTTTTATGCAAAATGACAAAACAAAAAACTGACGGAATAACTTGAGTAGTCATTCCGTCATGAAGAATTGTCCTGTAGAGCAGGTCATAGACTCACTCCAACCGAATTTATTTAATAGCTTTCAGGGCCATTTCCAGTGCTTTTTGAATACCTGCAGCATCTTTACCTCCTGCAGAAGCAAAGAATGGTTGTCCACCGCCACCTCCCTGTATTTCTTTAGCAGCTTCCCTGGCAATATTCACGGCATTTAAATTGGTTGCAACCAGATCATCCGAAAGTAAGACAGTAATGGATGGTTTACCCTGATAAACACTTCCGGCAACAAAGAATAGCTTTTCTGTCAGAATATTCCTGATTTGAAAGGCCAGGGTTTTAATTACATCTGAAGATAAATCGGATTGGTAAACTATTGTTTTAATTCCGTTAATCAAATTGACTTCTGAAATCAGTTTGTCACGAAGGGAGATTATTTTTTCGTGCATAAAACTTTCCAGTTGTTTTTTTAATTCGGCATTCTCGTCCACTGATTTCTTTATGGCATTTAGTAGGTCGGGCGTATTGTTAAACAATTCCCGGGCTTCTGCTATTGTGTCCTGTTGTATATTCAATAAATTTTCAACCCCTTTGGCAGTTATAGCTTCCAACCGGCGAACACCGGCAGCGATAGAAGTTTCGGAAACAATCCGTACCATTCCGATTTCACCGGTAGCCTGAACATGTGTTCCGCCACAAAGCTCAGTAGATGTGCCAAATTGAATGACTCTCACTGTTTCTCCGTATTTTTCACCAAACAGAGCCATAGCACCAAGTGCCTGTGCTTCGGCAATCGGGGTGTCACGCCTTTCATTAAGAGGAAAGTTCTCACGTATTTTGCTGTTGGCCAGTTGTTCCACCTGCAGAATTTCCTCTTTGGTCATCTTTTGAAAATGAGAAAAGTCGAAACGCAATGTGTCAGGACTAACAAACGATCCTTTTTGTTCCACATGCGTTCCGAGAACGGACCTTAACGCTTCATGAAGCAGGTGTGTGGCAGTATGATTGCATTCAGTCGCTTTGCGTTTGGCGGTATTAATTGTGGCGGTAAAGATTTCGGTTACATCGGTAGGCAGTTGGTTCGTGAAATGTACTGCAAGATTATTTTCCCGTTTGGTGTCGGTGATTTCAATTTTTTCATTTTCAGAAATCAACCATCCGCTATCGCCTACCTGACCACCCATTTCAGCATAGAAAGGAGTATTTGATAATACAAGCTGGTAGAATTCATGATTTTTTTGTTTTACTTTCCGGTAACGAAGTATAGTTGTGTCGGAGGAAGTAAAATCATATCCTGTAAATGTACTGTTGTCTCCTTCACGTACAGTAATCCAGTCACCTGTTTCAGTTGCTGCGGCATGACGGGCACGTTCTTTTTGTTTAAGCATCTCAGCAGTAAAATCATCTATATTCACCGTGAAATTATTTTCACGTAGAATGAGTTCTGTCAGATCTAACGGAAATCCAAAGGTATCGTACAATGTAAATGCCACTTTGCCTGTCACTTCAGTATTGCCCTCTTTTTTTGAATCTTCCATCACTTTATCCAACAGTCGGATTCCTGTTTCAAGTGTACGAAGGAATGATTCTTCTTCTTCCTTAAGTACCTTTTCGATTAATGATTTCTGAGAAATAAGTTCAGGATAAGCTTCTCCCATGTTTTCGCACAATACAGGGATAAGTTTGTACATAAAAGACGAGCGTTGATTGAGGAAAGTATATCCGTAACGGACGGCTCGACGTAGAATGCGACGTATCACATATCCTGCTTTGGCATTCGAAGGCAATTGTCCGTCGGTAATAGAAAAAGCAATAGTACGTATGTGATCGGCAATCACGCGCATAGCAATGTCGGTCTGAGGATTAATACCATATTCCGAATGGCAGATGAGTCCGATTTCTTTAATGATAGGCGTGAAGATGTCGGTATCGTAGTTCGATTGGACGCCTTGTAAAGCCATGCATAACCTTTCGAATCCCATACCTGTATCAATCACTTTAGCAGGAAGATCTTCAAGAGATCCATCAGCTTTTCGGTTGAATTGCATAAATACATTATTCCATATCTCAATCACCTGGGGATGGCTTCCGTTTACAAGTGTAAGCCCGTCAATTTTTGCCCTGTCCTCGTTATTTCGAATATCGATATGAATTTCCGAACATGGTCCGCAGGGACCAGTATCTCCCATTTCCCAAAAGTTGTCTTTTTTATTGCCGTTGATAATACGGCTCTTTGGAAGGAATTGTTCCCATATAGCAGCAGCTTCATCATCCCTTTCCAATCCTTCGGGTGCATATCCTTCGAAAACGGTAACGTAAAGCCTGTCGGTGTCCAGTTTCAACACATCAACCAGGTATTCCCATGCCCATTCGATAGCTTCTTTTTTAAAATAATCACCAAACGACCAGTTTCCAAGCATCTCGAACATGGTGTGGTGGTAAGTGTCATGACCTACTTCTTCCAGATCATTGTGTTTTCCGCTAACCCTTAAACATTTTTGTGAGTCGGCAACACGAGTATATTTTATCGGGTCATTTCCCAGAATAATGTTTTTAAATTGATTCATCCCTGCATTTGTAAACATAAGTGTGGGATCATCTTTGATAACCATGGGTGCAGAAGGAACAATTTTATGTTCTTTTGAAGCGAAAAAATCAAGGAAAGACTGACGAATTTCTTGTGAAGTCATATTTTAATTATTGAATCGTTGATTTATGAATTCTTTATTTGGTTATCGATTTTTAAACGATAATGGTTGTATGAAGTAGCAAATAACTCTTCTTGGTTAATAATCCCAAATAAAGACTGCAAAAATAGCTCAAATTTATTATTTTTGCAGCAATAGAAGATATAAAAGTTGATTAGACCTATCGATTTTGATTAAGAATTGATTAATTGTGTATCTTTATCCACTATTTTCGACCTGAGTGTTCCATTTTAACATTAGGGTGCAATTTTATTTGTTTATGGCTAAGAAAAAATTTCATTTTAATCCCGAGACATTAAGCTATGAGCAGATTGATCATACCATCGCCCATAAGCTCAAGAGATTTTTAATTCATGCACTTTCGGGTGTTTTTTCAGGAGTCATTTTTTTCTTTATTTTTGTATCTACCATTCAATCACCCGGGGAAAAAAAACTTGGGCAGGATAAAAGTCACATGGAAGCCCAATACCGGGTAATGGAACGTCAGTTGGAAGAAGTTCAGTTTGTCATGTCCGACTTGGAGCAAAGGGATGATAATTTATACCGTGTTGTTTTTCAGGCCGATCCAATACCGCTTGCTGTTCGAAGAGGTTCATCGGCTAATACTGCATACTACGCTCAATTACTGGATATGACCAATTCAGAAGTTGTAGTTTCGACCTCGAAAAAAATGAATGAATTAAAAAAAGAACTATACATTCAGTCGAAATCGTATGATGAATTGATCCTGTTGGCAAAAAACAAAGAAAACATGCTTGTTTGTCTTCCTGCTATTCAACCGGTTCTAAACAAGAATCTGACGCGTATGGCTTCCGGTTACGGCTGGCGGATTGATCCGATTTACCATACCCGTCGTTTTCATGCCGGAATGGATTTTACAGCTCCTATCGGTACCGACATTTATGCTACAGCAAATGGATCGGTTATTGCTGCCGGCTGGCAACAGGGCTACGGAAACTGTGTTCAAATTAGTCATGGTTATGGATATATCACTTTATACGGACACATGAGTGCTATAAAAGTAAGAATAGGACAATCGGTAAAACGTGGTGATGTTATTGGGTTGGTAGGAAGTACCGGAAAATCGACCGGTCCTCATTTACATTATGAAGTTCATTACAAAGGAGAAATAATGAATCCGCAGAACTATTACTTCCTCGATTTGTCACCTGCCGACTATGACAGAATGGTTCAGATGAGCAACAATGCCGGACAAATGTTCGATTAATCTTCAGACAATGCAGAACAATACTAAGTTTCCGGAGATTCCCGGTCCTATCGGAATTTTCGATTCGGGTTACGGTGGGTTAACCATACTCGAAAAAATAAGGGCAGAATTACCTGAGTACGATTATATTTATTTAGGTGATAATGCCCGGACGCCTTACGGAACGAGATCGTTCGAAGTCGTTTATAAATATACGCTTGAATGTGTAACCCACATGTTCGAAATGGGATGCCAGTTAGTTGTACTGGCATGTAATACTGCTTCAGCTAAAGCATTACGAACGATCCAACAACGCAATTTGCCGGAGATGGATCCTAACCGGCGTGTGTTAGGTGTTATCCGTCCGACTGTTGAAGCAGTTGTAGCAATGACAACTACCAATCATATTGGTTTGCTGGCAACAACAGGAACAGTACAATCTGATTCTTATCCGCTAGAAATTCAGAAAATAAATAAAGACATTCATGTTACTTCCGAAGCTTGTCCAATGTGGGTTCCTTTAATTGAAAATAATGAATTCAGGACCAAAGGAGCTGACTATTTTATAGAACGGGATGTTCGTAATTTACTGGCAGCTGATCCGTCTATTGACACCATTATGCTTGGATGTACGCATTACCCATTGTTAGAAGATAAAATAAAGTCATTGTTACCCAAAGGTATTCAGGTAGTGTCACAAGGAGAAATTGTTGCTAAAAGTCTGGCTGATTATCTGCAACGACATCCTGAAATGGAAAGTCTATGTACAAGAAATGGATTGATACGTTATTTCTCCACTGAATCAGTTGAAAAATTTTCTTCTTCCGCTTCCATCTTTCTTCATGAAGAAATTAAGGCCGAACATATTGATTTGGGCTAAAGCAGATTCTATTTACCAGATAAAATAATTAATCACACAATAAAGAAAGAAAATACAAATACATAACCACAATAGACACATAGTACACAATAGAAGAACACAAAAAAACAACCTCAATAGTTCAAAATAAAAAGATTACATTCAATATTTTTTTTGGACTTAAATTCTCAAAATGCCGTTAGAAAATTATCTGTTGTGTTCTTTTTTATGTCTTATTTAAATACTATTTTGGGGTGAAGTATCTGTTTTTTTTTAATAAAGTAGAACTATATACTGTTTCTAAATTAACGTTCGTTGATCCATAAATTTCTGGAACGAAGTCTTATAAGAGTCTGAAACAGGAATATAGGTTTTCCCGAAAACAATACGGTTGTGATCCACTACTTTGATTTTATCTTTTTGAACAATAAAAGATCTGTGAACTCGCATAAATAACTCTTCTGTAAGCATTTCTTCCATTGCTTTCATTGTTATGTGCGTCACAACAGGTTGGATTTCCCCATCCAGATAAATTTTCAAATAATCTTTCAGTCCTTCAATGTATAAAATCCTCGATAGGGAGATTTGTACCAGCTTGTAATCGGATTTTACGTAGATACAATCAATTGGGTTTTTTCCGGGTACAGATACTGCTTTCTCATTTAACTGATGCCACTGAAGAGCTTTGTTCGCTGCCAGAAGGAAGTCGGCATAACTGAATGGCTTCAACAAATATTCAAGTGCATTTACTTTATAACTTTCGAGTGCATATTGTTCGAATGCGGTAGTAAATATAATCCTGGTATTTTCAGGTATGATCCGGGCAAACTCCATTCCATTTAGTTCAGCCATTTGAATGTCCAGAAACAGAACATCCGGAGGTACCGAACGTACAGGTTCCAATGCAGCCACTGCTGATGAAAATTTACCGGTCAATTCGAGAAATGGAGTTTTCTTCACATAACTTTCAAGCAATCCCAGTGCTAATGGTTCATCATCGATAATAAAGCAACTTAGTTTCATTGGAAGGTCTTTTGGTTAAGTGGGATGATCAGCTCGGCAATATAGGTGTTTCCTTCTTTTTCAGTCCGTAAAATGTGTTTGTGCGGATAAAGAATTTCCAGTCTTCTGCGCAGATTTTCCAGTCCGATTCCTGACCCGCTTTGATCGGATTCATCTTTCGGGAAATAACTGTTTCTAATTGTACAATTCAACTGTTTGTCATTATTTTGATGAATGTCAATGTCGATAAACGAAGGCTGAATCGGGCTTATTCCATGTTTAAATGCATTTTCAATAAGGGCTATAAACAGTAAAGGTGCAACCATACTGTTTTTCTCGCTTACCGCTATGTTTAATCTCATTTCCACTTCAGGATTAAGTCTGATCCTCATCAATTCAACATAGTTGTGTATGAAGTTTAACTCCCTTTCCAAGGGAACAAAGTTCCCATTGTTTTCATATAACACATACCTGAGAAGTTTGCTCAGTTCAAGCATTGAGTTCTGTGCATCATCGGGATTAATGGCAATTTGCGCATATATGTTATTCAGAGTGTTAAACAGGAAATGAGGATTAAGTTGTTGGCGCAGGTTTTTCAGTTCAGCTTCGGTGCGTTCCTTTTGTTCTTCCTGCCTTTCAGCTTCAGTAGTATACCATTTTCCGGTCATTTTAATTGTGACGCTCAGCATGGCAACTATTAGTAATGATAGGAAATCCCTTAATAAAAACGAAATGCCATGTGGTAATATCTCCGGATGAAATTTTACATTTGGAGGCATAGGCGGCATGTTGCTTTCCTTCCAGAAATGAACAGAAAAACCTATTATTAATATTATTAAAATATTATAAATAAAAAACAGGGCTGTCTTTCGTTGAAAAAGGAATTTTTCTGTCAAAACAAAGTAATTCAGGTAAAAGACTGTCATAAGAGATAAAACTGAGACAGAAAGATGTAATGCTGTATCAAGATAGTTAAAGTTGGGAAACTTTGAAAAAATCAGGAACGGTAATACGAAAAACAATCCCCATACTGTAATGTGAATAAGGGGTTGAAGGATATTTTTATTTTGAGTCAGCTTCATTTCAGGATTATTGTTTTACAAAGATAGAAAATAGATCCATGTTGTGAATTTCATATTGATAAATTCCTTCAATTATTCATAACGCAAAGCATCAATCGGATCGAGTTGAGATGCTTTTTTGGCAGGATACCAACCAAAAAACACACCGGTAATAGTACACACCAGGAACGATAGAAAAACTGAATAAGGTTGAATGGAAATCGGCCAGCTGATAATAAGTTTAATCAGGAAGGAAGCACCTACACCTATGAGAATACCAATAATTCCACCTGTAAAACTTATAATGATAGCTTCAATCAGAAATTGGGAAAGGATATCTTTTCCTTTTGCCCCGATTGACATACGTAAACCAATTTCGCGGGTTCGTTCGGTAACAGATACGTACATGATATTCATGATGCCTATCCCGCCGACTAAAAGCGAAATGCCCGCAATACAAGCCAATAGAATTGTCAGAATATCGGTAGTAGAAGTTAGCATGGTACTTAGTTCTTTTTGTGAACGCACATTGAAATCATCTTTATCATTGGCCTTAATTTTGTGGTTAGTACGCAGAATAGTGGAAATTTCAGTGATTGCTTTATCAGTCACATCTTCCGAAAGAGCCGATGTAAAAATCTCATGGATATAGGTAATTGCCAATACCCGTTTTTGAATAGTGGTGTAAGGTGCAAGAACAATGTTGTCTTGATCCATACCCATTGAATTATACCCTTTTTCTTTCAGCGTTCCAATAATTGTAAATGGTATTTTATTAAAACGAATTACCTTTCCGATTGGAATCTCACCATTCGGAAACAAATTTTTAGTAATTGTTTTTCCCACAATACAAACTTTGGCAGCACTGACAACCTGTTGTCTGGAGAATATATTTCCTTCATCAATACTTAATTTTCGGATGTCGAGATACTCAGGCGTAACACCTGAAATTGATGCAGGATAGTTATTACCGCTATATATAAATTGCCCATTGCTGCTTACAGAAGGTGAAACAGATGCGGTAAAAGAAGTCTTGTCGCGAATGTCATAATAATCTTCTAGTTTTAGCGATTGCATATCGCTGCTGCTTTGACGCACACCGCCCATCATTCCTGCACCGGGTTGAATCATAATCATATTCGAACCCATCTCCGAGATCTGGGACTGAATGCTTTTTTTCGATCCCTGACCGATGGCCAGCATGGTAATGACCGATGCCACTCCAATGATAATCCCAAGCATGGTCAGAAAAGCCCTCATTTTGTTGTTGCTGAGTGCACGGAGTGATATTTTTATTAAGTTACCTATATTCATTATTTTGTTTTAATTTTAATGGACAACTAATCTTCTTGTATTGGCAATGAATCCAACATCTTTTTTGCCGATTGGATGTTTTCATTTGCAGTATCTTTAATTACTTTCCCATCGCGAAGCACAATATTCCGGCTTGTAAAAGCTGCCAGCTCAGGATTGTGCGTTACGAATATTATGGTTCTGCCTTTTGCATGCAATTCCTGAAACAACACCATAATTTCGTATGCTGTCCTGGTATCCAGATTTCCGGTAGCTTCATCGGCAAGTATCAATACAGGATCATTCACTAAAGCCCTGGCAATTGCTACACGTTGCATTTGTCCCCCTGACATTTGGTTTGATTTATGGTACATACGATCGGCCAACCCGACATCTTTCAGTGCATGCATTGCTTTATCCCGGCGTTGTTTACCGGTATATGCCGGATTATATTGCAAAGGTAATTCCACATTTTCAATTGCTGTGGTTTTTGCCAGTAGGTTGTATGACTGAAATACAAATCCGATTTTGCGGTTTCGCACGGTCGAGCGTTCGTCTTTGTTCATACTGCTGACAGCTACATTGTCCAGATAATATTCCCCTTCTGTGGGTGTGTCCAAACATCCGAGTAAGTTTAGCATAGTTGATTTTCCGGAACCGCTGCTACCCATGATGCTCACAAACTCCCCTTCGTTTATGGAGAATGAAACTCCACGCAATGCGTGTACTGTCTCATCTCCAACCTGGAAGTTGCGTTTGATATTTTCTAATCGTATAATAGATTTGTTCATGATGTTTGTCGTATTTCTCTAAATCTGTTGAATAGTTGATCCGTCTTCGTTATTCCTGAAACAGCCATATACTCAATTGCTATTTGTTTATTTCGTGGCATTCTGTTTGTTTCCACCGGGACGTTGAGGCATAAATGGACTTTTCTCAGTCGATTGACTTGATGATGCCGAATCTGTCGATCCTGATTTTTGATCAAGAATAACCAATTCATTATGTGATAATCCTGAAATAATTTCAGTGTTGGCAACGTCTGCATCGCCCATTATAACGACTTTATTTTTAATAGTATTTCCATCCTGTACCCATACTATCCTTTGTTTTTCTTTCAGATTTTTGGCTATTTCTTTATTTTCAAAAACAGTATATTTATGGCTAACCAATGATTCAATGTCCGGTTTAAAGTTGAAAACCTTATTTGGCAAAGTCTGAATATCATTTTTTTCAACAGTATAAATAGTAATATTTGCAGTTAGTCCGGGTTTAAGTTTCAAATCCATGTTTGGAGTATTCACGACTACCTGATAGGTAACTACATTTGATGTAACTGTCGATTTTAACCGGACCTGAGTTACTTTCCCCGAAAACTGATCGTTTGGAAATGCATCAACCGTGAATGTGACCCGTTGACCTTGTTTTACATTGCCTATATCAGCTTCATCCACATTGGCTACTACCTGCATTTTGGTCAAATCCTGAGCTATGTCAAATAAAGTAGGTGTGCTGAATGATGCTGCAACCGTCTGGCCCTGTTCGACTGCACGCGAGACGATTACACCATCGATAGGCGAATGAATGGTGGCGTAATCAAGATTCGTCTGTGCCTTTTTTAAATTTGTCTGATTCAGCTTATAGGTTGATTCGGCTAATTCATAGTTGTATTTTGCAGTTTCAAAATCAATGTCGCTAATCAGATTTTTATCGTGAAGTTCCTTTGAACGGACAAAATTCTTTTTCTGAAAATCATATTGAGTTCTACTGGAGTTTAAATTCAGTAGTTGCGAATTATAATCCGACTGTAAATTCGTTTTATCCAGTTCAGCCAGGATTTGTCCTTTTTTCACCACCGAATTGTAGTCAACATAAATTTTGGAAATAATACCTGAAACCTGTGTACCGACAGTTATTTCAGTAATAGGATCAATGGTGCCTGTTGCAGTAACCGTTGTTGTGATTTTATTTGAAGACATTTTAATAGTCTCTAAGCGAAAGGCATCTTTAGGTGATTCCTTTTTAAAAAAGTAGAATCCTACTGCAATCACAACTGCACACACAACAGAAATGATAATGATTTTTTTGTTTTTCATATTCTATGTTTTATTTTATTTCCAATGGTAAATCCTGATATAAATTCAGCATTTGTACATTCATTATGCTGAGATATTTAGCCTGTAACATACTTTGTTTCGCTGAAAGAAGGTTATTTTTTTCTGTCAGCAAATCAAGCGTATTTTTTAAGCCAAGGCTGAATTGTTGATCAATTAAGTCATAACTTGTCTGAAGGGCTTTTACTTTTTGTTCTGCGGCAATATACTGGTTTTGAGCAGATATGGCATCCTGATAGGACGATTCAACTACGGTGAGCAAACTTTTCTCCGCATCCCTTAAGTTTAATTCTGAAGTTTTTTCATTCAGCCGCTCTGTTTCAACTGCAGTTTTGTTGGCACGATTTGTAAAAATGGGAATACTTACCGAAATACCGATTCCATCATTAAAACCATTCTGCAATTGTTGTCCGAAATTTAAACTTCCGGCTAATGCCGAACTATGATTTGTTCCGGCACTTGCATTCAGGTATACTTTAGGGAAATACCCTGCTTTGGCTTTTTCGGTTTCCAGACCTGCAACCTGAATGTTTAATTTACTGCTTTTTAATTGAGGCATTACGTTCAATGAAGTCTCATATACACTTTGAAGTGTTGGAAGTGGTTTTAATATATCAACATCATTCAGTGCAGGAATTAGTATGTCAAGTTGATCATTTACTTTCAATTCCAACAATTGTTTCAAGTTGATTTTCTGTGTTTCCAGATTATTTTTTGCAACTACCAAGAGGTATTTATCAGAACTGTACTGAGATTCCAATTGAGCTAAATCTACTCTCGAAATACTTCCTGCTTTCAATAAATTTTCGCCTCTTTCAAACTGAAATTTTGAAACTTCCACAGTTGCACTGTCTATATTAATAGATTCGGAGGCGTATAAAATCTGAAGATACGATTGAAGTATCGAAAACTGAATTGTTTTCTGTGAATACTGAACATTGAATTGACCTACCTGTTCAAGTAACTTTTGTTCCCTGATGTTCTTTTCAGTTTTACCACCATCAAACAATAACAATGAGCTGCTTATTCCATAATTTCCTGTATAGGTATTGGCCGATTCACCAGTGACTGAACTGGAATTGCTTGATCCGCTACTGACCAAAAAAGGACTGTTTGCAAAATTCTGATTGATAGTGGCCGAAAGGTTGGGGAATAGTTGTGCCTTAGCCTGTTTGGTTGTAATCTTACTTTGTTCCAGAGTGATTTTACTCATTTGAATCTGGATGTTATTTGTCAGCGCATAATTAATGCAGTTTGTCAAATCCCATTGCCGGGGTTTGTCCTGAGCTGAAATGCCCATTGCGATTAGTAGCAAGAAGCTTAGAAGAATTTCTTTTTGTTTCATCTGTCCGTAATTGTTTTAATTCGGTGTCAAAAGTACTCTGACAGATGTTAGTTCGCAATTTGTTTCGACGAATAGGAGTGTATTGTCGACAGAAATGTGATTTGTTGATATTGATTGTCAGCAATAAGAACTACATAACCACAATAGAAGACACAAAAACAAAATACACAACCATCCCGATAGCTATCGGGAGTCACAATAGAACACAATAGAAAGACACAATAATTATGTAATTATAAATCAACAATTAAGAATTAAGAATTAAGAATTAATAATTATCAATATACAGGAATATAAGCATATACATATTAATAAATAGAAAATTAAATACTTATGATTACTTAGGTCCAGATTGTTCTATGTGTTCTCTTGTGTATAGTGATTAAGATTTTTTTTATATATAGTGGTTAATTACTGAATTTTATGAAGCAGAAAAAGAAAACATTATTTATCTTTGCAACAGTTTTGAATCAGTTTTGAATGAAGAACTATCTGATTAAGAGTTATCCCACCAAAAACTTATCCCATCTAACTTACACGGCAAGTATCATTTTGCTGTGAAAATGACCGTTTCTATTTCATTTTGTTATTTTACAATTTTGAAGGAGAGTCCGAGGGAACCCCAAGGGAACTCCAAAGTAAACCTAAATAGACAAATGATATGCAAAATACCTGAATTACTTCCATTTTGATATTTGTTTCAACCTACTTTTATGTTTTAAAGTGAACCCTGGTTTACATGTGGAAATCCAACCATCATACGGCTATAATTAAACTCCAGATTTCAGACTTCCTGACTACTTGCAAATCTAGTTGTCGTTATTAAGTTCTAAAATAAGAGTTGATCTATTTAAAAATAAGCGAATAAGGGTGGTTTTTTTTGGAGGCTGGTATTCTACTAAGTCCCCCACGATCAGAGATCGAACAACAATAGAGATAACTACAATATGCTGAAAAATGTATTTAATAAGGGAATAAGGTTGGGATTGTGGTAGTCAGGTTTTCTACGAAGGGTAAAAATGAAGAAAAATAAGGTTTTTTAATATAATAAAATATATTGATTATTAGGCACTTTAAATTAGTTATATAGTAGGGTGAAAAACAAAAATAAGGTTTTGAAAATAAGATACATTCAGACTTTCTGACTACCCGCAAATTTAGTCATTGTTATTTATTTCCAAAAGGCAGTATGCTTTATTTAAGCCTCTAAATAACAAAAATTCACAGATAAAATATTGTAAATTTACGATATATGCAACAGATAAATCTGTGATATTGATATTGTAACTTGTTGATATTTATCAAGGAGTCAGGAAAACTGAAATTATTTAATCACTTAAGTCCTATGCGCCATTTTCAATATTTGAATTATGGAAAGGAATGTATAATATAGGTTGTTTTATTTATGGTGTGAGAGAATTTCTATTGGTATTCAATATTTGTTTACTCTATTAAACACAAAAAAAATCATCCTACAATGCAGAACGACTTTTTTTTAATAAGTTTGTTTTGGTTATTTGGGTTGCCAAAAACAGTTTTTGGGAGAAACAATGGCATCATTTGCTTTTAATGTTTTCATTGCTTTATCCACTTCCTTGCGTTCGAGACCGGTTAACTCCACTAATTTACCTGCATTTAAAGGTACACCGGCTTTCTTCATTGCTTCCAATACTTTTTCTGCTAATTCCATAAGATACTGATTTTACGAATTTAAAACGAATTACACGAATTAATAATAATTTGTTTATTGTGATATGTGCTTTCTAAAAGATATAACCAGGATTAAATCTTTCTAAGCTATATTTTTTCTTACTTTTTTTAGAAATGCCTGCATTCTGTCTGTGTCTTTTTCTTCAATTATATCCAGCAAGGTTTTTAATTCTGCACGGATGTTTTCCAACTGTTTCGGAGTGTTGGGATTGAAAAGGATTTCAGTCAGCAAATAATCATCTTCCGACAATAATCCTTTGGCAATATCCATATGCCGTTTGAAAGTTGTCCCCGGAGCTTCCAGTGGTTTCATAACCGAAGCAAAAACCAGTGTAGAGGCAAAGGGTATGGACAACGAATAGGCAATTGTTTCATCGTGTTCATTAAATGTATATTCAAATATATTCAAATGCAACGAACCGTACAAATCTTTGAAGAATGCTTTCCCCATATGATCTGATTCGGATATGATAATGGCACTTTGAGTGCTCAGGTTATCGAGGGTAGCAAATGTAGGACCGAACATAGGATGGGTGGAAACATACCGCATGCCTGTACTTTCGTAATAATCCTGCAGACCTGTTTTAACGGAGGCAATATCCGAAATAATGCAACTCTTAGGCAGGTATGGCAACACACCCTGAAAAGCCTCAATGGTGTATTTCAATGTCACACAATTAATCACAAGTTCAGGTTCAAAATCCCTGATCTCACTGAATTCAGTCATTCGATAGGTGTTGAATACAAATCGTAATCGTTTCGGATCGGTGTCAAACAATGCCACTTCATGTTGAATACACAATACATCGGTAAGGAAAGTGCCCATCTTCCCGGCACCAAGAACTAATATCTTCATTTCAATTTTATTTGTATGCAAAAGTAAGGAAAAATGTGCTAAATCCCTTCATTGGTACATTATCATATTATCAAAGCTGTACTTTTTTCTTCTTTCCAAACTCTTTGTCTACATTAATTAATGCAGCTGTGGCAAATGTAAATACAGAGCAAAGCAATACCCAAATAAAGAAATGCTGATATCCTAATTGTTTTTCTAAGACACCACCAATCCAATTTGCTAACGAAACACCTAAAGCCATTATCCCTGTGCTAATAGCATAATGAGACGTTTTATATTTCCCTTCTGCAAAATACATTAAATAGACCATAAATGCTGTAAACCCAAATCCAAATCCAAACTGTTCGATAGCTACACAAATATTAATTATAAAAAAACTCTGTGGAAGTTCGTATGCCAGGTATACATAGGCTAAATGTGGAATACTTAAAGCCAAGGCCATTGGCCAAAGCCAAAATTTTAAGCCCTTTCGCGCTATTGCTATACCTCCAAGTATTCCTCCAAATAAAAGTGCTACAACACCAACTGTGCCTTGCAATAAACCAACTTGCCATGCACTTAATCCTAAACCTCCATTTTTAATTGGGTCAAGCATAAAAAGTTTGCTAAGAACACTTAATTGATTTTCAGAGAAGCGAAATAATAAGATAAAAAGCAGAGCGGAAATTATATTTTTCTTTTGAAAATAGCTTAAAATAGATTCAACTAATTCTTTTTGGATGAATTTGAATGAAGTATTTACATTGACAGCATCAGTGTTTGGTTTAGGAAGAAAAAATCGATGATAAAAAAACAGACATAGAAACATAGCAGCCATAATGAAAAAAATCAAACTCCAGGCTTGATGTAAGTTACCTGTTACTTTTTGCCAATAACCTGCCAACATTACTAATAAACCAGAGCCGAAAATTACAGCCAATCGATAAGCTGTATTACGGATTCCTACAAAAAATGCTTGCTTGTCAGTTGATAAACCCAACATGTAGAAACCATCACAAGCAATATCATGAGTTGCAGAACTAAATGCTAACAAGAATAATAAAGCCAATGATGATTGTAAATAAAAACTTGTATGTATACTGAATGCAATTCCAGCAAAACAAGAACCAATAATTAATTGCATCGTTACTATCCACCAGCGTTTGGTTTTTATAATATCAACAAATGGGCTCCAAAATGGTTTAATAATCCATGGTAATCCCAGCCATGCAACATAAAGAGTGATTTCATCATTCCCCAAGCCCATAAGTTTATACATAATGCTTGCCATAACCATTACTGCAACATACGGCAACCCTTCGGCAAAGTAGAGGGTTGGTATCCAGGACCAGGGGGAACGGCTTTTAACCGCCGAATGGGAATTCTGATTTGTTTGTTTTGTATTCAAAATCAATTTATATATAATTCATAAAAATGAGATAGGAAGTTTAATCCTTATCTTTTGTTTTTTTGTAAACGACCAATGACAGTGAGTCTTTGTAATTCAGCAAATTCTCGAATTGTTTTCTGGTTGGTTTTAGAAACCGTTTTACTAATACTGATTTTGTTTCATCAGTCTGCACTTCAGAATTAGATATCTTTGTGAGTTTTTCAAAAATATCTTCCGGAAAGAAATTTAGTATCTTTAATTCTTTAGATTTAATACTTACTATTTGTACACTCCACAGATCATCATATTTCTTATTCAAAATAAGATAACCCTTAAATTTACGAATAATATCTGTATTGAAATTATAAAGAGTATCAGGATAATAGTGTTTCATATAAAGTGTATCATTTTTTATTGTAAAAGGCCATTTTACATTTAAACTTTTAATGATAATATATTGATTTTCAATTTGACAATCTTTCGAAGTGTCAGCTTCATGTTTTGATATTTTTGAGATTTCAATATATTTTAATATGAAATAATCCTTATTGATTTTCAATATATTAGAATCTTTATCATAGAAAATTCCTCTGTATGAAGCCGGTATCTCTCTTAAATTATTAATTCCTTCCGGTTGAGGTTGATTAAACGATATCCCAATCATTTGAGCATGTTTTGGTTTACATGCACTAAAAAACAAAAGAATTCCAGCTATTAAAATGATGTTTTTCATACATTTGATTTTGATGATTTAATAAATCTTCTTCAATACTGTTTCGTTGTAAAATGGCATTGTATCGCCCTGAAATTTGTTTGCATTTATATTGCTTACTTCATTGAAATACAGACCTCTCCCCCTACCCCCTCTCCCAAGGAGAGGGGCAAAGCCATCGGCTATTAGTTGTTTTATTTAATTTTTAATTTCTATTCTGATAACATTTATATCTATCTAAAATTTGTTTACATTTTACTACCTACTTCCTACTACTTCCCAACTCTTCAAACCTCAAACTCTTCAAACTTCAATATATTTTCTTCAACTCCGCTCCCCTGAAGTAATGTTGCAAAATCTCTTTGTACGTATATCCTTTTTCGCCCATAACTGCGGCACCAATCTGGCATAGTCCCACACCATGTCCCCATCCTGCACCTGTAAGGGTGAAACGTTGAGGGATCTCATCAATGAAATCAAATTTATCGGCGACAAATGCCGAGCTGTACAGATGGGATTCCGAAAGCCATTTGCGGATTTCAAGTTCTTTTCCAACAACGACAGTTTGTTTTGTTCCTGTAATCCTGAGTTCAATGATCCTGCCTGATTCACCACGTTTAACAGGAATCAAATCGATGATCTCACCGAAATCAATTCCTGATTTACGGCAAATGAGTTCTGATAATTCAGTCTGGGTATATTCCACCTTCCAGCGATAGAAGTCAGTTGTTTCCTGATCGTAATTATTCAATACCTGTGATAACACTTTCTTGTCGGTGGTATTGCAAAATGCAGCAGGTGATTTCCGAATCCAGTCTACTGCATAGTCTTCAGTTGTCAATTCAATATCGAACCCTACCGGTGCCTCCGTATTGTCAATGATAGGTGTCAGATAAGGAATATGAATGGGTGCCCAGCAATTCTCAAAAGATTCGGTGATTCCACCGCATGATTTTGAAAACCGGGCATCACAAATCTTATTGTCATAGATTAATACTTCTCCCCGGGTGGCTTTAATGGCCGTTTCAACGGCAGGTGTACTTGCCTTTGTTATCCCCTGATAGCGCTGGCAATGATCGTCTGCACAGACATCGAATTTTGTATGGGCATCACGTTCGTACCACTTTGTGATGTAGTTGCCAGCCGGTAGTTCTGAGCCGGTAACTGGTTGCTGGTAGTCAGTAGCCGGTAGTTGGTAGCCGGTAGTTGACTCGTTCATCTGCTCCTTACCTCTTACCTCTTGCTCCTTATTCCTTACCTCTTGCAAAGGGCAAAGCAACCAACTCCTCGAAATGACCGCATGAGCTTTCAGTAATTCTTCAGAAGCAGTGGCACTCATTTCGCTCGAAATAACACTGGTTAGGTAATCCTCTACCTCTACCACATTGATGGCGGTTATGTTTTTGTCTTCGACAATGAATTTTAATGACCCTTTGAACCTTTGATTTTCTTTACGTTCCCAGTGAAAATTGATGCCGATTACCACATTTATTAAGTCGAATGAATCATTTTCCGTCACCGGTTTAAAGATAATTTCATCAAGAAGTTCATCATTAAAAAATACTTTCCCTTCTTTGTATTTAGCCTTTTGTTTCCCGGTATAGATGGACCCGTTCGCGGAAATAAAATCTCCGTTCAATATAAATCTTATGGTGTGGGTTGATAGTATTCCAACATTAATTGATTCGTAATTCATCGCCTTTAATTTTTTATACAACTGTAAATATAACTAATTCTACTTTACTAAAATTAAAAACAACAAAAACTTTTTACAACAAGGGAACACAATAGAAAATAAAAAAAACAAAAAACATAACCACAATAGACACATAGAACACAATAGAAGAACACAATAGAAAAACACCTGAGGTATTTTAAGATCCTAAAACTGATCAGATTGAAAATAGAATCTGTTATTTATACTCTTATTTCTACTGTGAACTATGGTGGTTGTGTATTTTTTTGTTTTGTAGTGTGTACTATTGAGATCCCGAAAAATGGGTTGTCGCAAGCTCAATCAGAAGTTTTTGTTGTTTTAGTAAAGTAGAACTAATAATAGGTCAAAAGTACTCAGATATAATTCTATGTGCAAAATTTTATTCCTGTTTTATTTCTGTTCAACTGCATTGTTCAAAAATACTGATCACATCATCTCCGGTAATTTTCTCAAAATGACTTTCCATGGGTGTAATAAAAATACCACTCATTTCGACAGTTGCGGGACTCACCAGCAATTGATCGTCCCCTCCGGCACTATATTGCCAGGGACGGAAAGCGGCGCGTGGAAAAATAAACGTATACCATATTCCGTCTTCATACGAGCAAACGATATTCATCAGTGGTTCTTCCGTTCGTTCACCCTGCCAGTTGATATACAGATTTTCAAAGATGTTTTGTGCTGAAAGAATGGTATCCGATTCGATACAATAAACCTTTCGCAAATAGTTACTTAGTTTGTACAGCTGGTAATTTTCACCCTCGTCTATAATTTCGCCCTCTGTAGGTTTCATTCGCTTATAGTCGGAAAGTAAAGGCAAAAAGTCTTTGGTGCCGGCCTGAAAATGCATATGGTCAGGAGCAGAGGCACCACATTTTGGCCCATTATAAAATACAATAAATTCATCCAATGCCTGTGCCAGCATCAGCATATCGGCAAAGTATGGTTTTATCTCCTGGATAGAATGTCTTTTTCGGGGAATGGTAAAGTGTTGCGGGAAGATAGGGTAGGGGTTTACCAGAATCGAATAATCGTCCATATCAATATTTCGTTGTTCAGCAGGACGATTCTCTTCACACAGAAAGCATTTACGGGCAGCTATGGTCTTTGCATCCACTTTTGCTCCCGATGAAACAATCCGTGCCGGATTAAACTGAATGTTCACCTCAAAGTCACCAAATGAAAAACTCTTTGTTCTGATTGTTTTCAGTCCTTCATAATTCATACGGGCAAGTTCCCAGTTGGAAACCTGCTCGTTGAAAAGGGATTTTATTTTCTGATTAAGTCTGGTCATTAAAAATTTGAATTTAATTCTTCAGTTACTTCTACTATACTTGATTATAAAATTAACCCTATTAATAGATAGATTGCATTCAATATTCTTGTTGTGTTTAAATTTTAAAAATATGTCAGGTAATTTCTATTGTCTTTTAATATTCAGATTTTTTCTTGCCTTTAATTCTATTGTTCTGATTTTATCTTTATACAGGTTGTATCCATTTATTTTTAAAGTGTCAGGTGATGCATCCGAATTGTCTTCCCATCTCCTGCAAAGGTAAAGGGATGTATAAATCCGTCCGATTTGATATTCGCGGCTGATCCTCAATCCTAATGCATAATCTTCTCCATAGCTGGTGTTTGGCACTTTTATATCACGCAGTACAGGAGTATAAAAAGCACGTGGAGCACCAAGTCCGTTTATTCGCAACGCATTGTTCCTGCCGTTTGAGGGAGTCCATTCTTTATGGTCGATCAGTCCGGGAGGGATTGTATTCATGTTGAAGTCCGTCATGGTGTACGACCCGATTACCATGGCGCAGTTTTGTTCGTAAAAGGCGTTGACAATTGTTTGCAACGTATTTTCATCCTGATACACATCATCACTATCCAACTGAACAGCAAATTTACCACACTGTGGATAATCGACACCCACATTCCAACACCCACCAATGCCTAAATCGGTCCGGCCGGGTATGATATGGATAATCCTGTTGTCCAAGGCTGCCTGTTTCTCAATTAATCCGGAAGTCCCATCGTCCGAATAATTATCAATAATAATCAGATTAAACTTAAAATCAGTTTTTTGAATCAGTACTGATTTGATGGCATCTTCTATTGTCCGGACTCTGTTTTTAACGGGAATAATCACCGAAGCTTCCACAGGAAATTGACTCTCATTGAATGCTATTGTGTTGAATTCGGGAGCTAAAAAGGCACCTGCTTTCCTTAAATGATTTGTGCAGACTTTTTCCATCTCCAGTTGGACAGCCCTGTTTTTTGGATCGACATAATCAAACTGTTTTTCGCTGCTTTTACGGTTGTCATTTTCTGTTTCAGTATAAAGATATTCGTTGATATGAATCAACTCTGCATGTTGTGATACTTTTAACCGGAGATTATAAAGACCGGCAAATTTGTATTTCCCGTTTGTCTCAATAACTGCCTTTTTTAAACATTCAGAACTGTAGAACAAAACAGAACCAAAATTAAAGTCATCCCTTAA
>Ga0302292_1000465_pt1 | contig 28593 bp, 18 predicted proteins | sample III_Fen_N2_1_FD_194553 | JGI IMG/M metagenome (GOLD analysis project Ga0302292, IMG submission 194553) | Peat permafrost microbial communities from Stordalen Mire near Abisko, Sweden - III_Fen_N2_1 | ecosystem: Environmental > Terrestrial > Soil > Wetlands > Permafrost | place: Sweden: Abisko...
TGTACATTGAATCGTAGATGAATGATCGCCAACATCGTCATAAGCAAAAGCATAGGTTTTTGAATTGTAGCTAATTTGCGAATTGTGGAAAAAGTTTACGTATTGATTGTACGGTGCATATTTGAAATAGCGAGTTTCATCGATATTATATTGAACTTCACCTACGCCAGCATTCGTATATATTGCATGACGGTTGATAGCCGCACAAACTTGAGCCTGAATCATAAGATCTTCGTCGTATTTTTGTGATGGTGCTGTAGCCTGTGTTGTTGCTAATGCTCCCGATCCTTCAATGGCATTGGTTGTAGTTGGTTTTGAGTAAATGGTAGCTTGTGTGTTATCTATCGGGTCGTAAAAATCGAATCGATCGCCGGTAACTCTTCCTCGCCATGTTCCTCTATCGCCAATGTTAAGATATATATCTTTATTTCTATATGTTGACCAAATATCATCGATATACGCAGCAAAATAATCTCCATAAGTCGCACCTGGTTTGAAATCTGGAATTTTTGATGGTTGTTCAATGATTGGTTGATTGTCCATCGAATGTGTTTTAATGGTCTTACATCCATAATATGATGGATCTACGCTTGTTGTCCATAAATCTAAAATGGTTTGATGTGTAAGCAATTCGCCAATTTTAGCATTTACATTTGGACTTGTTCCACTATTTACTTTTGCATTGTACGATTGTGCGTAGGTGCCTGTCATTCCACCACTATAACCTGTAACTTCCAAACCCATCGGATATTGATATGCATCAACTCGGCTTGTATTTGTCCATAAACCAGCATCTCCCCATGTAAGTTCAACTAATTCCCAGCGAATACCGTCGTTAGGATCGCTAGCATTTTGTAAATTAGCTCCTGCATATCCTCCTGTTTGATGGAAATAAATATACATTGGCGATTTAAATGATATAAATAATCTACATCCAAAAAGTCCTTGAGGTATATTTATTGTTTTGTTCGAAATATCACTTAATTTATAGAATATCGCTGCATATTTATTTTTACCATCGGGTGTGTTTGACCACGCAGGACCTGATATGGTATTGTCTGAATAGCTCATCGTTTTCAATTGGCTCGAGAGCATATTCATCCAAACATCACCCATTCCAGGGAATTTCCCTACAAGCCCAATATAAATTTCATTATCGGCATAAGTCGAATTATTTTTGAAGGTATAAGGTAATGTTTGACTTTGAACTGTTTGTATTATCCCAAACATTAAAATAAATACCATGAATGCCAACAGACCTACATTCTTAACGAATTTTTGTATTCTTTTTTTCATAATAAATTGTTTTAAATGTTTGAAATAAAAATGAACGATGTTTCAATTATTTGCTCTTAATAAAATAGGCATTACTGGGATTCCAATTCTGTAAAGTTCCTCCACCATTTGATGTCCAATAGCTATCAAAATCTTTTATTATTGTGGCATTTGGATAATCGCTTTGATTTATGCTTTTAGTAATAGAACTAGGAGAGCCAATTAAATTCCATCCAGATTTTATTGATGTAAAGCTTAAAGTTTGTTCTGTTCCAGTAATTGTTATTGCTCCAGCTGTATTCATATAAACTAAATAACCTTTCCCAACTTCAATGTTTTGCAAACTATTAAATATTGGATTTATACCATTTAGCCAAAATGCATCCATTGTTTTAACTTCTCTTACATCTAGTCCATTAAATAATGTTGCTATACTGTTGTCTGCAGATTGGATATTCGTTGAAAATAAATTCCAACCTTGTTGAAGTTGGAGAATTTGATTAGAACTTGTTTGAGTAAATGTGATATTATTTAGATTAAATAATCCACCAACAAATTCAAGTCGTAAAATAGAGTTAGTTCCCGAAGGTATATTGATGTTTTTTGTTGAAATAGTTTGCCATGTTTGCCATCCTCCCGTATTACTAACTGGAAGATTAGCAACTGATTTGCCATCAATTAGTGTTTTTATCGATTTTGTAGCTATATTATCGAAACTCGCAACTCTGGCGGTAATATCAAATGTTCCACCTTTTACAGATGATAATGTGTATTCCAACCATTCACCATTCTCTATAAAACCTACACTAAAACCTGCATTTGCATCGGTACATGCTTCAATATCAACGGCATCTGTTCTATATTTTCCTCCTTTGTTTGCCGATTCAGTTTCGTGATACACCGTTTCTGCACAACCATTGTCATAATCTTCTGCTTCAATTGTTCCTGGAATTGACATCGTTTTATATGCCGAACGCACTGTTGTACAAGGCTTCGGATTCCATCCTCGAATATAGTCTCGAACTCTATATCCAATTGATGTTAAATCAGCATCAGGCCAATTACCTGTACTACTTGCATTAGGACCTAAAGCCGACGAAGGTTCTACTTTTGTATTAATGGCCCAATTACACCAACTTAAATTATTGTCACGCATAAATGTTACCCATGTGTCAAGTTCTGCATCGCTACCCCAAACTCCCCATTCGGTTACAAATAATGGGATGCCTTTATTTAGAGCTGCAGTTGCCTCGTCGCGTAAACTTTGAGAATGAGTTCCAACATAAAAATGTAATGAGTAAGCCAAATTTGTTCCAATAACTTGATCGTTTGCACACTCAACCGGATGTTGATCCCAATCTCTATTTCCTATGATTATTAAATTGTCGGGATCAATTTTTCGAATTTCATCAACGAGTGCTTGCGAATATGGCTTTAGTTTCGAGCTCCAATCATACTGAACTGGTTCATTATAAATCTCGTAAATAACATTTGGATACGAACCATATTTCATTGCCATTTCTTTGAAAAACGCAATAGCATCATTTTGATGATAAATTGCATTTTCCTCGTGCCAATCTATTAAAACATAAATACCATTTTTAATTGCAGCATCAACAATGGTAAATACCTTTTGCTTTTCTACACTTGGAAAATTCAGATATCCTTCGTTCGATTCAACTCCCATAGCAGCTCGTACTATTTGGCAATTCCAATCGCTTACCAGCCAATCAACACATTGAGTATTGTAGAACTGTCCCGACCATTGACTCCAAAAGAAACTCATCCCAGCTAAACTGGTAACTTTATCATGTTCGTCAAGAACTTTATTCCCTTTTGTTTTCAATGCTCCATGAATGGCTACAGGCGAATTTGCAGGTGCAGTTTGAGCTTGTATCGTAACGAACGAAAAACTTAAAACGAGCGAAAGTAGTATTGTTTTCATATTTTGTCGATTATTTAATCTCATAACACATAATCATTTAATGTTACAATATTACAATAGTCTGCTTCCACGAGTCTGTACTAATGTTTCAGAACTCTGTAATTATGATACAAACAAAAAAAGGTCGAAAAGCAGCTTTTATTTGCATAAATAACAGATATCAATATTTAACTAAATGATTTCATTCTCGTAAAGTAGGACTTACCTTTGTATAGAATCTGTATCTTAAAACATCTTTTTATGAATTTAAATACAAATCTTTTTTCGAGTCTTTTTAAAAAGAAGAATAGACTTTTTTTATTAGTCATATTAAGTGTCCTGTTTTCGGTTAGTTTTGCTCAAACTCCAACAATTCAATTTAAAAATATTCCTTTATCCGAATTTGGAACAGGCAATGTTGTAGAACAGGTTTTGCAAGATTACAAAGGATATATGTGGTTTGCGTCGCAAAATGGACTTTGTTGTTACGACGGATCAAAAACTAAAATCTACGATGCTCAATCCGATTCAAATTCTATTCCCTATAGAGGCATTCGCAGTTTATTTGAAGATAGTCAAAAACGATTATGGATTGGAACCGAAAATGGTCGCATTGCTTTATATAATCGTCAACTCGATAATTTTACTCGAATAAATATAAATGTTGAAACTAAAGCAATATTTGATTTCTTTGAATTACCCAATAAAACCATGCTTGTAGCTAGTTTTAATGGACTGTATCTTTTCGATTATGAGAAAAAGACAATTAAAATCTTGATTAAAAATATCCCAATAAGAGACTTTGTAAGTTATAGTTCAAATTCAATTTTACTTGCAACAGAAAATAATGGAATCATTCTTTTCAATACAAAAACCTTAAGCATTACCAAAAAATATAAACTAACTCCAACAGTCGAAACATTAGATAAAAAGCTTGTTATTTTTCATTTTTGCAAAGATGAATCCGATACAATTTGGGCTTCTACAAATTCTGGAGGACTTTATTGTTATGATAAAAAAAATGATTCTTTTAAAAATGTTAAACTTTCAATAAATGGGAAACAAATTCGTGAAGAATTATTTTACATAACTGTCGATTCTCATAAAAACTTCTGGATAGGTGGAATTAATACTGGATTAATTCTTTTTAATAAATTGAAAAGAAGTTTTTGCCAATACACGAGCGAATCGGCAAATCAAATTGGGTTAAGTTCTAAAACTATTTCTAGCATTATTGAAGATAAGTCTCATTCAATTTGGCTTTCAACGCATAGTGGAGGTGTTCATTATTTTAATCTTCAATATTCTGGTATTAAACAATATTTTTCGGGATATAAAAATGTCCGTAGCTTGTCCGATAATACCGTTTCTTGTTTTCAAAAAGTATCAAACGAAACCACAATTATAGGACTCGATGGTGGAGGATTAAACCTTTTTGATAAAAAGACAAATACCTTTTCTTATTTTACAACGAAAGATGGACTTCCCGATAATGCCATAACTGATATTTGCAAAGATGATAATCAAACATATTGGGCTTCAACTTGGAATGGTGGCGTTTTCCATTTTGCTGTTGTAAATAAAACGATTAAGCCAATTACCATACCTAAGCAATTAGCCGAAATTGTTACTTCAAAAGGAATATTTTTCGATTCTAAAGCTCGACTTTGGATAGCATCTTTAAAATCGGGTGTAGTTATTTATGATACTAAATCGGGAATAATTTCTTCTCACAATAATCCTGGCGTATTTAATCCCTCAATTTTTGAAGATAATGGAATAATCGATTTTCAAGAAGACAGAAATCATAATATATGGATTTGTTCATATAATGCTATCTTTCGACTTTCGCCACAACAAAAGCTAACTAAATTTCAAGTTCCTGTTCCCAAAGGCAGTGCCTCACAAGGTAATGCTGCTTTATTTGCCTTTCTAAAAAGCGATAATTCTTTATGGATTTCAACCTATTATGGTTTAATTCGTTTTGATGAAAAATCTCAAACCTTCATTTCTTATACCGAAAAATGTGGCTTGCCAAGTACCATTAAATCTATCGTAGAAACATCCGATGGTCATTTGTGGATGGCAAGTTCGAGGGGAATCGTTGATTTTAATCCCCAATCAAACTCTTTTATTTTGTACGACGATTCTTACGACATGAATAATAATACATTTAGAGATCGTTCTGCTATAATCGATTTTGATGGAACAATATTGTTTGGTGGTACTAATGGTTTTATAGCTTTTAAACCAGCACAACTACATTCAAATCAAAATATACCACCAGTTGAAATAACTGGATTTTATGTGTTTAATGCATTACAATCACCATCATCAAACAATAAAATTTTAAAACAAAATATTGCAGAAACAGATGTATTAGAAATTCCTTATTCTATGTCTGTTCTAACTTTTGAATTTGCTTCGCTTAATTATATATCTCCTGAAAAAAATAAATATAAATATATACTTCGTGGATTCGATAAAGATTGGGTTACAGCAGGTTCAGAACGAAAGGCTACGTATACCAATTTAAGTCCTGGAACCTATGTGTTTACTGTTATCGCATCAAACAATTCTGGCATTTGGAATAATACAGGAAAGAGTATTACAATTCATATTTTACCTCCATGGTGGAAAACATGGTGGTTTCGTTTGTTAATTACTTTGATTTGTATGCTTGGATTTGTTTTGTTCTATTTATATAAAACCCAGCAAATTCGGACACAAAATAAACAACTTGAGCTATTAGTTCATCAACGAACTGCTGAACTTGAAACAGTAAATTCTAAATTGCGATTTAGTCATGAAGAACTACTTACAAAGAACGAATTGCTTGCTGAACAAGCAGATACTATGCAAAGCAATATTTTCGAACTTTCAAAAACCAATAATACCAAAGATCGCTTGTTTTCATTAATAGCACATGATTTAAAAAATCCTTTTTCATCGTTGTTAGGTTTGTCCGAGCATTTAAAAGTGAAATACAGTAATCTATCTGAATCTCAGAAATATGATTATGTCGTAAATATATTTGATTCGTCAAAGAATATTTTTTCATTGCTCGAGCAGTTATTTGATTGGGCTCGTTCTCAATCAAAACGAATTAAGAAATCGCCCGTTCATTTCAATCTAAAACCAATGTTGGATGAACTACTTGAATTATTTTCAACTGCGGCTCACGAAAAACAGATTAAACTTTATCATACCATTTCTTCCGATGTGGTTTTATTTGCCGATAAAACTATGGTTCATACTGTCATACGTAATCTTATTCATAATGCAATAAAATTTACAAATATCAATGGTGTTATTTCAGTTGAATCAAGAAAAAGTAATGATAAATTACTAATTACCATAACAGATGATGGAGTAGGTATGAATCCTCAAAAAATCATTTCATTATTCGATGTGTCTGAAGTTAATTCAACATATGGAACAAACAACGAATCGGGAACTGGTCTAGGACTTGTTATCTGTAAAGAATTTGTTGAAATGAATGCAGGTTCGATTTCTGTTCAAAGCCAAGAGGAAATTGGAACATCCTTTATAGTTGAATTACCCGAGGGTGATAGAAATCTTGTTGAAAATGAGAAGGAAAATATTAAAAGAATTAATCCCGTTGAATCTAATAATGAAACTATTGAAGAAATTAAAACGAACAACGAAACTGTTTTAATTGTTGAGGATAATGAATTAATTCGAATGTCGCTTGTGACTGAATTGTCAAAATATTTCAAAGTTATTGCTGTTGAAAATGGTGTTGAATGTCTCGATATGTTAGAACAAACAAAACCCGATATCATAGTTTCTGATATTCAAATGCCTAAAATGGATGGAATCTCTTTATGTAAATCACTACATGAAAAAGAAGAAACCTGCGATATTCCAATCATTTTACTTACAGCCTTAAATGTTGAAAAATCGTATATCGAAAGTCTTCAAGCAGGTGCCGACGATTATATTCAAAAACCCTTCAAAACGATGTTTCTAGCTGCACGTATCGTTAATATCTTAGAAAAACGCCAAGCTCTTCAAAAGAGATATCAAACTCCAGCGGCAATTTGGGATTTGCCAGATAAACCTCTTACTCGTGATGAAATTCTACTTCAAAAATTAAAAGACACTCTATCAAAGAATTTTGCTGACTCAGAATATTCTGTTGAACAACTAGCTAGCGATGTTGGTATGAGTCGCGTAAGTTTATACCGTAAGGTTAAATCTATGCTTAAAATCTCGCCGATTGAATATATTAATCATATGCGATTAGCTTATGCTGCAACACTACTTGAAACAGGAAATTATCGTGTATCTGAAGTTGCATATATGTCAGGTTTTTCTGAACCCAATTATTTTAGCAATTGCTTTAGTCAACAATATGGCTGTACACCAACAGAATACACGAAGAAAAAGGCAAATAATTAAATTTCGTTATTGTCAATATTGAATTTAAAGCCAAGTCTTTTTGCTGTTTGTATTTTTGAATTATTCATATTCTCCAACATTTGTGCTACTGTAATAGTGTTAACACTATTATAATCAGGCACAAGTAAATCGAAGTCGAGAGTGAATAAAATTGATGATTCAATAATATTTCTAATACTTTCTTGATCGATTACAGCATTGACAAAGTCATTATATAAAAATCCTAATTGACGTTTCCCTTCTACAAAATAATGATTGTCTTTGTTTACATAAATTCTAGCAACTAAGTAACCAACGTCATTTTGTCTGTTAAACTTAAATGAATCGGTTAAGAAATTATATACATTAATAACTCCACAATACGATGCATTGGGACTTGTATGCAAATACGATGATTTCCAAACATTATGACTTTTGTCAAAATTGAAAACATTTGAATGTAAATTGAAAACCAATAAATCTTCGGCTAATTGTAGTTCTGCATCATTTGGTCCTTTATCTTTAAACTGAACAATGGTTTCACTATTCTTTAATCGTAATTCTTTGTTATAATCCGTAACAATCGATTGACATTCATGTTTTATCTGATCAAATACTTTTTGGGTATTCTCAAATGCTATTCGTTTTATCGCAAACTTATCAGAAAGTAGGTCTAAAATTATTTCTTTGGGCCTTTTAGCTTCCATTCTAATACGATGTTGCAAATAATACTCTTCTATTCGATGCCTCCCCTGTTACAATACATTTTCCTTCAACTTCAGGACTGTCGAATGGTATACAACGAATAGTAGCTTTTGTCTCGTTTTTAATTTTCTCTTCTGTTTCTTTTGTCCCGTCCCAATGTGCCCAAATGAATCCAGCTTTTTTCTCAACTAACGATTTAAACTCTTCGTAGGTAGCTGCTTCATGAGTATTATTTGTACGGTAATCTAAAGCTTTTTGGTAAATATTGTTTTGAATTTCATCAAGTAGCTTAACAATTTTATCTGCTATGTTTTCTTGCGATGAAAGTTCTTTTGTTAATGTATCGCGACGAGCAATTTCAATCGTTCCGTTTTCTATGTCACGAGGTCCAATTGCTAAACGAACTGGTACACCTTTTAATTCATATTCAGCAAATTTCCAACCTGGAGTTTGATTATCTCTATCGTCAAGTTTTACTTCTACACCAGCATCTTTTAATTGTTTGTATATTTCTTTAGCTTTATTTAAAACTTTTGCTAATTCGTCTTGATCTTTACCTTTACAAATTGGAATTATTACTGCTTGAATTGGAGCAAGTTTTGGAGGTAATACTAATCCGTTATCATCAGAATGTGACATAATTAATGCACCCATCAAACGAGTTGAAACTCCCCACGATGTTGCCCAAACATATTCTAATGCACCTTCTTTATTCGAGAATTTTACATCAAAAGCTTTTGCGAAATTTTGACCTAAAAAGTGTGATGTACCCGACTGTAAAGCTTTTCCATCTTGCATTAATGCTTCTATGGTAAAAGTCTCAAGTGCACCTGCAAAGCGTTCACTTTCTGTTTTTGAACCCATTATTACTGGCATTGCCATATAATTTTGTGCAAAATCACTATAAACGTTTATCATTTTATTCGCTTCTTCAAGAGCTTCTTGTTTCGTTGCATGAGCTGTATGTCCTTCTTGCCAAAGGAATTCAGCAGTACGTAAAAATAAACGAGTTCTCATTTCCCAACGAACAACATTAGCCCATTGATTAATTAGTAATGGCAGATCTCTATATGATTGAATCCAATTTTTATATGTATTCCAAATAATTGTTTCCGAGGTTGGACGAACAATTAATTCTTCTTCAAGTTTTGCATCTTCATCAACTACAATACCTTTTCCATCGGGCGAATTTTTTAATCTGTAATGTGTTACTACAGCACATTCTTTAGCAAAGCCATCAACATGACTTGCCTCTTTACTAAAGAATGATTTAGGGATAAATAAAGGGAAATAGGCATTAACATGTCCTGTGTCTTTGAATTTTTTGTCTAAAATCTTTTGCATATTTTCCCAAATAGCATAACCGTACGGCTTTATAACCATACAACCACGTACCGAAGAACTCTCTGCTAAATCTGCTTTTACAACTAATTCATTATACCACTGCGAATAATTTTCACTTCTTGGTGTTAATCCTTTGCCCATTTTAATAGTTTGGTATTATTTTTGTTACTATTTTTAATATATTTGATGTAATTACGATTGTAAAAAATCAAATTGTTTATTTTGCAAAGTAAAGAAATTTAAAACAGATATTAAAATAAAGGAGGCTCACCATGAAAAAGTTTTTCTACATATCGTTGGTAGGTTCGGCAATGTTGGTTTCTTGTTCGTCCTTAGTTGAATTGAACTCGAAATATAACGACGAAATCTATAATCCCGAAAAAGGGAAAAGAGATTTAATTCTCGATAGTTCCGCCTATGAACATAATGGTAGTTCTGGTTATAATAATAATCAGTATCAATCTGGTGGATCAAATCAAAGTTCAAATTATCAATATGACGATAGAGATTACAGCTCTGCTCAAAAAACATACTTGGGACGTCGTTCCGAATCCACAGATACTGTCTATAATGGTGCTGTTAATGATAGTTTGGCATATTACAATAATAACAATTCAGGTTCTACTGTTAATAATTATTATAATTATAACGATAATGATGACTATTATTATTCACGTCGCTTAATGGGTTTCTCAGCCTATCCTTATAGTTCTTACAATGGATATGGTTATTATAATAACTGGTATGGATATAATTATTATGGTTATAATAATGGCTATTATTATGATCCTTATTGGGGCTGGCAATATGGTGGATTTTGTGCAACTCCTTATATTGGATTAAGTTTATGGGGATACCCATATTATGGAAATAATTATCATAATAATTATTATGGTAATTCATATAATAATGGCAATAACTATAATCAGCATTTTTATAGTACAGGACGTACCAATATTGGTCGAGGTCGTATGAATAATAGGGAAAATGCATATTCTCAAAGCACTACAAAATCATATTCTGATAATACTAATAGAGGTTCTGGTGTAAATAATTCAACAGGAAGTGCTGATAATAGATATACTAGAAATACAAGAACACGAACATATTATGATCGTTCTCAAACACAATCTCAATCTACAAATCAAGGTCAACGTCAAACAGAGACACAATCTGTAGGTAATTCAACTCGTTATTCTAATCAACGAACAGATGGACAACGTCCAAATAGTAGTTCTAGCGATAATTATTATCAATCTGGTCAACGTCAACGTCCTGTAAATACTGGCAATAGTTCAAGTGCTGGTAGAAGAGGTTCTTGGGGAAGCGGAAGTTCTAGTTCTGGATCAAGTTCAAGCGATAATTCAGGTGGATATAGTCGACCAAGTAGTAGTGGAAGTTCCGGTGGAAGCTCTGAAAGTGGTTGGGGAGGTTCTAGAAGTTCTGGTAGCGGAAGCTGGGGTGGTAGCTCTGGAGGTAGCTCTGGTGGCGGTGGAAGTTGGGGCGGTGGTCGTAGCTCTGGTGGTGGAGGTGGAAACTCTGGCGGTGGCGGTGGCGGAGGTGGTCGTCGTCGATAAGCTTCGATTTTAGCAATTAACCTAAATAAATTAAGAATATAAGCATTTCATAAATAATGTAATTTAATAGTTTTTACAATGAAAAAGATTTTAGTAATAGGCAGTTTAGTAGCTATGGTTTCAATAGCTCGTGCTCAAGATTACACCGATGCTGTTAGATATTCAGAGCATTTTAACTTAGGCGATGCTCGATATTCTGCCATGGGTGGTGCGTTTTCTGCATTAGGGAATAATCATTCTGCAATACTTGATAATCCAGCCGCAATAGGTGTTTTTAAAGGTGCTTCTTTTGAGTTTTCTTTAAATAATGGTATGAATTTAAATAAAACAACGTTTTTAGGCGCGACTCAGCAAAATCGTGCTTATTTATTTAATGGTAATGTTGGATTATTATTTAAAGTCGATTTGCCTAAAAATGAGCTAAATGCTAAGTATATAAATTTTTCATATACATGTAATAGGGTAAATGATTTTAAATCGAATAATGGTTTCAATGTTTATAATAACTCAAGTTCATTAACCGACGATTTATTGTATGATGCTCAGCATAATAATATAAATAATGTAGGAGCAATTACTTATAATGCGTTAAATACTGGTCTCATTTATCAAGATAAGAATAAAAATTTAATAAGTGATTTTATTCATAATGATTCATTAGGTAATACTGTTTATGGACCTTATGGATTAAATCAAATTCAAAAGTTAGTAGTATCAGGTCGGATTAATGAGAATTCATTTGGTATGGGATCGAATTTCAATGATAAATTTTATTTAGGTGGTAGTTTAAATATATCAACATTAGAATACACCGAAAAGGATAGTTATAGTGAAATTGACTCAAAAGATGTAAATCCTACTTTTAACTCTTTTAATTACACTCGTACAATTAAAGATAAAGGAACTGGTATTTCATTTAAAATGGGATTAATAGCAATCCCAGTGAAAGATTTGCGTATAGCACTTTCATATCATTCTCCAACAGTTTGGACTATTGACAGGGAAACTCCAATTTCGATGGACTTTTCTTATCCAACGAATAATTCAAGTCATTTTGATACATCGTATGTATATTCATATAACTTGTATAGTCCAGGAAAAGTTGTTGCAGGTTTAGCTTATACAATTAAAAAGACACTTTTATTAAGTGCTGATTATGAATTTCAAAAATACACTAATGCTATGATTTCATCGTCTGATAATTATGATTATACAAGTGTCAATAATGATATATCTAAAAATGCTAGAATAATAAATAACTTAAAATTTGGTGCTGAATTACGTTTAGGCCCAGTAAGTTTACGTGGTGGTGCAGCCTTTTATCAAAGTCCATACAGCTATTATGCCGATGGTTTTAAAGATTATAGAGTTTCATATTCTGGAGGTATTGGTTTGAAAAATGAAAATTTCTATATTGATATGGCTGTTGTTAATACTTCAGTTCCATCATATCGATATATTTATACCGATAATGCTGGAGCAACATTACATTCAACGTCAAAATCGAATATTACGAATGTAATATTAACGGTAGGTCTTAAATATTAAATTGTGTTTCATAACGTTAACAAAAGCATTTCCTTCGGAGTTTACTTCGGGGGATTTGTTTTTTTATAGTTTTATGAATTTAGCTGTTGAAATTTTATCGTTCCCGTTTAGTATTAAAAAATATGTGCCAGAAGTTAAGTCGGAAATAGTAATTCCGTTTATGTTTAAATTTCCTTTCAATACGATTTTTCCTAAAATATCTTTAATTTCATATTCATAAAACTCATTTTTATTATTTGTTATGAATATGGTGTTTTGTGCTGGATTTGGGAATACTTCAATTCCGTTAGAAAAAAGCTCGATATCTGTTTTTGTTGTAGATCTAATTATTATTGTCTGGTTTGTAAATTCATTATTACTAGTAGCAGCAATAATGATTGTATCAACAGCGTCTTTATTTGGTATTCCAGTTAATGTGTTTTTGTTATCAAATACTAACCATGAAGGTTTTTTGAAAATATTAATAGATGCTTGTTTATTTGTTGTAATTGTGTAATTATATTGATTGTTAATTTTAATTACAGTATCAGATTTTGAGGTAATTGCAAATAATTGGCTTTGGGTTTCAGAGTTTAATGGTAACGTAATATCATCGATCCAAACGGCATCAGCCCCCTCACTTACATCGTAATCTTTTATATAAACCCATGAAAAAGTATGAAATCCTGATGTTACTGGAACAGTTGCTTTTTCCCAATTAGTTATTCCTCCTTTTTTGTACCTTGAAGTGCCGTCAATTTTAAAATCAAGATAATCAGAATAACTGTAATGGTCTGTTAAAAATTGGGGAGTTTCACATGAGGTTTTAGCCATAAAAGAAATCGTATCGTTTGAAATGATATTCAATGATAGTGAAATAATAGATTCTCCATTATCGGTAATATTTCCGCTTTGTAATGAAAATTTACTTTTAAATGATTCAGATTTGGTGATAAACCAAGGTTTTGATGTCTTATTTATCCATTGAAAATTTGTCATTAAACTATCTTCCCAGTTTTCAATAATATATCCAACTTTTAAATTTTCATTTACAGAATATATTCTGGAATTAAATTCAGTATTAATTACTATTGGAACATTTGTACCATTGATGATTGTACTTGGAAAAACACCCGTAATATAAAATGTGTCGATTTGTCCAATTGCTATGTTTTGGACATTTGAACTAAAATATGTGAAAATATCTTTATTTGTTGTTTTAAATTTTATATTGGTTAGATTAGCAGGAGCATCGCCTATATTTTTAATGATAACACCAATTTTTGAAATATCTCCAACTGTTATACTGTCAAATGAATTTTTACCCAAAATTGGAATTTGTGTTTTACCAAGATATTGGAGAGTTGGTGCGTTTACTATAAACGTTTCATCAATTGAATAGCTTTTTCCAATCTTTAGGGTAAATGTAAACGTTACTTTTATTTTTGATTGATTAGGTGTATTGTCGTTGATTTTGATTTTAAAGCAGTCGTTTGCAATGTATTCTGTGTTTGATGTAATGGTTGGAAGAGTAATGGTAGAATTTAAAATTGAAATATTAGTGTCTAAAGAATTCATGGAAACAGTATAATTATTCGCATTTGATAATCCGATATTTTTGAAGTTAAGAGAAATAGATGCTGTATCGTTATTCTGTATCTCAGTTGTAGAACTTTGTATCTTAAATTTGGATATGCTAATGAAATCGTTGCTTGGTTGAACTATAATTACAGAATCAAGAATTGGCTTAATGTTAAATCCAAATGCAGTAATAACAAATGTTCCTGTATCTTTTATTGATGGGAAATGAACCAATGTTTTTGAATCAGAAATTCGAAATAATCCAAGGCTTTGATTATTCATTGATAAACTTATCCAAGGGTTTTGAGTTGATGAATATATGGTTAAAGTATCCTGACCTAGAAACATGTTTTTGTTAAATGAGATATTTGCTACCTCTGATTTCTTTGTAAATAATTGCAGTGAAGGATCTCCGAAAATGCTCCAAGCATTGGTTGTTTCATAACCTTCTTGTTGAAATTTATCGTTCATGTAAATGAAACTTTTCAGAGCTAATAATCCAAAGCTAGGAATGGTATCTGCATTATAGTCATTTATTAACGATTCTGCAAAAATATCTTGGCCTGCCATAGGAGGATTCCACCATTGGTCTACAGTAGACGCTAGCATTGCAACCATACCAGTAGCTGAATCGTTTTTGTTGGAACAAACACAGGCTTGTGCAATACATGTATCTATGCTAATGTTTCCAGCTTGACAACCTGCTATTATTCCCAATGGAAAGTCAAATTTATTTGTAAAATCTTTTGAATTATTTGATGTGAATTTTGTTGTTGTTAATGTATTTCCTGAACTATGCCCAGTATATAAAAAAAGTCCCTTACCTTGATTTATACTATTTACAAACATTGTATTTGAAGGATTTCCATTAGCATCATTTCCTCCTTGTGAACCATCGTAAAGTTCATCACCACCATTGTATGATTTTGAATTTAATTTTGTAGCAATGTTTCTAAGGTGTTGGTAATCGTACTCACCGTTTATGCTTGGACCTTGATCGGATGCAACCATTAAATAATTTGATACTAATGTGTCATTTTTCGTTCGCATTTCATAATTTAAAATCTTTTGAATCTGCGTTTGAATATCTTTGGGTGAATTAGCAATTAATCTTCCAACTACAATTTCGGGATATGTATCATTACCTTCAATAAAACCATAAGCATTATCTGATGCATCACCATTTTGAATTTGGGGGATATCAGTTGTGTTTCCAACTAATAAAAGATATGTGTTTTTGTTTTTGTAATAATAATTCCTAATTAATGTTTGAAACTGAGTGGAGCTTGTTAAAGTGTCTGTTTCTATAAGTTCTGTTATAATTCCTTTTCTGTTTTTCCATGCAATAAACTTTTTTAAATCGTTATTGTTGTATTTACTTGGACTTAAAACAAGCATCGAACTTTGACTATATTTTGTTGCCGTAGACTTTAATGAATAGTGATGCATATTTAAAAACTGATATGCAGAACTATATTCTGTATTTGTTATATTATTTACAAATGCATTAGTCGAGTTAAATAAAATTGTTATACTCAATTCTGTAAATACTTTTAATTTGCCTGTTATCGCATTATATATAAATGGATTGATAACAATTCCAATTCCATTATTCTCTCTTATCTTAAATGGTTTATCTAATGTTATAGGCGAGGACGGATAAAATTCGTTTTTCTTGTATTGTTCCCCTTCTATAATATCAATTGTTGTTGATGCTCTTTTTAAGGAACCACTTGAAGGTATGATTCGTAGATTTGAATATTCAATTGATTTTGAATCAATAATGTTAAAAGAAATAGTAGAACCTTCTGGAATTAAAAGAGATGTTGAAAGTTGAGGTAATTTAGGACTTGATTTAATCTTAGTATATTGACAGTTTGTTAATGTAATGTAATCATAAACAATGGAATCAACATTTACTTTAGAAAATGAATAAGGTGGTAACTTAAAATGAATAGTTATACTGGAATCAGTTTCTTCATCTATAGAAAAAGTGTTTGTATCTTTTGCTGAAATTACAAATGATGAAAACAATAGAACTATTGAGATTAAGACGTATCGCATTTCAATCAATGGATTTATAATACAAAGATATGATAAATGTCGATAAAGTCTCAATCAGGATATCAACGATTTACCTTATTTTATCGATACTAATTCCGTTTCGAAAATAATTGTTGCATTTGCTGGTACTGGTTTTCTTCCAGCTTCACCATATGCTAATTTTGATGGAATAATGAAAATCGATTTTCCTCCAACTTTCATAGAAAGTAAACCTTCTTCAAGACCTTCTATAACTTCTTGTTTCCCAAGTGTAAATTCAAAAGGATTTTTTTTCTTGTAAGAATTTGTAAATATCTCACCATTAATAAAATGAGCTATGTAGTGAATGGCAACTTTATTTCCCTTTTGTGGACTTGATCCTGTTCCTTTTTTTGTTGTAACGATATATAACCCAGATTTTGTAGGTTTACAATCGGGATAATTTTGATTTATAAAATCTTCAAGTAATGTGCTTTCTTTTTCTTGTTGTCTTACAGATAGTTCCTGTTTTAATGCTTGAACGGTCTTTTCATTTTGCAATTCATGAAGTGCTATTTCAAAACGAATTTTAGTGCCGATTAGCTTTTTAGGACAAGTTTCGTGGCGAGTATTTTTAAAAAAAGTTTTTGCATCAACTTTAAAGCTTGCACTATCACCAATTCGTAACATTCCTAATGCCTCATTGATATCAGCTTTTTTCGAAGCTTCTTTATATTTCATGCGGAATTTGCCGGAAAACGATACTGTTGAAAAAAGTAAAGAATCTTTATCGGTGAAATATTTTACGTCCATCACCATATAGTCGTTTAAACTAACTTGTTTTGCCGATTCTTTCTTTGTTATATATTTATACTCAAGTCCACTTGCTGTTTTTTCATAACCATCAGTTGTTTTATTACAACCATACGAGAAAACAGAAATAAATCCTAGACATAAGATTTTAATAAAATTGGGGGTTGAAAGCTGACATTTCATATGTGTTAACTTATATGTTCAATTAAAATTTTAATTCCTATTATAATAAGGATTAATCCTCCAAAAACTTCCGCACGTTTACCTAATAATCCTCCGGCTTTTTTGCCAAGAAGCATGCCTATCATTGCAACCATAAACGTTGTGAATCCTATTATTGCTGATGATAAATACATGTTTACATCGAGGAATCCAAAACTTACTCCAACAGCTAATGCATCTATGCTTGTTGCTATAGCAATTCCTAAAAGAACGGTTGTTTTTAATGGATTTTTTAGTTCATCGTCTTCTTTGGGAGATATTGATTCCCAAATCATTTTTGCTCCGATAAGCCAAAGCAAACTTGCCGCAATCCAATGATCGAAACTAACAATGTAATCTTTAATTTGAATAGCTCCAAACCATCCGATAACTGGCATTAAAGCCTGAATGACTGCAAGTATTATTGCCACTCGAATTGCTTGAGTGAATTTTATTTCTGAAACACTAATTCCTGTAGTAATCGAAACTGCAAAAGTGTCGAACGTTAAACCAAGTGCAATAAGTATTATTGTAAAAATGCCCATTTAAAAAAGAAAATGAAACTTCGAAAAAGACTAAAATTATGATATTAAAAGAACACTTTTGATTCTTTCAATTAATTCGGGAATAATAATTGGTTTATTAATAAAGCCATTTGCTCCTAATTCGAGTATTGTTGAAATACTATCTTCATCTGTAACTGCTGATACAGCTATAATAGGGATATTTATGTGTTTTGGATTTGCTTTTATTGTTTTGATAAATTCAATTCCACTTATTTGTGGCATTAATATATCTAATAAAATTAAATCGGGAATTTTTTTTTCTATTACTTTAAATGCTTCTTTTGCATTGTTTGCTGTAACTGTTTTGAAGCCGTATTCACCTAATACCGATTCAATTAAAAAAACATTTGTTGCCGAATCATCGACTATGAGGATTTCTTTTTTCGTATTCATCATTCTTTTCCTGATTATTACACAAAACAAAGATATGCTTAAAAGCATCGTAAAGGTATAGTAATAGTAAGAATTATTTTTCAATCATGATGATTTTAATCATTTAAAACAGGTATTTTATTTTAAAAATTTTGTATTTATGTACGTCGTTAATTTACGATGAATTTATATTGATAATCTTGTTGAAATGGCTGTTGTAGATGGAATAGTAATGAAATCAAAATATGCACAATTGCATTTTCCGTTTGCTGAATTGCTTTCGGAAGACGATTTAAAGCTTATTTATGATAAAAGTAAATTTGTTAAGTTTAAGAAAAAGGAAGTTATTGTTCGTCAAGGAACTCCTGTTTCGCATATAATGTATATACGCCAAGGCACTACTAAAATTTATAAAGAAAGTCGTAAGGGTAGTTATATTATTCTACGAATAGAATCTACAGGTAATTTTTTAGGGATTTTATCTGCTTTTGCTAATGAAGTTCACAAACATTCTGTTTCGTCGATTGATGATACCGAAATTGGATTTATTGAAATGAGTATTTTTCATGATATTATTCGTAGAAATGGTGAATTCGCATTAAAAGTAATTGGAGCTTTAAGTAACTATGGATCATTTATTTTTGAACGTTTAATTAGTCAAACTCATAAACAATTACCAGGTCGGATTGCCGATGTTTTATTATATTTTGCTGAAGATATCTATAAAAGTAATGTTTTCGAATTTCCTTTTTCTCGTCGCGAATTAGCATATTTAGCTGGAACTACAAAAGAAAGTTTTATCAGAACATTAACAGAGTTTAAAAATGATAAAATTATAATACTCGATGGTTCTAAGGTTGAAATTGTGAGTATGGATAATGTGAAATTATTGAGTAAGCATGGTTAATGTTTTACGTCAAAAATAAAGTAAATTTGAAAAAATAAGTTAAAGAACAAAATATGGCTATAAACACTGAAATAGAAAATGTAAACTGTTTGATAATTGGTTCAGGTCCTGCCGGATATACTGCGGCAATTTATGCTGCACGAGCAAACATGAATCCGATAATTTACGAAGGTCTTCAACCTGGAGGTCAATTAACAACAACTACCGAAGTAGATAATTTCCCTGGATATCCTGAAGGAATTACTGGACCTGAGTTGATGGAAGATATCAGAAAACAAGCTCAACGTTTTGGAACAGATGTCCGCTCTGGATTTGCAACTAAGGTTGATTTTTCGTTACGTCCCTTTAAGGTAATTATTGATGAAGAAAAAACAATACTAGCACAAACGGTTATAATTGCTACAGGAGCAACAGCAAAATATTTAGGTTTAGAATCGGAAGAAAAATTTAGAGGTTCAGGTGTATCTGCATGTGCTACTTGCGATGGTTTCTTCTATAAAAAACAAGATGTTGCTGTAGTTGGTGGTGGTGATACTGCTTGTGAAGAGGCTTTGTATTTATCAGGTCTTTGTAAAACAGTTCATTTGATTGTTAGAAAAAACGTTTTACGTGCATCAAAAGCTATGCAAGAGCGTGTTGCAAAATCCGAAAATATTATAACTCATTTCGAGCATGTTACTCAAGAAATCCTCGGTGATATGAGTGGCGTAACAGGAGTAAAACTTTCGAACAATAAAGGTGAAGATGTTGTTATTCCTATTACCGGCTTCTTTTTAGCAATTGGACATAATCCTAATTCGGAAGTTTTTAAACCATTTATTGAAACCGATGAAGTGGGATATATTAAAACAATTGCAGGTACATCAAAAACGAATATCGCAGGAGTTTTTGCATGTGGTGATGTTAAAGATTCAAGTTATCGTCAAGCAATAACTGCAGCTGGTTCAGGTTGTATTGCTGCTTTAGATGCTGAACGTTTCCTTTCTGAAATGGGAGTTGCTTAGAGAATTAGTATTTGTAAATAATAAAAAAGCGAGATATTCAATATTTGATTATCTCGCTTTTTTATTAATTAAAATCTATCAGATTAGTACGATCTTACATTTCTTCCTTCAATGTAATTTATAAACGAATTATTTACAGCTCTATTTCCACCTGGAGTAGGGTAGTTTCCTGTGAAATACCAATCACCTAGATGATTAGGGCAAGCTTTATTTAAATTTTCAACTGTTTGGTAAATGACAGCTATCTTAGCGTTGATGTCACTTGGTGTAAGCATTTCAGCTATTTTGTTTGAAATTTGTTCGTCCGTAAAAGGATTATAGATTTCCTGTACATAATTAACAATCTCTTCTTTTGGTTTATTCTTTTGACTTACACATTTGTTATATACTTCATTTATAATGCTTGCTTTGCCATTTTCTTTTAGTAATTCAATAGCAGCAGTGAAAGCAGCTAGATCACCAAGTTTAGCCATATCAATTCCATAGCAATCAGGGTAGCGAATTTGTGGTGCAGATGATACAATTACAATTTTCTTTGGTCCAAGACGATCAAGAATTTTGAATATACTTTTCTTTAAAGTTGTTCCACGAACAATTGAATCGTCAATTATAACCAAGTTGTCGATATTATTACGAATTACTCCGTATGTCACATCATACACGTGTCCAACAAGGTCGTCACGGTTTTTATCTTCGGTAATAAATGTTCTGATTTTAACATCTTTGTGGGCAATTTTCTCCATTCTTGGTCTTTCAGCTAGAATGCTTTCCAACACTTCTGGAGTAATATTGCCTTTTTGAGCTAAAATCTTTTCGATTTTTACTTTATTTAGTGCTTGTTCTAAACCTTGCATCATTCCATAATACGCAGTTTCAGCTGTATTGGGAATGTATGAGAATACGGTATTCTCGAAATCATTATCTACTGATTTTAAAATAGCAGGAATCAAAAGTTTTCCAAGCATTTTACGTTCGTTGTAGATATCTGCATCGCTTCCTCTAGAAAAATAGATTCGTTCGAATGAACAAGCTCTTCGTTCTTTAGGTTCGTTTATTTGCTCAACTTTTACTTGACCTCCATTTGTAACAATGATACCAAAGCCAGGTTCAAGTTCTTTAACTTGATCAAGTTTTAGATTCATTACCGTTTGAATCACTGGACGTTCAGAAGCTGCAACGACAATTTCATCGTCATAATAGTAAAATGCTGGACGGATTCCATTTGGATCTCGGAAAAGAAATGCATCACCAGTACCTACAATACCACCAATAGCATAACCACCATCCCATGTTTTACTTGCACCACGCAATACTTTTCCTAAATCTATTTGACTAGCAATTAAATTAGTGATTTCAGCATTTTTTTTGCCTTGTGCTTTAAGTGAATCAAAAAGCTTTTGGTTTTCACGATCGAGGAAGTGACCAATCTTTTCAAGTATGGTCACTAAATCGGAATATCCTTTAGGATGTTGACCGAGTTCGATAAGTTTATCGAAAAGCTCGTTCATATTAGCCATATTGAAATTTCCTGCTATTGCAAGATTACGGCTTTTCCAATTACTATCGCGAATAACAGGATGAACAGCATTTATGTCATTTTTACCAAATGTTCCATAGCGAAGATGCCCCAAATAAATTTCACCAGCAAAAGCTAGATTTTCTTTTGCCCAAACAGCATCGCTAAGCAATTCTTTATTGGTTTTTTGAATCTCAACTTGTGGTGCATTTATTTGTTCAAACACATCTTTAATTGGACTTGATGCATTTGATCTTACTCTGTTTATATACTGTTCTCCTGGATTTGTTCCCAATTTAACACACACAACTCCCGCGCCATCTTGTCCGCGATTGTGTTGTTTTTCCATCATCAGATAGAGTTTATTGAGTCCGTACTTCCAGGTTCCGTATTTCGACTGGTAATATTCTAAAGGTTTTAAAAGCCTTACTAGTGCTATGCCACACTCGTGTTTAACGGGATCGCTCATAGATCAAAGAATGAATTTTAAATTCGGTGCAAAGGTACGATAATTCTCGTTTTTCCTAGCAATGTGCAAAATTATTTAGCGTCAAATATTAACAATAAAAACTCATTAACTATTGATGTTTTTTATCTGTTTTATTCTTTAATTTGTCTCTTTCAGGAGTATTTCATTACATTTTGAAAAGGAAAAATGTAATTTGAAGTATCTGTTTAATTGTTTTTCTCTTAAATATGAAAATTGATAGAATTAATGATTTCTTCAAATTCACTTGTAATCATAGCTGTTGCCCCCCAAATTTCTTCATTATTAAAGGTGTACATCGGTGTTTCAATTTCTAAACCACGTCTTTCTTTTAACCGTGATGTTTTAAATGACGGATTAGTAATTAATGACAATTCTATTTCAATTATATATTGAACTTCATCTTTATTTGGAATAAAATGTGGTGTTTCAGACATAAATCCTACAAATGGAGTGACTTCTGAATTACTGACGGGAATAAATAAATTCGTTAACGATCCTAATATTTGTATTTTTTGTGGTGAAATCCCAAATTCTTCAAGCGTTTCACGAAGCGCTGTTTCTTGTAAATTTTTATCGGTATTTTCAAACTTTCCACCGGGAAATGCAATTTGCCCACTATGAGGACCATCATATTCTGGCCGTTTAAAATAGGCGATATTTAAAATATCGTTTTTTTTGTATAATAGTAGTAACACAGCACTTTTTCGTGCAATAGATTTGTCACTATTGTTTTGGAAATTTCTAATGGCTGGTGCCATTTTATTTTGTGCATTTGCACCAGGTAATGGCTTTTGTAATTGTTGTTGAAGTAATGCAATGAAATCGTTGATAATCATTGTTCTCATTATTTTATCTGACAACGGAGAATATGTGCATCGTTGATACAACCATCTATTATGGTTTCAGCTTCTAATCCTTTTTCGGTGTTAATAAATGGCACAAAAAATAAGTCACCAATTTTAATTGTGTAATATTTTGATGCTGTAGCTAACATTTCTTGAATACTAAAACGTAAAGCTTGAATGGTATAGGTTAATTCTGATTCTCTTATTTTAAGTCGCATCGAAATGTTTTTTAGTTTCGATGCATCATATTCAATCATGTCATTACTAATTGCAAATGATTTGTCGAATCCATGAGAAGGACTTATATTCATTTGTTTAGTAATTAATTCTTTTTCGAGAGTTTTGTTTGTAAAATCAAATGCAACACCTACATGAGATAAATATCTATCGGCAAATTCGGGCTGAATACTCTTTCCAATTTTACTTATTTTAAAGTAAAATCCAGCTTTCATTCCAATTTTTGTATCAAGACTTGGAAGGAAAAATGGATCATTGTTTCTCAAAAGGCTTGAGTCGGGATAAACCGTTATTGATGGTTCATCGCCAACTGCACCTCTATAGAATTATCTATAACTAAAATTTTCATTGTTTTATTAGTTCGCAAATAAACGTTTTGTATTATTTGCCGAATGATCGCAATTTAATAGCTGTAATTACTTGCTTAGTGTTTTGTGCAAAATCGCCATTCATCATCCAAGTATAAAAACTAGGTTCTGTTTTGAATACTTCTTCAACCGGTTTACCTTTATGTTTTCCAAAATTGAAAACTTCTACGCCTTTATCATTTATTATTATTCGACCAGCAAAGTCAGCATTATTGTTTTGACGAGTAAACTCACTTAATGTTTGAACATCAGAACTTAGGTCTGTATATTTATCAAGTTGAGATATTAAAACTTCATATGTTGCTTGCGTATCTGCCATTGAGCTATGAGCATTAACTAACGTTTTGTCGCAATAAAAACGATAAGCAGCCTCTAAGTTGCGAGGTTCTTTTTTATGGTAAATAACTTGTGCATCAACGAATCGGCAATTTGACCAATTGAATTCGATACCGTGACGATGAAATTCTTCAGCCAAAAGTGGAATATCAAATTTGTTTGAATTGAAACCTGCAAAATCACAATCTTTAAATGTGGTTGCTATTTCATTTCCTACTTGTGCAAATGTTGGTTGTGTAGCTACATCTTTATCGTAAATACCATGGATTGCAGATGCTCCTGCAGGAATTGGAATTGTTGGGTTTATTAGATATGTTTTTTTTTCGATTTTTTCGTCAGGATACGTTTTAATATATGAAATTTCAACAATTCTATCGGCAGATGTATTGATTCCTGTTGTTTCTAAGTCGAAACATACAAGTGGTTTTGTTAGTTTTAATCTCATGATTTATTTTAGTGTTTAATGTATATGTCGTTAGTTACAACAGAATTTTCTAATTGTTTATCTGCAATATTGATTGTCTTTTTGTATTTTTCGATTCCTTCTGCTTCAATTTCGAGCGAGTAGTTGCCCGGAGTCAATGATATTGCATAGCGACTATCTTTAGTCATAGAATATTGTCCAATTAAATTACCAGTCTTTTTCTCAAAAACCTTAATTGAATTCTTTGAACTGAATTCCATTAAAGGCTTAGCAGTAGCCGTATCTCCAATAGCAATTTTTCCTGTATAAGTAATTATTGGAGCTTCAATATCATTAAAAACTGCACGATAAATATCATACTCACCCATACCTTCATCTTTAACTTGCGCAACATAGGCATAACGTGGATTAACGGTAAATGAAATATTATAATCGTCGTAAGTTGTGTTTATAGGATAACCAATGTTTTGAGGTTTATTCCATTCGCGAGTTTGAAGGTTCAATGTGCTTTTGTAAATGTCAAATCCGCCCATACCATTATAACCTTCTGATGCAAAGTATAATGTTTTTCCATCACTCATAATATTGGGATAATCATCATCTTTTGATGTATTAATTGATGGTCCCAAGTTTTGTGGAATGCCCCATGAATTTCCAATTCGAATAGAATAATAAATATCAAAACCACCTAATCCACCAGCTCTATTACTAGAGAAAAATAAAGTATCTCCATTTGCTGTAAGGCAACCTGCTGTTTCAATGTCTTTGGGATAATTTATAATATCAGGCAATAATTCTGGTGTTTCATATTTCTTACTAATTAATTGGCTGATAGATAAGTTTCCTGAATTAGTATATGTTTCTGGTCTTATAAGTATTGATTCCATATCTGGAGAAGCACCAACAACGTATTCATTTTCAATAGTGTTGATTTTTGTGCTGATAGAATGTGCTTTTTTCCATTTATTATTTTTGTTCTCTGAAATTAAAATATCCCATAAATATTCACCATAGTCTTGAGAGAAATATCTGTTTGAGTTTAATATTAATGACGATTCATCTGGAGCAACAAGTGGCATATTGTCTGTTTTTGTTGAATTGATAACATCACCCATGTTTTGGATAGTAACATTAATTGGATGTGCTTTTAATTGTTTTGCAAAATTACAGTCAGCAATTAGTTTTTCTACTATTGCAACGTTTTCTTGTTTTTTTGATTCAAGTGTTTTGTATTCGTTAAACTTTGAAATAGCTTCATCAAAGCGTTCCGCATATAGATATGCCTTTCCAAGATAAAGAGAAATCAAATTGTTTTTATAGCCATGTGAAGCTGCATATTCAAAATACTCAATAGCATTCGATTTTTTTATGTCAGTTTCAAGATAGCATTGACCCAGTCTTACCCGAATGTCATTATCTTCAGGCTTTTTCGATAGTTCATCTAGATATAATGCTAACGCTAAATTGTAATCACCCATTTTGAAAGCATTGTCTGCTGAAACTTTATCTTCAGTAGCTAATCTTTTCATTTGTGAATCGGAATTATTTTGGGACTTAATTAATGTCGATTTGGGCTTTGTTGTTGCATTTGTTGCTGGGTCAGAACTCTGTTGAGCAAAGCTTGGAATCGTAATTAAACTGGTCAAAATCAATACTAAACGTTTCATAATCGTTTTTGAAAATTTTATAATAAAAAGGGAGAAGCATTTTCGCTTCTCCCTACAAATATATACAAATCTTTTATAAATGCACTTATACCATCATTGGCATTGCTAACATTAAAATATCTTCGCTTTCATCATCTTTATCTACTGGCGAAATTAGTCCAGCTCTAGTTGGATCCGACATCTCAAAATTAATTTCTGTTGATCCGGCATTCGATAAAATATCTAAAAGGAAGCCCGATTTAAAACCAATTTCCATATCATCACCGCTATATTGGCATGCCAATACTTCGTATGCTGACGTTTGGAAGTCAACATCTTGTGCTGAAATTGTTGCTTGATTTGGTTTTAAGCTTAATTTAGTTAAGTTACTTGCCTGACTCGCGAATATCGAAACACGTTTTATTGTTGTCAATAATTCTAAGCGGTCAACAACTAATTTATTCGGATTATCAACGGGAATCACAGCGTTGTATGCTGGATATCTTCCTTCAATTAAACGACAAACAAGATTGAAGTTTGGAAGTGTTACGTAGATATTCTTTTTGTCGAATTCTAATTTTACTTCACAATGATTTTTTCCTAAAATATTTTTAAGAACACTTGCTGATTTTTTTGGAAGTATAAATGAATCTTCTTTCGATGGTTTTACATCGGTACGAGTAAAACGAACCAATTTGTGAGAATCGGTTGATACCATACGGAAATGATCTTCTTTTAACTCAACAAAAATACCTGTCATAACTGGGCGAAGTTCATCGTCTGATGTTGCAAAAATTGTGCAGTTAATACCTCTTAATAATACTTCTGAAGCAATTAGAACTGAAGTCGCATTAGCTTCATCAATTATAGGCAATTTTGGATATTCAACTCCACTTTGACATGGGATACTGAATTTTCCATTTTGCGTAATGATGTCAACTTGATAATTTTCTTCATTAATCTTAAACGTTAATGGTTGTTCCGAAAATTCTTTCAAAATGTCGGTCAATCGTTTTGCTTCGATTGCTACAATTCCATTACCATTTGCATTGCTTAGGTTAATTTCTGTGTTAAGGGTTGTTTCTAAATCCGATGCAGTTATTTTCAAAGAATTACCTTCAAGATTAAATAAATAATTATCTAAAATTGGTAAAGTATTCTTTGAGTTTATAACTCCTTTTACTACACTTAAGTGTTGTAATAATTCGGTGCTTGATACTATAAATTCCATGTTTCGTGGTTTTAATCTTTCTTAATTTGTATCCGATATATTAAGCGTCAATTTTTGCATATTTTGCATTTTTCTCAATGAACTCTTTGCGAGGAAGTACATCGTCGCCCATAAGCATCGAGAAAATATGATCAGCTTCAGCACTATTATCAATGGTTATTTGGCGTAATGTTCTACGTTCTGGATCCATAGTTGTGCTCCAAAGTTGTTCTGCGTTCATTTCTCCAAGACCTTTATAGCGTTGAATATGAACCGAATCGTCTTTGCCTTTACCCATTTCTTTTACTGCATTTTGACGATCGTCTTCTGTCCAACAGTAGCGCTCTTCGCGACCTTTTTTTACAAGGTAGAGTGGTGGAGTTGCAATATAAATACATCCTTTTTGGATAAGTTCTTTCATATAGCGGAAGAAGAATGTCATGATAAGTGTTTCGATGTGCGAACCGTCAATGTCGGCATCACACATGATGATTACCTTGTGGTAACGAAGCTTTGTTAGGTTAACAGCTAAACTATCATCTTCTGTTCCGATTGTTACACCTAGCGCAGTATATATATTCCTGATTTCTTCGTTCTCAAGAATTTTGTGTTGCATTGCTTTTTCAACGTTTAGGATTTTACCTCTTAATGGTAAAATTGCTTGGAAGCTACGGTTACGACCTTGTTTTGCCGTTCCACCAGCCGAATCTCCTTCGACAAGATATATTTCGCATGTTTCGGGATCTCTTTCTGAACAATCGGCTAGTTTACCAGGTAATCCTGCTCCACCCATAACGGTTTTGCGTTGAACCATTTCGCGAGCTTTTTTAGCTGCATGACGAGCTTGAGCTGCAAGTAATACTTTTTGTACAATTATTCTTGCTTCACGTGGATGTTCTTCGAGGTAGTTTCCTAATGCTTCACTAATTGCAGCATCCACAAAACCACTTACTTCGGAGTTTCCAAGTTTTGTTTTTGTTTGACCTTCGAATTGTGGCTCTTGAACTTTTACCGAAACAACTGCAGTTAGTCCTTCACGGAAGTCATCACCATTGATATCAAATTTTACGTTCTTAAGTAAACCAGCATCTTCGGCGTATTTCTTAAGTGTACGAGTCAAACCTCTACGGAATCCCAATAAGTGAGTACCTCCATCAATAGTGTTGATGTTATTTACGTATGAGTGTACATTTTCTGAATACGATGTGTTGTATTGCATAGCAAATTCAACAGGTGTACCCATTTTATCTGTATCTAGATAAATGATTTCTTCAATCAGTTTTTCGCGACTTTGATCAA
>Ga0302292_1000467_pt1 | contig 28504 bp, 25 predicted proteins | sample III_Fen_N2_1_FD_194553 | JGI IMG/M metagenome (GOLD analysis project Ga0302292, IMG submission 194553) | Peat permafrost microbial communities from Stordalen Mire near Abisko, Sweden - III_Fen_N2_1 | ecosystem: Environmental > Terrestrial > Soil > Wetlands > Permafrost | place: Sweden: Abisko...
ATTTTAAAATTAGTATGTTTTAAATTTTAAATTATACTCATGACTTCAAATGAACTTCGTAAAAAATACATAGAATTTTTTAAATCAAAATTACATACAGAAATTAAATCAGCATCGTTAATTCCAGAGAATGATCCAACTGCATTATTTACATCAGCTGGCATGCATCCTTTGGTTCCATATTTATTAGGTGAAAAGCATCCAGCAGGAACTCGTCTTGTTGATGTTCAAAAATGTATAAGAACAGGGGATATAGAAGATGTTGGAGACAATAGACATAATACATTTTTTGAAATGCTTGGGAATTGGTCACTTGGAGATTATTTTAAAAAAGAATCTATAGCATGGTCTTTTGAATTTTTAACAGATAAAAACATTGGATTAGGACTTGATCCAGCTAGACTTTATTTTACAGTTTTTAAAGGTGAGAACGGAATTCCAAGAGATGATGAAGCTATTGCTGTTTGGCAAGAAGTTTTGAGTAAAAATAATTTACCAAATGGTGTTTCAATAAACGAATCTGTTTATGATGATGTTAAAATTATTCCACTTGGAGTAGATGATAATTTTTGGATAACTGGATCCACTGGTCCTTGTGGTGGAGATACAGAAATATTTTATGATACAAGACCAGAAGAAGGTAAGCTTGAAGGTAATTTTGAGTCTCTTATTAAGTCATTTAGAGTGATAGAGATTTGGAATAATGTGTTTATGGAATTTAATAAAACAACAGAAGGCGTTTATAAAAAACTAGAAAAACCAAATGTAGATACCGGAATGGGACTTGAAAGAACTATGGCAGTATTAAATGGTTCAAAAACAATATTCGAATCAGATTTATTTGAAAAAGCTATTTCTAAATTAGAAGAAATATCAAATAAAAATTATAAAGAAAATTTAAAATCATTTAGAATTATTATAGACCACATAAGGGCAGCAACTTTTATTTTAGGAGATGATAAAGGCATTGTTCCTGGAAACAAAGACCAAGGCTATGTTCTAAGAAGATTAATAAGAAGAGCTGTAAGGTTTGGAAAGCAACTTGGGATATCTGATCAAATAATTTTCACACCAGAAATATCAAAAATTTATATAGAACAATATAAAGAATTTTATCCAGAATTAGAAAGAAATCAAGAAAAAATATTAGAAGAATTAAAAAAAGAAGAAATTAAATTCAAAGAAACATTGGAAAATGGACTTAAAGAATTTAATAAAATAATAGAATCAAAGTCAGAAATATCAGGAAAAGAAGCATTTGATTTATATCAATCATTTGGTTTTCCGCTTGAAATTACAACGGAATTGGCTTCTGAAAAAAATATAAAAGTTGATGAAATTATTTTTAATGAAGAATTAAAAAAGCATCAAGAATTGTCAAAATCAGGTTCAGAACAAAAGTTTAAAGGCGGATTAGCTGATAGTGATCCACAAACAATAAAATTACACACAGCAGCACATATAATGTTGCAAGCTTTAAGAATAGTTTTAGGTGATCACGTATTCCAAAAAGGGGCTAATATTACATCAGAAAGATTAAGATTTGATTTTTCTCATCCAGAGAAAATGACTCCAGAACAAATTTCTAAAGTTGAAGAAATTGTAAATGAACAAATTCAAAGAAAATTAACAGTGATAATGGAAGAAATGACAACAGAAGAAGCAGAAAAACAAGGTGCTATGGGTGTTTTTAAAGATAAGTATGGAGAATTAGTAAAAGTTTATACAATTGGTGATTTTAGTAAAGAAATTTGTGGAGGACCTCATGTTAATAATACAAGTGAATTAGGTAAATTTAAAATTCAAAAAGAAGAAAGTTCAAGTTCTGGAATTAGAAGAATTAAAGCAATATTAGAATAAAATAATTTTATGTTATATGCGTATTAAGAGTTATAGTATATAATATAATTAATATAATTTTTAACATAAAAAAACATGAATACAAATTATTATTCAAAAAATTATGAAATAGGTGATGAAGTAAAAGGTTATATAGAAGAAAGAATAGCTAAATTTGCAAAATATGCAGATGATGTTGATAGTATAATAGTAAATATTAAATTAGAAAAAACAAAACATCAAAATGATAAAGATGCTTTTGATATGTCTATAGAATTAGAAATAGACGGAAACGGATATTTTGCAGATAAATCAGCACCTACAGTATTTCAAGTATATGATGAATGCGATGAAGCATTAAGTGCTATAGTTAGAAAAGGAAGAGATAAAGATATTTCAGAAAAAAGAAGAAACGGAGCAATCAAAGAAATAGAATTAGAAACAGAATATTAAAATAATAATGATAAAAGTAAAAATAGTAAAAATATCAGCAGATGCAATAATGCCAAAATATGCCACAAATCAAGATGCTGGCTGTGATTTATGTGGATTAGAGGATGTTGTTTTAAAACCAGGAGAGAGAATTTCTATAAAAACTGGAATTAAAATGGAAATTCCTATTGGATATTATGGAAGAGTAGCACCAAGATCTGGATTAGCCTTTAAAAACGGTATAGATACGTTAGCTGGGGTGATAGATGCTGGATATAGAGGAGAAATTGCGGTTATTATAATAAATCATGGAAAGGAAGATTTTAAAATAGAAAAAGGAAATAGGATAGCTCAAATGATTTTTGAAAAAATAGATCAAGCAGAATTTGAAGAAGTAGAAGAACTAAATATTACAGAAAGAGGAGATGGTGGTTTTGGATCATCTGGAATAAAATAAAACGCGGAAAGTCCGCGTTTTATTTATTTTATAATAGTTATCAACACTTCTAAGTAGTGCCAAAATATTGTAAAATGTAACTATTAAAAGCTTTGTTAAAACCAAAACAAAATGCCAAAAAAGGTAAATAAAATATTAAAAATAAAGCCAACATCAAAGAATAAAGCCAAAAAAGTTTTATTTAATTTTAGTATTGGAAATAAAAAGGATATTGCAAGTATTTTAATGAAAAAGATAGATTTTAGTATTTTTAATAACAAAGCAGAACTGCTTAGAGATAAAGCTATAGTTAAGATTTCTAATGTATTAAAACATAAAACAACAAGAACTATTATTTATAATATAAAGTATTTTTTTAGAAAATATATTGTTTTGAATTTATTGAATTTTGTAAAAATAATAGTGACTTTATTGAATAATATCGGAATATATTTATCTAAAAAACACAATAAATACAAATCATTTAGCTTTAAAAACAAACTTGTTAGTATAAAAATATCAAGTAGAATAAAATATTTTCTTACCCCAGATAATAAATCTAATTGGTTGCCAGATTTTAAGAGTTTCGTTTCTTTAGTTTTGGCTACAGTTTTTATTATTAATGTAATATTTTTCTCTAGTAAAATATCGCAAGATTTATCAAAAATAGTTGCAACAACAGCTTATGCTCAAGATGAGATAATATCAGGAATGAACGACGTAAAAACATTAGATACAGAAACTGCAAAGAATAAATTTTATTTAGCGTTAAGTTCTTATTATAATTTGAATGAGGAATTAAATTTTTCTACAAAAACTTGTTTTAATTTCTTAAGTAATTTCACTAATATAAATACAGAAGACATAGAAGAAATCGTAGGAAATTTGAATAATATTAGTCAAGCTTCTTTAAGATTAGTTGATGTTATTGAAAATAATAAAGATAAAAACTTCTTATTCAAAGTACAAAAAGCAAACGATTTCTTGAAAGTAATGAATAAAGACGTAGATAATATTGATAACAAAATTTCAAACATTAACACTTCTATTTTACCTTCAGAATATAAAAGTAAAGTTCAAGAATTAAAAAATAAAGTATCTTATATAAAAGATTCTTCAGATAAAGTTTTACAAGCTACAGAATTATTGAAGAGTGTTTTAGGTGAGGATGGCAAAAAGAGATATTTATTAGTATTTCAAAACTCAAATGAAATAAGAGCAACAGGTGGTTTCTTAGGAAGTTATGCATTAGTTGATATTAAAGATGGAAATTTAATAAAATCAGAAGTTCCTGGTGGAGGAATTTATGATCTTCAAGGTGGTTTTTATAAAAATATAGAACCTCCTATGCCTTTGAAGTTATTAACAGACAAATGGGAAATTCAAGATGCTAATTGGTTTCTAGATTTTAAAGAATCAGCAAAAAAAATAAGTAGTTTTTTTGAGTCAGCAAGTAATGGATCAACTGTGGATGGGGTTATAGCTATTAATTCAAATATATTAGTAGATCTATTAAAATTAACAGGAGACATATCTTTAGAAAAATATAACGTAACATTAACACAAAATAACGTTGTAGATGAAATACAAAATATTATAAAATCAAATAGATTAAAAACAAATAAACCAAAAGAAATAATAGTAGATTTATTTTCTGTAATAAGTGAAAAATTATTTAATATTGATAATTCGGATATATTAACTTCAATATCTTTATTAAATAAAACAATACAAGAAAAGAATATCTTAGCTTATTTTAATGATAATTCTAATCAAAAAATAGTTGAGAATTTAGAATTCGATGGTGGTATTGCAAATTCAAATCAAGATTATTTGTCTATAAATTATTCAAACGTTGGTGCTAGCAAAACAAGTCAGATAATAGAAAGAAACGTAAATCAAGAAATAAAAATATTACAAACAGGAGAAGTGATTTCTACTTTGACTATAAATAATAAATATCCTACAGATTCTATAATAAAAGATAGAAATGTTGATTATGTTAGAATTTATGTACCATTAGGATCAGAACTTATTTCTACATCTGGTTTTGATGATAGTATTGTTGTAAAAGATTCTATTAATCCTTCAGCAAAACAGGACAAGGATCTTGATCCTATAAATAGATTTAAGACTAAAGAATTGAATTCAAACACTATAACATATAACGACGAAGGAAAAACGGTTTTTGGTAATTTTATGTTTTTAGATTCTGGAGACGATAAAACAATTAAAATAATATATAAATTACCATTTAAAATTGATTACAATAAAGTAAATAAAAATAAAAATTATTCGTATTTATTATATATACAATCTCAACCGGGGATAAAAAATACAAGTTTTGATTTAAACATAAAAACTTCAGATAATGTTTTATTTAATGATAAATTTATATTAAATCAAGATAAAAATATTTTTTTAAATAAATAAATTTAATAAATCAATAAAATGAATAGTCCTAAAGAGTATATAGAAAATAAAATACAAAAGAAAAAATTAAAAGAATATTTAAAAAATTATATTTTAGTAATTTTTATAGTTTTTGTGTTTTTATCAGGTGTTATATTAGGTAGAATATTATTAATAAAAGAAAGTGGAGATAATACTGTAAATAAAGTTAATGTAGTTAATAATTCGAATAATAAAACAATAGAAAATATTTTTAACGCTGATAAAATAGAAAGTATTATTTCTATTTTAAAAGGAAAATATTACGATCCAACAAAAATTGATGATAAAAAAATATTTGATGGAGCTTTGGCAGGTATAGTATCTTCATTGGGTGATCCTTATACAACATATTTTAATGAAGAACTTACAAAATCTTTTAGTGAAGAAATGAGTGGTAATTTTTCTGGTATTGGTGCAGAAATTGGTATAAAAGATAATGTTTTAACAGTAGTTGCTCCACTACCAAAGACTCCAGCTGAAAAAGCAGGAATAGTAGCAGGAGATAAAATATTAAAAATAAATAATGAAGACACTTCTGGAATGTCTACTGATGAAGCAGTTTCAAAAATAAGAGGAGAAAAAGGAACTGAAGTTACTTTGTCTGTTCTTGGAGCAAATGATAAAGAAGCAAGAGAAATAAAAATAATAAGAGATAATATAGTAGTAGAAAGTGTTACTTATGAGAAAAAAAATGATGTTGCTATTATTAAAATATCAAGTTTTAATGATACAACTTCAGATAAATTCAAAGAAGTATCTAAACAAATAATAGCCGACAAAACAATAAAAGGTATAGTTTTAGATTTAAGAAATAATCCAGGAGGATATTTATCTACAGCTATAGAAGTTTCTAGCTATTGGTTAAATAGAGGCGATGTTGTTGTTTCTGAAAAAAATAGAAACAATGAAACAAAACCTCATAACGCAACAGGATCTAATATTTTTTCAAAATATAAAACAGTAGTTTTAATAAATCAAGGATCAGCTTCAGCTTCAGAAATAGTTTCAGGTGCTCTACATGATCATGATAAAGCAACTCTTATAGGTAAAAAAAGTTTTGGTAAAGGCTCTGTTCAAGAATATCAAGAATTTGAAGATGGTACAGCTCTTAAAGTTACAGTTGCAGAATGGTTTACTCCTAATGGTTTAAATATAAATAAAAACGGTATAAACCCAGATATTGACGTTGATTATACTTTGGAAGATTTCAATAAAAACTTAGATCCACAAATGGATAAAGCTCTAGAAACTATTTTTAAAAAATAAAATATGAATCATTCTTCTTTTAATAGAAGAAATTTAAAACCAAAAAAAAGTCATATAAAATCTTTCTTATTACACTTGTTAAATTTTATAAAAAAAGGAAAAAGAAAAACATCAATAGAAAGAAATACAACAAAAAAGGCTTTTAGAAGTCCAAATAAGGTTGCTGGAATTACGAAAAAAGAGATAAAAAAAATCGTATCAAAAATCTTTTTCTTTCTTATTGCAATATTTATAGTTACATTTATTTCTTGGGTTTTATTTTCATCTTCTATTTTTAAAATAAAGAATATTTCTATAAATATAGAAAATAAGAAATATTCAGAATCAATAAACAAGATAATTGCCACTCAAAAAGAACAAAATAGATTATTCTGGAAACAAGATAATATATTTTTATTCAGTAAAAATTATTTAATAGATTCTATAAATAAAGTATCTAATGGATTTTTTTATAATATAATAGTTACTAAAAAATTCCCAAATAGAATAGATGTAAAATTAAAAGAAAGATCTCCAAAGATAGTATTCATAACGGATCAATATAAATTTTATTTTGATGAAGATGCTAAAATGATTTTAAAAAGCAAAATAAATGTTCCTTCTGTTGTTATTCCAAAAATAGAAAAAGAAGTTACGCCAAAAAAAGAAGTTACTGTAGTAGTTGATACAAAAAACAATGAAGAAGATATATTAAAAGAGTTAATGAATAATCAATTAGAGAAAGATTCTGGAATTAAGGCAGTTGATTTAAGAATTCCAGATAATAACGAAAATTTAAAAGATTCTTTAAGTTTCTTAAATAAGGAAGATGTTTTTAAAGGTTATAATTTCCCAGAGGTTTATTTGGGTCAAAAGATAGAGTTAAAGGATTACGATATTAATAAAGATGTTATATTATTTATATCAAATTTAAATACAAAATTACCAAATAAATCTATTAAAATTAAAAAATTATATTTAGAAACGATAAATGATTTAAAACTCACAGTAACAACAGAAGTAGGGTATGACATATATTTTAATACAGGTAAGGATATAGACCAGCAAATAGAGTATTTAGGTATAGTAATAAAAGATAAAATAAAAGACGATATAAAGAAAATAAAATATATAGATCTCAGGTTTGATTCAAAAATATTTTATAAATAGGTGACTAACCAACCCCACCCTACTATATTGTGCGACACGTAAATAATTCTTTTTCTTATTTAGGGAAGAGAATTATTTTTTTAAGTTATTAACATTTAATTTTTTTATAATTATGATAATATATAAACTCAAAACAAATTTATTAAAATTCAAAATTTAAAGAGTATTTTTTTAAATTTTGAATTTTAAATTCTAAATTTATAAAAATGCCTCCGCTTCTGACGAATTTATTGATAATATTGTTTACGGGGTTACTATTAACATGTTTAGCAGTATTATTTATATTACAATGTGATAAAGATGACTAAGTTCAAAGGTCTCTGTACACGCTTATTTTTAAATGAATGAATATAATGAGTCGTAAAAGGTATCTTGTGCGACACGGTATATAGTTTCAAAATAAGTCCCCTGAAGCTTTTTTCAAAATCAAAAAATCGGAATTAAAAATCCGATTTTTATATTTCCCTTTTCTTTTATTTTTTTATTTCTAATTTATTTTTTTAATTAACTTTTAATTAAATTTTTTTTACAATTCCTTTTATCAGGAAAAATATCTTGCGCGTTTTATATCTTTTGTGTTGTAATATATTTAGTTAATTTCTAGTTTCTAGTACCTAGTTTCCAGTTTTCTTTATTAGACACTGGAAATTAGAAATTTGGCATTATTTGATACTACCCGTATTATAGCATACTTTTAATTTTTTGTCAAAAGTTAGCCTTTTTTATGTTATTCTCTCTTGTTTTTATAATAAAAAAAATAAGCCATAGTTCATTATAAACTACAGCTTTTTAAATTATAATTACGGCAAGCCAAAAAGTATTTCTTCTTTGTGTTTGCTTATGTCTTCATAATCATCACAGAAAAAGCCGGGATCAAAGAAAGAATCATATATTGTTTCGGCTTCTTTCATTTGTTTACGGCTTTCTTCGGTGGCATAATCTCGCCAGTCGTCATTCCTGTCGAAATCACATTCATCTTCAAATTTTTGAAACTCTTCCTGTTTTTCGACAAATATTTTATCAAGAAGCTGGTTGTTGGTTTCGAAAAGAGATTTACAACGCTCCCTTTTGCTTTTGAGGCGTCCATAAATTCTACGGGACTTTACAGCGGCGTGGCCATCTTCGGTAAGATATTCATACCGATGATTAACTTTCATAAGATGGCGCCCCAATCGAGTATTGTCTCTTTTGAATGATTCGTATTTTTTGGCATATTCAGCTCGAATATGTTTTTCTTGTCTCATAGAAATTCTTCTCTCATCTGAAGTCCTTTTCATAGCTTCTCCTATATATTGTGAATTGTAGATTTTTATACTACACAACATTTTATACTAAAAGTCAATGTAGTATAATAAAAAATACAGCTACCTCTTGATAGCTGCACGTTTGAGCTCTTTAGTCTTTGAAAAGCTCTTTCATTTCCTGTTCGGTTGGTTGTCTGTTAAATTCTTTTACAGACACGCTTGGATTCACGAATATCATTTTCATTTCAAGATCATCATACATAAAAACCTCCCTATAAATCAGGATTATGATACTAGCATATAAAAAATAAAAAATCAAGTATCTATAATGCTTATAGGGAATTATAATTGACAAATAGGGGAGATAAGTGTGTTTTAATATTACCTGTGGATAACTTGTTGACATTATAGAAAAAAGTGTTGTAATATAATATTGCAAAATTTACAAAAAAGTGTTGTAATATAAATTAAAAACCAAAACTAAAAGATCAGAATAAACTCATATTTAGTAGCGCCTTTTATATTTTGTTTTAAAATTTAATTTTATATGTTTTAAAATTGTTTTGGTTTTTTCAGTTTTTCAGTTTTAGTTTTTTCTTCATTTCTCCCTAATCTTGATATATATTAAAATAATAATAAAAACTAGTCAAAGAATAAAAATTGTGTTCAAATATGTAATTTCCTCTCCTCCTCTATCTTGTGTCGCACAATATTGAAATATGTTTTAATATTCTTTTTACATATAATGAATAAAAAAATATAGTGGCATAATATTTACCACTATATTTTACTACCATAGATATTTTCTTATGTTTATAGTATGTTCCTCAAAAGTTTTAGCAAAAACAGCTTCCCCATTGCTTTTGTTTAAAAAAAAGTAATAATTTGTAACATCTGGGTTTATTGCGGCATCTATAGATTTGTCTCCAGGATTAGATATTGGTCCAATTGGAAGTCCCCATTTTCTATAAGTATTGTAATCATTTTCCGTCCATTTATCTTCAGCAATAGCCATATTGTCTCTATTTTTTGTAAAATAAACAACAGTGCTATCCATTTGTAATCTCATTTTAGCGTCTATTCTATTATTAATAACAGAGGCTATAATTGGCCTATCTTCATCAAGTTTTGCTTCTTTTTCTATAACACTAGCCATTTTTATAATTTCATACAACTTTGAATAATCTTTTATGTTGTATTTTTCTACAACTTTCGTTTCAAAATTGCTAAGCATCTTAGAAAAAATAGTTTCTATGCTTGCATTTTCGTATATTTCATAAGTATCAGGATATAAAAACCCTTCTAAATTAAAAGTATAATCAGTTTTAATAAAAGCATATTTTCCAACTAATATTCCGTCTTTATATTTATTGTCTATAAAATCCAATATTTCATTATATTTATAATTTGTATTTTCTGATAAATATTTTGCAATATCATATTTATTAAAACCCTCGGGTATTGTTAGTTTTTTTGTTTTTAATAAAGATTCAGCATTAGATGTTGTAAGTGTATTGGCTATCTTTGGAGTATTGTAAGATCCCAAAAAAGTATATCTTCCAGATTTTATAGGCTTATCAACAAAAATATTAAAATAATTTTTAAACAAAAAAGAGTTGGATATTATCCCCTTATTTTTTAAATTATTAGAAATAATAGTAACAGTATCCCCTTTATTTACTGTAAATGTAGTATCTATATTCTTTTGTGAGATAAAAACAGAATAATAACACCAAAGTATTATAGAAAAAATAAATATAAATATTATAATAAGAGTCTTTTTCATATTATTATTCTATCTTTTTTATAAAAAATAGCAATATGGTATAATAGAATAAATTTAAAAACTGAAAAATTCAAATTTAAAAACAGTGCTATCGTATTATATTTTAAAATTTGAATTTTATATGTTTTAAAATTGTTTTGAATTTTTAAATTTTCAGTTTTAAAATTATATTTTTATGAATGATAATATTTCTCAGATTATTTTCAACGATATTCAATGGATAGATATTTCAAAAAAGGGAAAAGAAGAAATAGAATATTTAAAAAAAAGCTTCTCTTTTGATAGCTTAGATATAGATGAATGTGAAAAAGATACAAAACATTCAAATATATTTATAAAAAGAGACTATATTTATTTTGAGATATTATTCCCTGTTTATAATAGAAAAACAAAGCTTATAGATAGCTCTGAATTGAATTTTTTTATTAAAGGAAGCACATTAATAACTGTGCATGATAATAAAATTGATCAATTGTCTGATTTTTTTAATAAAATACAAAATGATGATATTTTAAAAAGAGATAATTTTCAGAATAATCCAATAATATTATTATCAGGAATATTAAGTAATTTATTTGGCTCATGCTTCCCTATGTTGAATCATATGGACGAGGATATTCTACTTTTAGAAAAAGAGATATTTACATCAGCAAACAAAGCAAATACTAAAACAATATTACAGCTTAAATGGAATGTTATTAACTTTAGAAGAATTATACAATCATATAAAAGTATAATAGATAAGCTAATAACAACAGGAGAAAATTTGTTTTCAATGAGTAAATTAAAAATATATTATTCAGATTTAATAGAAAAAACAAAAGATATTTGGATAATGTTAGAAAATCAAAAAGATTCAATACATGCACTTCAAGAAACAAACGATTCTTTAACATCTTTTCAGCTTAACGATATAATGAAAGTATTAGCATTAATATCAGCAGTAATGATGCCTCCAGCGTTTATAACTTCCCTATTTGGAATAAACGCAGATATGCCTTTTGTTCATAATAATATTGCATTTTTCTTGGTATTAGGACTTTGTCTTTCTATAATAATATTTTTCATATTATACTTCAAAAAAAGAAAATGGTTATAAATATAGCCATTTTTCTTTTTTATACACAATCATTTTTTTATTTAATTTAAAACATTAATTCTAAAAATTAATTTAGAATTAATAGGTTTATTAATATTATTTATTTTAGTTTTTAGTATATTAATAAATTAATAATTAAAATATTAAAATGAAAGATTTTGATTTGTGGAATAATGATAAAAAATTAATAGAATTTAAAGATATCTCTAAAATAGTTTGTAAAAAACGACAAATTTGGTTATGCAAGATTGGGGAAAATGTTGGTAATGAATTAAGTAAAAGTAATGAATTTATAAGACCAATATTAATATTAAATTCTTTTTTAGGTGGAGATCTAATTTTAATATTACCACTTACTACTAAATATTCTATTAGCTATGAAAATTTTTTATTTAAATTAGATAAAAAAATTGGATTAAAATTTGATTCCTATGTTGCTCTAAATCAAATTAAAGTTATTAGTAAAAAAAGACTATTAAATAAAATAATTAACGATATAGGTGTTATAAAATATAGAGAAATAATAGATAAATTTAATGAATATATAAAGCTCTAGGAGTAAACCCAGAGCTCGTGGTGAGTGGTTATTTCACACTCTAATAAGTAACATAATTATATCAAAATCAGAAAACCTGTCAAACAAACTAAAATTTGCTAAAATAAAATATTTAAAATAGAATTATATCTATGAATTTTTGGAATGAATTAAGACAACAGAATAGGCCAATATTATTATCCGCTCCACTTGATGGAGTGTCTGATTTAGCTTTTTGTAAAATTTGTTTAGATGGTGGCGCTGATGTTGTGTATACAGAAATGACAAGTGCAAGTGATTTATATCACGAATCAAAACAATTAATTACCTATTTAAAGCTATTTAAAGGCGTTCACAGAGTCGGAATACAATTATATGGAAAAGATCCTGAACATTTTACAAAAGCGGCTTCAATCGCAGAATCTTTAGGATTTGATGAAATAAATATAAATTTTGGATGCCCAGCTAAAGGAGTAGTTTCTGGAGGTGGTGGAGTGATGCTTATGAAAGATTTAGATAATGTTTATAAAATTATAGAAAATACAATAAAAGGAACAAAATTACCTGTATCAATTAAAATACGTGCAGGAATAGAAAAAAACTCTATAACAGCGTTAGACCTATTAAAGAAAATAAAAAATCTCCCAGTATCTTGCGTGATAATACATGGAAGAACGTATGAACAATTATTTTCTGGTGAGATAAATTATAATTTAATAAAAGAATGTAAAAATTTTATTGATAATAATTTTATACAATCAAAAGAATTAAATGGTATATTCCCTATTGTCATAGTAAATGGTGGAATTATAGATAAAACTACAGCAGAAAAAGCATTAAATTTAACAAATTCAGATGGTGTAATGATAGGAATGGGTTCTTATGGTAAACCCTTTATTTTTAATGAATTAAAAGGTTTTAAAAATAATGATTTAAAAAAATATATATTAAATCATGCAAAATATTTATTTGAATCAAAACCAAAAAAAGCGCATTTAGATTTTAGAAAGCATTTATTATGGTATTTGAAAAATAATGAAAATTTTATATCTTTAAGAAATGAGATAATAAAAATAGAAAATATAGAAGACATAAAAGAAATACTTAAAAAAATATAAAAAAAATTAGCCGGCAAATTTAACTTGTGTTAAATCTGTCGGCTGTTATTATGATTGTGGGGTTGCACTTGCATACCTCCTCGTAAGATTCTGGATTGTCGGGCCAGTTCCGCTTAGAGAAAATAGAGAAATGGATCCCGCGAGATAGCAAGCCAAGCTTTTACACTTGGTTTCAGGATGCTACCTCACGGGAAAAGAGAATTTTCTTGGCAGGCCAGGCACAGGCAAACGACCTTACCCTATATTACTAGGAAGGCTTCGCCAGGGCCGCGGGCGACCAGGGATCAGGCAATGACGGGATTGGTATTCAAATCTTTCAAAAAAGTTATAATGATTTTCTTCATCTTTCCTTTTTAGTTTATGAAATGAGTCGATAAATATTTATTTTCATCGACTCCCACGAAGTTCTGCGGGATTTTCTTCTTTTTCGCTTCACAGAACCAGTTTTTTAATCCTGGTCTCGTGGGCGGTTCGCCTTTCTGGCTTTCTTCATGGGTATTACCGGTCCTTTGCCCGGCTGGATTTTGCCCCGGTGTGGGGGCGGTATAACAAATTGGTGGTTGGTTGTTTCACTATTCTGGGGAGTTTAGAATACGCCGAGTACTCTCCAGACTAATGTTCTATTTGGGACCATCACGAATGTGATTCACTTTTCTACCTCCTCTTTTTTTATTGTTTTAATATGATACACTATTTTAATAATTTTGTCAATAGGTAAATAAAAAAGATCCAAGAATTGCTTCTTGGATCGTCCATATACTCGTAAATGGAATCTTTACAAATCAAACATCGGGTGATCTCTCGACCGATGGTTACTTTCTCTATGTACGGGACCATCCCTCGCATAGAATTGTCGGCCATGTTCAACTGTGATTCCAGTATCTTGAAAAGCTTTTTCAAATACTTTTTGCATGAATGAGCAAAACTGGATAATTACTAGCAAAAGTACTTGATTTAGCGATCCGTATACCGGAACTGCGAAACCTGCCATATAACCTCCTTTTTATATTGTGATAAATATTATACTATACCAACATAATAAAAGCGTCAATAGTTAATAAAAAACCCTATACCATTACAGTATAGGGTGCCTATCAGGCTGGGATTCACGTGGTGGGTGGGAGGGGAACCATGTGAACCCAATACTATTAATAACATATTTAATATTTCGTGTCAAATAAAAAATACATGTATTATAATTTTGGTACATGTATTTTTTATTTAATTCTATTCCCTACTTTTTAGCTTTTTTATTTTCGTGTTTATATAAAGTAACAAGTAATGGAGGAGCTACGAATATAGAACTATATGTTCCAAGAATTATTCCAACTATTAATGCTAATGCAAACATTTTTATAGAATCTCCACCAAAGAAGAATACAGCAAATAAAGAAAGTAATGTTGCACAAGATGTGTTTATAGATCTTGTAATTGTTTCATTTAAACTTCTATTTACAGTAACTTCAAATGTATCGTTAGACTTTCTTAAATTCTCTCTTATTCTGTCATATATAACAATTGTATCCATTACTGAATATCCAAGTATTGTAAGTAAAGCTGTTATAAAAAGCATATCAACTTCAATGTTTAATACCTTTCCAAGTATTGCAAATAAACCAATAGTTATAGTTAAATCATGCAATAAAGCTATTATTGCTATAACTCCATACTTCCAAGATTTAACAGGATAAGAAGCTTTTCTAAAAACAAATGCCACAAATAATATTATAGCTATTACGGATATTATAATTGCGTTTATAGTTTTCTTTTTTAATTCATTACCAAGTACAGGCCCGATAGCTTCAAAACTCATTTCTTTAATATTGCTATCAACTTTTTCTTTTAATAAAGCATTTAATTTTTCTCTTTCAGTTTGATCTATTTGTCTAAATCTTAATATAAAGTCTTTATCACCTGCTTTTTGAACAGTTATATTTCCAGTTTTTTCATCTGCTATATTTTCATTTAAATAATTAGCAAATGAGCTACTACTGTTTGTGTCTATGTTTGTCTGTGTAGCATTTGATAGTTTTACTTCCATTAATGTTCCGCCTGTAAAATCTATTGCAAGGTTTAATTTAAACAATATTATAGAGATAACTCCAATAATAAATAGACTTCCAGAGAGTAAGTACCAAACTTTTCTTTTTTTAATAATTTTAAGATCCATTGTTTTTGTATTTAAAAATTTATAGAATTATTTTATTTCTTTTCCGTATCCAACACATTTCCAGATTGTCTTAAAATTAGCAATCTTTGTTTTTGATAATACGATAATTAGAACTCTAGTAACAGTAACAGCAGTGAATAAAGAAGTAGCAACACCTAATGCAAGAGTTAAACCAAATCCTTTTACGGAACTACTACCAAATTCGTAAAGTATAAAACAAGTCATTAAAGTTGCAACGTGACTGTCTCTAATAGAAAGCCAAGCTCTCTTAAAACCAATATTGATAGCAGCTGATAAATCTTTTCCTTCTCTTAATTCTTCTTTTAATCTTTCAAATATAAGTACATTAGCATCAACGGCCATACCAATAGATAATATAAAACCAGCAATACCAGATAGTGTTAATGTTATAGGTATCATTTTAAATAATGAAATATTTATTACAGCATAAATAGAAAGAGCAATAACAGAAACAACTCCAGGTAATCTGTAATAGAAGATCATAAATAAAGAAACAAGTAAAAATCCGATCGCAAATGCCATAAGACTTTTTTCAAGTGATATTTTTCCAAGTGTTGGTTCAATATTTTTTTGATTCAATAGAGATATTGGTACTGGTAAAGCTCCAGAATTTAATCTCATTGATAATTCTTTAGCATCTTTTAATGTAAAACTACCAGATATAACAGCTTCCCCACCAGTTATAACAGAATTTACAGTAGGAGCAGATATTACGTTTCCATCAAGAAAAATAGCAATTGGTTTATTGATATTTTTTGCTGTTAAATCAGCAAATAATTTTTTACCTGTATCATCAAAAGATAAAGTAACTTGAGCTTCCCCTGTCATGTTGTCAAAATTAACTTTTGAACTCTTTAAATATTTACCAGATAATTCAGTATTTGACCAAGCATTGTTTTGTATATAATCAACAACATTTTTTGTCTTGATTAAAATTCTCTTAACATCAATTTGTTTCATATCTCTTTCTGATTTTTTATAAATCAAATGATATCCAAATTGAGTTTTGATAACATCAGATATAGAATCGTCTTTCATTGTAAATACAGCAGCATCAAATTCTGCAACCATTTGTCCTTTTGAGAACCATCCTAAATCTCCACCACTAGTATTAGCTTCAGGCTCTGTAGAATTCTTTTTTGCAAGTTCTGTAAAAGTAGCTTCTTTATTTTTTGAACTTAATAGAAGTTCATTTTTTATAGATTCTATTTTTGCTTTAGCCTCAGCTTCTGTTGTATTTTTATCGCAATTAGTAGCACCTTTATAACAAATTAATATATGTCTTGCATTAACTTCTTTTCCTTCTGTTTTTTCAGATACTCTTTTTACTAAATTATAACCTTCAGAATTTTCAATTGTATTCCAAGAAAACCAAGAATCTTTTAATGTAGCAGCTTCTTTATATAATTCAGCATAAGGTCCATTCTCTGTAATAAAACCTAAATCACCACCAACAGATTTTGTTGTAGCATCTTCAGAATATTGTTTTGCTATATCTTCAAAAGTAGAGCCACTTTTAATTTTGTTTTTTAAGTCTTCTATTTTTGCTTTAGCGCTTTTATCATAATCCTCTATTTCTTTCTTTTGAGCATCTGTCAAAGAAGTAGCATTAAGATTTTGTGTTTTAAATTCAAGAAGAGGTGTCTCACCTATCATCTTTATAGCTTTAGCAGCATCTGTTATACCAGGTAATTCAATAATAACTCTATAGTTATCACCAACTTTACTTGTTTGAATAAGTGGCTCAGAAACGCCAAAAATATTTATTCTTTTTTCTATAACGTCTTTAACACCATCAACAGAAGATTGTTTATCTGTTAAAGGAACTTTACTAGTATCAGCTTGATAAACTAAATGAGTACCACCTTGAAGATCTAATCCAAGATGTATTTTAGTTTGTTTTCCGAACCAGTCAGGACCATTTGGGATTGTTGTAAGAACTGTAAAAACAGTTAAAATACCAACTCCTATTAAGGATATTGCTATTTTTTGATTATCTGTAAGTTTTGATTTCATATAATCTGTAATGTTAATTAAATAAATATATTGTATCACAAAAAAGATATTACATCTTTATTTGTTCTATTTCAATTGTTAATAATTATTTTGTTATATTTGTAAAAATTTCTAAAGTTTTAATAGCTGTGTTAAGCCATGTAAATCTTTCAGAGTTTTTTGTTCCTAATTCTTTATAATATGTATATAATTCTTCATTAAAATATAAATTTTTCACAGCTTCTTTTATCTCGTTTATATTATAAGGATTTACACATATAGCACTATTGTTTACTATTTCTGTTAAAGAAGAATTATTTCCAGTAATAACAGGTATTCCAAAAGATTGAGCTTCTATAATAGGTATTCCAAATCCTTCGTAGAAAGATGGAAAGATAAAAATTTTAGCATTTTTATAAAGATCTATTTTTTCTTCTTCTGTAACATAATTTAAAATTTTTACTTTATCTTTTAATTTTAAATTATCTAATATTTTATAAATATATTTATTATTCCAACCATTTTTACCAGCAATTATAAGATCTAGATTATTGATATTATTCTCCAGACAAAAATCTTCAAAAGCTTGTAATATACCCTCAATGTTCTTTCTAGGTTCTATTGTGCCTATGTATAATAGATATTCGTTTTTGTTTTTCTCTATTTTTTGTTTTTCTCTATTTTCTTTATTTACTCCCAAGTGAGTAATGCTGATTTTGTCAGGATTTATTTTATAAAAATTTATAATATCTTTCTTCGTGTTTTCAGAAACAGCCAATATATGATCAAATTTATTTAAAAGTTTTTTTGGATTTATTAATTTATGCCAAAATAAGCTTTTTTTAGAATAAAAATCAGGGAAAAATTCAAAAGACAAGTCATGAACTGTTATGATTTTTTTTGCTTTATTATTTTTAGAAAAAGAGAAGAAATTTAAATTAGGTGCGAAGAATAAATCAAAATCACCTACTAGTTTTTCTAGTTGAGGTCTTTTAAATAAGAAATGAAAAAGATTAAAGATTTTATTAGGGATGTGAAAATCATAATATTTTACATTAGGATAGTATTTTTTAATAAATCTGAAGTTTGATGAATTATAAAATAGCTTATATTCATTGTTTTTGTCAATCTCAAAAAGATTTGAAAGTAAATTCAAAGTATAAATTCCAATACCAGAGTATTGTTTATCTATTAAAGTTCTTATATCTATACATATCTTCATAAACACTAAACTACACTAAAAAAATAAAACAGTAAATAATAAATTATTCACCATTTTAATTTCTCTATTTTTCTCTTTTTTGTATTTTTTCTCTTTTTTAATTTTTGTTTATTATTTCTAAAATTTTTCTTTTAAACTCTTCTTTGCTGAATTTCTGTGCATGCTCTTGTATCTTTTTAGAATCAAATTTTGTTTTATCAAATTTTAATATAGCATTTTTAAGTTCGTTTACAGTTTGTTTTTCAAAAAATATTCCAGTCTCATTTTCTACAACTGTTTCTATTGCTCCGCCTTTTTTGAATGCAATAACAGGTCTTCCGGCCATCATTGCTTCAACTGGGGTTATTCCAAAATCTTCTTCTTGAGGATTAATAAAGGCTAGACATTTTGATACATAATGATTTCTATCATCATCGTTTTTAAAACCAAGGAATTCAATATTATCTCCAATTGTCATTTTCTTTAATTCATATTCATATTCACCTGTTCCTATTATCTTTAATTTATATTTATCACCAAATTCTTTATTTAATTCATTAAAAGTTTGTATAGCAAGATCAACCTTTTTGTAAGGTCTAAGACGAGAAACTATTAAGAAATAATCTCCCAAACCCTCTGTTGCTAAAGGTTCTTTATTATAAGTATCTACTGGTGGATATATTATTTCACTTTCTTTTCTATAAAATTTACTAATTCTATTTTGGACAAATGCAGAATTGGCAATAAAATAATCAACTCTTTGACTTGCTAAATAATCCCATTCTCTTATTTTAGATAAGCTAGACCTGATAAAAATTTTAAATATTTTTGGTAATCTTAAGTCTGCAACATAAGAATGAGTATCATCCCACAAATATCTAGTTGGGGTATGGCAATAACATATATGTTTTGTATTTGTTTTAGTTATAACACCTTTACAGAAAGCAGAAGATGAAGATATTACTAAATCGAATTCATCTAAATCAAACGTTTCTATGGCTTGTGGCATAAGTGGGAGAAAGAATTTAAAGAATTTTTTTCCAATATTAAAAGGAGCTCTTTGAATAAAAGAAGTTCTAATATCTTTTCCAGCAAATAAATTCCCTAATTTTTTTTCATCATAAATCAATGTATAAATAGGAGCTTCTGGAAATATTTCTGATAAAGCAAGTAGTACTCTTTCTGCGCCACCATATTGATTCAAATGATCATGAACTAAAGCAATTTTCATATAATTAACATATTACAATCTTTATAAAAGTATTTTATCATAAAAACAATAATAAAAAAGGCCCCATCTCCAACAATAAGTTTGATACTTAAAGTTGGAAATGGAGCTGCCTATTTAGGCGGATGCTGCTGTCGGCTGGGAGTCAGCTTTTGCTGCCGTTTTTTTCCTTGCGGAAGTTTTTGCGGCGGCGGGTTCTGCAGCGACAACAGGTTCTGTCTCGGCGGCGGGTTCTGCTGTTTCGGCGAAGAAAGAAGTTTCTTTTGGACTTTCATCCACGATAACTTCGTTTTCCTGTCTTTGAGTTTCTGCCTCAACATCTGCCGGTGCCATGATAGACATGACAATGGGAGCTTTTGTCTTCCCGTTTATCATCTCCTGGATGGAAATCCGGTCGTCATCTGCCTCGCTCACTGTTTCTACAGGTGGAGCATGGCGGAATTTCGGCTTAGCCTCTTCTTTTTCTTTTCTTCTTTTGATTTCAGAGACGAGCTTTTTAAGCTCTTTTTCATCCATTTCAGAGAAGTTGTAGAACTCATAGAATTCCATTTCTTCTCCGGTATCATGAAGAGTCCGTCTGTTTTTATTGTAAACAGCCGGCATAGAAAGAGAAGATTCCAAAGTTTTTTGATAATGAGGATAGAGTTTGTTTTCTTCTCTTGCCTTTAAAAATGCGGCAAAGGCAGAATTCACGACGCTTTTTCTGAAGTCTCGGACTTTGATCCATTCGTTATTTCCAAATATCAGTTTGTACTGAAACGAGAATGGTGTACCGAATTCTTTATTTTTTTCTTCTTTGAAGAGAATAAAGAAATCTTCAGCTTCTTCAACGATTCCCAATTCGAAGGTGTTTTTGTTTGCAGAAATAAGAAGTTCTTTTAAATGATCAGTAATTTTTTTATCTCCATACTGTTCACCAGGAAGAACAACACCTTTCTCAAGTACAACTACATTATTTTTGGCCATAATAGGCCTCCTTTGATTTGAAACATAATAATCACCTAAAGTGATCATGTGTGTATATTAACACATTATTGTAATTTTGTCAAACTAAAAACCCAAATCTCTTAGAGGTTTGGGTTAAATCGTTTTTTATCTTTTTTGGAAGAAACCTTCAAAAACAGAAGGTTCTGAATTGTCTGGAAGCATAGTAGAAATAAAACTATTACTACTACATTTTGGTGCTTCCAACTGGAGAATGACAGGGGTTGCTTCTTCGGAAAAAATTTTTTGCACACAAACACTGTCATTTTCTTCGTTTTCACCTACTTCCATTGGAGGCTTATTTTTAATGTTTGCAAAATTTTTTCTTAAGATTAAATCATCTAACTTCACATGTGAAAAGTCTTTGTTTATCTTGTTAGATGGATCGTTAATACTGTATTCACCGAAAGCTGTATATTTAGCTACTTTAGAAAGTGCTAAATTAATAGCATTTTTAAAAGGCGAACCTTCTTCTAAGGCTAATTTTAAAACATCCTTTCTGAAATCACTACAATCCCAAACAAGATCATCTGTTACTAATTGATAGTTTAAGGATACGGGAACTTCTTCTTCCCCTTCTTTGTCATAACAAATTCCCTTTATGGTAATTTTTTTTACAATACCAAGGTCTGTAATTAGAAATTTTTTAGATATATTTTTTATAAGTCGTTCAAGTTCTTCTTGAGAAGTATGGTTTCTTTCTGGTAAAAGGATTCCATCTTCTTCTTCTGTAAAAAATGTATCTTTATTATCATTCATAATATCCTCCGTATAAAGTTCAATTTCATACATTAGATCATGTTTTTATGATTTTGTCAAACTAAAAAACTCTTTCCATGCTTTGAAAAATATCTTTGGTTTAAAAACTAAATAGTAAAAAGCTTTTTCTACTTCTTCTATTAAAATACTTGTATTAATACCATTTATATTCTTTCTAAGCATTAATAAATGATTTCTATAAGAAAGAAAAGTTAAAAAATCTTTATCAGTATTTTTCCTTTTTATTTTGTCTATTAAATTTTGATTGTTATTGCCAGAAAAACCTCTTTCATGATAACTAATGGCATTTGATAAATATCTAGCTTTAAAACGCATATTTGTGAGTCTGAAGGCTAAATCTATATCCTCCTTATACATAAAAAATCTCTCATCAAAATAATTATCATTATTTTTAACACTTTCTAAGGCAGATCTTCTATATAAAGCCAAAGCTCCAGTTACACCAAAAATATCCATATCTTTATTAAATTGGCCATTATCAATAGTTCCCTCGCCTAAGTTAAAAAATCTATAACCCTTTGTATGTTTTAATCCGACACAATCTATTATGTTTGTTTTTATAAAATTATTATTTTCATATTTTGTTTTTAATAATTTACCACCACAACTACCGTATTCTAGATTTTTATCCATAAAATCAACCAATTTTTCTATAAAATCAGATTCTAAAATAATATCTTGATTTATAACTAAAACATATTCAGAATTATTAAAGTTAATAGCCTGATTATGCGCTTTAGCAAAGCCAGCATTTTCATTGTTTAAGATTAATTTAGCATCTGGATAATTTTCTTTAATAAAATTAACAGAACCATCAGAAGAATTATTATCAATAACAATAACTTCAAAATCTTTAAAAGATTGATTAAAAATAGAATCAAAACAAGGTTTGATGTATTTAAGACCATTATAAATTACTATATTTATTGAAACTTTCATATCTTTTAAATTATTAAATTTAAAATTCTTAAATTATTAGTATTATTGCATTTATTCATAAAAAAATACACACGTATTTATTTGTGTGTATTTTTATTAATATTATTTCTTTAATGGCACCATATCTGTTGTTGCTGGTACTGGTATAGCAGGATTATTTTTTTGATCATTATTATTTTTAATGATCTCTGAAATCGCATCTTTTGTTAAAGGTATAATAATATTTTTCTTATAAAAGTTAGTATCCGCTGTTGTATTTTCTACATCTAAAATCATGGCTGGAACAAATAATTCATAAGATGTGTTATTTTCATATTTATAAGATCTAACATATCCAATTGAAGGATTTTTTACATTCAAAGAAATATCTTTAGCATCAATTAATTTGTATGTAGTATAATAATTATTTTCTCCACCTAATTTTATAACTTCTAATAAATTGTTAGCATCTGTTTCTAAATCATATTTTGAAGATTCGTAATTTTGAGATTGTAATCCATAAATTCCATCAACTTTATTTAATGTAATATCAATATTTACTGTCATACCAACTTTATTTCCATAGCTTTCATAAACAGATTTACCATTTATAATAAGAGGATAAATCACGCTCATAGAAGTTGGAAAACTATAATTTTCTTTATCTGTAGATTGTTCATAATACATTTTCCAGTCGTTTGTAACTTCTGGAGCTCCGTAATTTTTAGTATCTATTCCGTAATTAGCTATAAAATCATTAGCTATTTTTATTAAAGAATCATCAGATGGAACGTCTGATATTTTTATTTGTTTGTTATAATCTGTAACTGGCCATTTTTGATAGTTTCTATTTATAGATAAACTTCCGTCGTTAAAATTATAATATATTGAATATCCATTATCTTTGTCTTCATCTAATGCGATATTATTTAATTTTAGATTTTTAAAACTTGATAAATTAACATTGCCAATATTTACAGAACTAGGATTAAAGCTTTCAGAATTAGAATAAACTCTTTTTAATACTTCTAAATTAGTTGTATCATAAGCTAATTTTTCTTTAGAATCAGTGTATGAATAAGTATAAGAATCTTGATTGTATGGTGCAATTTTAGCACTAACAACTTTAGAATCTAGAGATGGATTAACGGCTGTGCCAGCGTTACCAGTATTCATAGTATTTTCGCTAGAAGCTCCTTGTCCTGCTGCTGACATAGATATTGTTCCAAAAGCATTTTTACCTATATTTCTAATTTCTTGTTTATTATTTAAACTTGCTATTGAAGCTGTATTATTAGAATTAACACTAGCAGTATTTGAAGAGTTTGTTATATTTGTTGTATTTTTTGTATCTTGAGTTTTTTTATTTCCAAAACTTATTTGTCCAGAGCTTATCATAAAATAAACAGCTACAAGTATGACAAGAGTTGAAACACTAGCGCCGCCTAATATATAATTAATTTTTTTCATAAATATTAAAATGTTAGATTCCTTAGGTAAATCATTTGAAAGATTAATCTTTCTATTTAAATTATCTCTTTTAAAAGATTTAATTTTTAATAATATTTCTTCTTTAAGATTTTGTTTGAAATTTTCATTAAATTCAGTGTCTGGTCTAGAATAATGAATTTCTAAGATAATATCTTTTAATTCATTTTCATAAGACCTTAAACTGTCATCAATCATATATAGATCAAACAATATCTCCTTTACTTGGCTGTCTTTCATATTTTTATCGTTTAATAAAGTTAGATATGATTTGGTTTGTAATAAGTATAAAAAATACAAGTATTGATTCTTTTCTAATTAAAGCAAGTGATCTTGAAACTATAACTTTGCAATTTGCTTCGCTTTTTCCTATTATTTTTGCTATTTCATCATAGGATAAGCCATCCCAAATCCTCATTATTATAATGTCTCTTTGCTCTTTGTTAAGTTTATTAATATACTTTTTTACCTTTTCTATGCTACATTTAATTTCTATTTCATATTCTAAATCCGTAGAGCTTTTTATGTCCAAATGATCATCAATATTAGAATTAACTTTTTTAGTTCTATAATGATCTATTATTGAATTTCTAGCTATTTTATAAATCCATGCAGAAAAATATCCAAGTTCTATATTAAAATCTTTAATTTTTTCTAAAGCTTTCATAAATACAAGACTTGTTAAATCTTCTGCTGTTTCTTTGTGAGAAGTTCTAAAGTAAATAAAATCATAAATCTTATTCACATACATCTCATAAATGTCTCCAAAAGCTTCTATATCGCCTCTTTGACATCTTTTTATTAATTCGAGTTCGCTGGCAAGCATATATTTATTAATAATGGCCATTTAAATTATATATGTCTACATTATAACATAACGGAGAAAAAAGTAGAAAGTAACAAGAAATACTTTGATAACTAGCATTTGCTTAATATTATGTTATAATTTTATAATTAAAGAATTAATAAATTAAGAAATTAAGAAATTAATAAATTAATTCTTTAATTTCTTAATTTATTAATTTCTTAACTTTTTTATGTCATTCTGGAATGAATTAAAGAAAAATCTAGACCATCCCATCTTCTCCCTCGCTCCCATGGAAGATGTGACAGATACTGTATTTAGAAGGGTTATTACAAAATGTGGTAGGCCGGATGTTTTTTTTACTGAATTTACAAATTGTGATGGAATTCAATCTATAGGACAAGCAAAAGTTATTGAAAGATTAAGATATAAAAAAATAGAAAAGCCAATAGTAGCACAGGTTTGGGGCAAGACAGTTGAAAATTATTATGAAACAGCCAAGCTTGTTGTTGAATTAGGTTTTGATGGAATAGATATAAATATGGGCTGTCCAGTTAAAAATGTTGTTAAAAACGGATCTTGTTCAGCATTAATTAAAAATAAACAGCTAGCAAAAGAAATAATAGAAGCCACAAGAGCTGGTGTTAATGAAAAAATTCCAGTTAGTGTTAAAACTAGAATAGGTTTTAGTGAAATAGAAATAGAAGAATGGATAGGATTTTTATTAAAAGATTGTAAAGTTGAATATTTAACAATTCATGGTAGAACCGTTTCTGAATTAACAAGAGTTCCCTGTCATTTTGATGCATTTGGTAAAATTTCAGAATTGAGAGACAAAATAAATAAAAATGCTCTTATATTCGGAAATGGGGACATTCTTTCTTATGAGCAAGGAGTTGATGTATGTAAAAAATATAATATAGATGGTGTAATGATAGGAAGAGGAATTTTCCAAAACCCATGGATATTTAATAAAAAAATAAACATAGACAATATTAAAACAAAAGAAAGAATAAGTTTATTAAAATATCACGTAAAATTATTTGAAAAAGAATGGAAAGATAAAAAAGATGTTAGTGTCTTAAAAAAATATTTTAAAATGTATATAAACGGCTTCCCTAGTGCCTCAGACTATAGATCAAAATTAATGAATGTTAAAAGTTATAAAGAACTTTACTTGGCTATTAAAAATATAGAGAAAGAAATAAAAAAACTCGGAATATAATTTCCGAGTTTTTTTTGTAGAATATTATTCAGTAACTTTAACGCCTTTAGATTTCTTTGCTTCTTTTTTAGCAGCTTCTTTAGCTTTCTTTTCAGTAGCATAATTAGCATTAGCTTTTGATACTTTAGTTTTGAAAGCATCAACTCTTCCAGCTGTATCAACTATATTAGCTTTTCCTGTAAAAAATGGATGACATTTTGAACAGATATCAGTAGTTTGCTTTTCTTTTGTAGATCCAGCTTTAACTATAGCGCCACAAGCGCAGTTAATTGTAGAATCAGCGAAATATTGTGGATGTAAATCTTTTTTCATATTTGTTTTGTTAATCAATTTTTATTTTATAATCTTTAGGAACTATATTCACCCATGTTTTACCTGGATTAAACTCAAATTCCTTTTCTACACCGTTAATCTTAGTGTAAAATTTAGTTCTATTTATTAAACTATTTTTTTTCCAATAGCCAGTAATAAAATAACCATTCCTAATCATAATTGCTTTACCGCCTTCTGTCAAATTTACTTCTTTTCTTAGTTTGTCATCGTTTGGAATTACTAATGTTGAAGCAAATTGTATTATTACGTTTTTTGCAGTTATTTTATTATTTAAAGAGTCTTTATCTAATTTATTATTTTCATAATATCTTACATAAGAATCAGTTTCAGAGTCATATTTCCAATTTACATTATATAGCGTTGTTTGGTCGCTATATTGAACATATGCATTATTAGCTGTTGCCAAATTTGACTTATCTATTGATTCGTCAATTTTTTTATCTGTGAATAACCATTCTGAGAAATCTCCAAACCATTTATCTTTTCCAGTATCTGATTTGTATTTATTAATTGAGTCAGTCGAAATATATGCATTATGAGGAGCTTCTCTGTTATTGTCTCTCCAGAAATAACTGCCATCATAGATAATTCCGTTTAAGTCAGTAACATTGTAATAACCTTTAGCAAGCCTATCTAGAGCTTCAGGACTTCCACCAAAATGCACAAATAATGAATTATATTCATCAGCAATATCTAAGTAATATGGTCTAGCAGATCTAACCGGTCCAATTTTACTAACATTTTCAGATCCAGAAAATATACATAGAAATCTAGTTATACTTCCTTCGGCTAAAGCTTCGTAAACGACATTTGCATCATTTATACCAGATGCTGGTCTTGCGTCCACGCTATTTTCTATCATGACAGCAAATGGCCAATTGTTTGATTCTTCTTTAGTTACTAATACACCATCAACTTTTCTTCTTATAAGATTTGGTTCTTGTGGTGTAGAAATGTTTGTTGTTTTTGGCTCTGTATTTTTATTGTCTTTAACATTAGTTTTACCTTCAGACATTATATTGCTAATAACAATAATAAAAAATATTATAGAAATTAGTAATATTGAGATTATATAAAACCATTTATTTTTAAAGATTTTAGGAATATTAAATTTCTTTTTATCTTCTATAGCTATTGTTTCAATAACCTCTGCGCTAACTGAGTTGTTTATATAGGTATATCCAGTATTTTTATCTTCTATTTTTATAGTATTCCATTCTAATTCTAAAACGTCCTCAGTAGATTCAGAAAAAGCAACTTCACTTGTTGGTGAAGTTGCTTCTTGAGTTGGTATTTCTGAATTTTGAAAATTTGTTTCGGAACTTTGAACTAATTCGCTGCTTTGGTTTTTTTGAGCTTGTTCGTTCTCGTTCATATTTGATTTAAGAAAAATTATTTTTTATCTTCTTTGTTACCTTTAGGAGCAGAATCTTTAGTTGTATCTTTTGCAGCTTCGGCAGCAGCAGCTTTTTCAGCAGCTTCTGCAGCTTGTTGTGTAGCTATGTTGTTATCAGTGTTATCAACTTTAACATCCATTTCAACTGCTAATTTAACTATAGCAACGATTTCATCACCATGATTTAAAACAGTTAAATCTTTTGGTAATACTAAATCAGAAATTTTAATATTTTGTTCAGCAGTTTCTAATTTAGAAATATCTACCTCAATAGAAGAAACAAGGTTTTTTGGTAAACATTTAACTTTTACGAAAGTTGTTTGCAATAATACATTGAATCCAACTTTTTTAGCAGGAGCTTCCCCAACAAAGTTAAGAGAAACGTCAGCTGTAACTTCTTCATTTTCATTTACTTTATAGAAGTCAACGTGAACTAATTTACCAGTGTAATCGTTTTGAATAGCATAACATAATACTTTGTAAGTTTCTTTTTCATTGATAACTAAATCAATAAAAGAACTCTTTTTTGCAAATTTATAAACTTTTTCAAAATCAGATGATTTTACGGAAATATTTACATTAGTAAAATCTTTTCCATAAAT
>Ga0302292_1000468_pt1 | contig 28504 bp, 31 predicted proteins | sample III_Fen_N2_1_FD_194553 | JGI IMG/M metagenome (GOLD analysis project Ga0302292, IMG submission 194553) | Peat permafrost microbial communities from Stordalen Mire near Abisko, Sweden - III_Fen_N2_1 | ecosystem: Environmental > Terrestrial > Soil > Wetlands > Permafrost | place: Sweden: Abisko...
CCATGATGCCCGCGCCTTCAGGTTATTAAGCCAAGAAGTACTTTTCAGGAATGATTCTTCGCTGGCCCTCCAGGCTATAGCGGTCGATGGGAAATATCCCCATTTATGACCTTTTGCTAAAACAGAAGAACCATCGGAACGAAGCGATGCCGTCAACAAATACTTCTCGTCATATTTATAGTTCAAACGGCCAAAGTACGACATCATTGAAGATTTTACATATTTGCTGGTCGATGTTTCAGTCGTAATTTTTGATAAATCATAAAATAAACTGGTGTAGTAGTGTTCCTTGCCTGCCTCTCCCTGAGTGATATTTTCTTCGTATAAATCCTGTTTCATACTTTGCCCCAACAATCCGGTAAGTTCGTGTTTCGTACTGCCGAATTTAGTGGTATAGTTCAATGTGTTATCCCAGGTATAACCTGTTTTGTTTTCATATTCTGAAGAAATATAACTTGTAGTTGGAGATTGGAAACGGGCAACACTTTGATAGTCCTGGTAAATACCAGTACGAATATTTGAGCGGTCAAGAGCAAACATCGTTTTAAATGTCAGATTCTTCATTGGAGTGATCTCCATGTAGGCATTACCAAAGAAACGAGTTGATTCTGCATTGTTTTTGTATGCACCATCAACCTCGTCGAGCAATGGGTTACAGTGTGCAGCATACCGTGGATTAGGATTAGGAATCAGCACACCTTCAGCCGTATAAGCATGAGAAATGGTTGTCATTTTCATAGCCTGGCCAAATACACTTGAGTTGCGGGCATCATGATTTTTGTATGTGAACAGCATGTTGGTTCCTACTTTGAAGATATTGCTGATTTTTGAATCCAGGTTGACTTTTACATTGTAGCGATCCATCTTATCATCTTTCATCAATCCTTCATCGTACATTTTACCTAATGAAAAGTTGAAAGTTGTTTTATCATTTCCACCTGCAACAGAAACCTCATAATTTTGGGTCAACCCATTCTGAAGAATCAGATCTAGCCAATTGGTGTATGATTTATCCTGATAAATTCCGATTTCAGTAAAATCGGCCAGACTTTCGGTTAATACCTGTTCTGTGGTCAAGTTGCTGGTACCGTAATTACCAGTAACTGCATCGGCTTGGTAATTTGCTTTGTCAGTCAAACGCTGAACTTCCTTATCGCCATACATCACTTGCGGAACATTGGTAGGAGAATTCGAAGATAAATAAGCGCTGAAGCTAACTTTTGTTTTCCCAGCTTTACCGTGTTTGGTGGTGATAAGGATAACACCATTCGCACCTCTGGTACCATAAATAGCTGTTGAAGAGACATCTTTCAATATGTCCATCGATTCGATGTCGGATGGATTGATGTCAAGCGTTGAACCATATTCCACCCCATCAACTAAAATCAATGGGTTGTTAGCTTCATCAGTCAAGGAACGATGTCCACGTAGCGTCATTTTGAGAGCAGCCCCTGCCTGACCATCTGACTGCTGAATGTCGAGACCAGGTACCCTAGCCTGCATGGCTTGCATGGCATTACTCGAAGTCGCTTTAGAAACATCATCCGATTTAACGGAAGATACGGATCCTGTCAAATCTCTTTTTTTGACGACACCGTAACCGATGGCAACGACCTCTTCAACTTCAAGAATACTGCTTTTTAGCTGTACATTAATTACTTTCTCTCCGTTGATTTTGATTTCTTTCGTTTCCAAACCAACAAAGGAAAATGATAGAATATCATTTTTCGGATCACCCGGAACAATGGAAAACCGACCCTCAGCATCGGTAATTGTACCATTTGTAGTTCCTTTCACAACAACAGTTACGCCTGGTAATGGAGTGTTTGAATCATCAACCACCACGCCGGTTACTTTTTGGGCAAAAAGCTGTGCGCCCGTCAAAATTACTAGCAGTGATAACAGGCAAACCTTTACAAGAAAACTTTGCTTCATTTTCATCATAGATAATTGTTAAGTTAAGTATTGGATTAATAAATTAATTAGTATAGAATTCGAGCGAAGCCATTATAAATGGCCCCACTCCTTTCGGATCGTCGTTGCGCACCAGTTCATTAATGTAATAGGAATAGGAACCGTCACGGTAAGGATTTCCTCCCAAACCGGCAACTGCACAGCATTTGGTAAGGCTGATGGTTCCATCCGGATTATTCTGAATCAAATTATCCAGAATTCCATTATAGGCCTTTTTAGCCAGAATCCTGTAATCGTTGCTGATATAACCCTTTCGGGTTGCTTTTAGTAACGCATAAGTAAACATGGATGAAGCGGTGGCTTCCAGGTAATTTCCTTTGCGCGTTCCCTGATCAAGTACCTGATACCAAAGGCCTGTTTTAGGGTCCTGGCACTTTTTAATACCACTTACGACCTGGTTTAGTATTTCTAAAATTTTAACCCGGCCAGGATGCTCCTGAGGAATAAAATCGAGAACATCAACCAACGCTACTGCATACCAGCCCTCTGCCCTGCCCCAAAAGTTCGGAGAACAACCGGTTGCCGGATTGGCCCATTTTTGTTGTTTGCTTTCGTCCCAACCATGATAATTCAACCCAATTTCAGGATTATAGGTATGTTTATGGATAACAACAAATTGATTGACAACATCATCAAAAATTGCCGGTTCGTTAAACACTGCTGCACATTGCGCATAGAATGGCGCTCCCATGTATAAACCGTCGAGCCACATTTGATTGGGATAACGTTGTTTGTGCCAGAATCCACCTTCCGAAGTACGGGGATGCGTTTTAAACTGATCGCGTAAATGATGGATTGCTTTCAGGTATCGTTCGTCTTTGGTCCGTTCATAAACATCGAATAAAAACTTTCCTGAATTCATACAGTCGATGTTGTATTCTTCAACTTTGTAGCCGGAAATATTACCATTCGAGTCAATCATTTTATCAGCATACATCTTGGCATAATTGTAATATGCCTCCTTGCCATTTTCCTTCCAAACCCTTATCATCGCCTGTGCAATTAAACCCTGAGTGTAGTTCCAAACGGGTTTAGGGTTAAAATCCACAGTCCATGGATCGGGAAAATGTTTCATTTCTGAATCAGCCATTTTCACCGCCATTTCAAGACCAGTGACTGGCCTGTTCGATGTCCGGGCTGAACATGATTGAAACATTAAGAGAAATCCCGGAAGGGCAATCCAAAATCTTTTCATCTATCTTGGTTAAGTTTGTTAGTCAATTGTTTCAAAATGCGTTACAACATGCCAACATCATAAGCTAGTTAAGATTAAGAAAGTAAGGACCATCGCCAGAATCGTCGAAATCAGGATTATGATCCATGAAACCTTTCTTAGTTTTTTAATTATTTCTTCCATAGGTTAAGATATCGGCTAACATTCATATAAAACTACCCTATTCTAAAAGAACTAACCGTATCAGGCATACCAGTAAAGACGGACAGACGTACCACCGGCGGGCAATATTTCCCAAATAGCGGGTAATTTTCGTATCGAAGGCAGTCATTAAAAATGTATTATTTTGAATTTAAGCGCGTTAGTCACAATTTGACTAAATCTCAAATTTCAGGGAAGTGTTAAAAAAGTTTAAATAGGAATGAATCGGTTCCTGCTTCCAAAGCAAGAAGAAAAGATATTCGGAACCACCCAATTTATCATGACATTATTAGTCATTTAATTTACCGCAGAGAAAGCCCCAGCCCGCCACAGGCTTGTCTGGCGGGGAGATAAAAACGCCTCTGCCTGACGGCGAGGCAGGGAGTTCCGCAGAGTACTGACAATTAAATCTTTGCGGTCTTTGCATTTAATTATTTTGTAGCGTTTTGATTATTTGCTATTTAACCCGCTGAATAGTTACCAATTTTGCCAGATGACTCTGGACTAGGTATAAATATCTTTCCGTAAATAGAAACGGACGCAATAATTTAGGAATTCGTGCACATCCATTTTATCGTATAAATTGGCATCGGATGGAATATAGCCGATGTTTCGCTTGATCTCCTTCGATTGCTTCACAACATCGAGTCCAAATATCTGCGCGCTGCCGCTGGTCGGAAAAATCAGGTTCAACAAAATGCGGATGGTCGTCGATTTTCCAGCGCCATTCGGACCGATAAACCCGAAGATTTCACCTTCTTCTATTTCGAGGTTGATGTTCTCAATCCCCCTGGTTTTGCCGTAATACTTCGACAAATTTCTGATATCAATTATTCCCGAATTCATTCTACTGGTATTAATTGGTAACCTGATGTTTATCGGTATATTCGGTAGCGCTCATGCCAAATTCCTGACGGAAACATTTCCTGAAATGCGAAAGGTCTTTAAAGCCAACCGCGTAAGCAACTTCCGAAACATTCAGCTTTTTCTGAACCAATAACTGGGCAGCCCTTTTTAACCGGATATTCCGGACAAACTCTTTCACGGTCATCTCGGTCAGCGCATCCAATTTACGGTACAACTGCATCCTGCTGACTCCTATTTCGGAGGCAAAACGTTCGATGTCCAAATCCGGATCTGAAATATTATTCTCAACCACTTCAATGGCCTTTTGCAGAAAACGTTCATCGGGTGAACTCAAAATGATGTTACGAGGTTGAAGCAGCATTTCGCCGGTATATTTTTGTTTCAGCGACTGCCTGACTGACAGGATATTCTCAACTTTTGTCTGAAGAATGACCATGTCAAATGGTTTGGTAATGTAATCGTCGGCCCCGAAACTTAATCCTTCAATTTCATGCTCCCGCGACCCAAAAGCCGTCAGCAATAAAATCGGAATATGCGAAGTACGTTCATCTTTCCTGATCTTCCGGCACAACTCATACCCATCCATTTCGGGCATCATCACATCGCTGATAATGATATCCGGAATCGTTTTTAACGCAATATTCCAGCCTTCCAACCCATTTTCGGCTTCCAAAACCTGATAGGTCGATAAAAAATGGGATTTGATGAAATAACGGACATCGGCATTGTCGTCAACCACAAGCATAATTTTTTGACAGGCAATAATTTGGTCGTCAGCATGTTCGTAAGAAATAGGGGCAGTCTGATCCGATTTCTTTTCTTCAGAAGAAGGAATAACCACAGTCGATTCGGGAAGCGGAAGTTCGTCGTAAGGCAGCTGAACGGTAAACTTCGATCCTTTTCCCGGTTTGCTTACCACAAAGATCTTTCCGTTGTGTAATTTGACAAGTTCTTTGGTCAGTGAAAGGCCAATTCCGGTGCCGGCCTGCATCCCTCCTTCGCCAACCTGGAAAAAACGTGAAAATATTTTGCCCAGGTTCGATTCAGAAATACCGATTCCATTGTCTTTCACCGTAATCTCGATCATTCGTTTATCCGGTGAATCGCCAACCGGCTCATTTTCATCCGAATCGAAAACCAGCGAAAGATTGATCGATATCTTTCCTCCTTTTCCGGTAAATTTAAAGGCATTCGAAAGTAAGTTATTCATGATTTTAGCAACCTTGTCGGCATCAAAGTTGGTGATGATCTCTTTCTTGAGCGAGATAAATTTTAGTTCAATTTCCTTTTCTTCAGCAAATTTACCAAACGAACCAACAATTCCTGAAATGTACGAAACGATGTCACCACGCGACAGAATCAGTTTCAGGTTGCCTGTCTCCACTTTCCGGAAGTCGAGCAACTGATTGATCAACTGATACAACTGAGTAGCATTCCGGTGCATCACTTCAACATGTCCCCTGATTTCGGATTCAGGTATGGTATTGTTTCGCATTTTTTCGAGCGGCCCAAGAATCAGGGTCAAAGGTGTCCGGATTTCGTGCGAGATATTGGTGTAAAACCGCAGTTTCATCATATCCAGTTCATGAAGCTTTTTGGCCTTCATACGTTCAAGGACCAGGTCGTTCTTGAGCTTTTCCTTATTCAGCAAAAAGGCAATCAGCGAATAAAACAAACCCGCGATGGCTAAAAATAACAAACCACGAAACCACCACGTTTGCCAGTATGGAGCAAGCACAACAATGGTAAGAACCGGTCCCTGATTGCTCTCTTTGCGGTCGATGGATACGGTTTTAACCCGAAAAGTATATTCACCCGGATCAAGATTGGTGTAAGTTGCCGAGCGGTTAACCGAAGGTTCGGTCCAATCCTTGTCGAAGCCTTCCAGGTAATACGAATACTGAATTCCAAGGCTGTTGGCATAATCAAAAGAGGCAAAATCAAGGGTAATCGAATTCTGTTCGTATTTAAGGGTAATTTTGTCGGTTTCCGAAATGCTCTTGGTAAGAACATCTTTTTTGCGATCGCCAATTTTGACTGATTTATTGAAAATTTTCAGATCGGTAAGGACTACCGGCGGAAAATAGTCGCCCGATTTTATTTTGACCGGATTAAAAATATTAAATCCTGAAATGCCTCCGAAAAGCAACTCTCCATTCGTTGTTTTATAGGCAGCTCCGTATGTAAACTGATTGTTCTGAAAACCATTCTTCAATGAATAATTGTGAAACCGCTCTGTTTCGGGATCAAATTTTGAGAGTCCGTTGGTGGTGCTGATCCATAAAAAATGTTCGTTATCTTCCAGGATGGCAAGCGTTTGATTATTTGCCAATCCGTTCTTCTCGTTGTAATACCGGATAATTCCCTTTTCTTTCGAGTAGAGCGCAATTCCTTTGTTGAACGTAGCAAGCCAAAACCGTTTTTTCGAATCCTGAAGCATGGATCGGGTCGATTCATTAATCCGGATAACTTTCTGATCTTTTGGGTTATAAATAATCATTTCGTTGGCGCCAATCCATAAGGAATGATCACGATCTTCTGCCAGCCAGTTTACCGTTTGATTATCAACCAGGTTATTAAAATGGACAAAGGTTTCGGTCACCGGATTGAATTTATCCAGGCCATCGGTTGTACCCGCCCATACATCGTTGTTGCTGTCGCGAAGCAAAGCCCAAACCCGGTTGTCAGAAAGGCTGGCAGGGTTTGCCGGGTCGTTCCTGTAATGTTTAAACGTATTGGTTTTCAGGTTAAGTACATCAATTCCACCCAGAAAAGTACCGATCCAGAGATTGTTTTTTCCATCATCGAGAAGTGCTTTGATGCAATTCTTCGACAAGGAATTTGGATTTCCATTCTGCGGAACCAAATAGCGGAACCGTCCGGTTTTACGGTTGAGGATGTTTATTCCTCCGCTTTCTGTTCCGGCCCAGATGTCGCCTTTGGGATCGATCCAAAAAGCATAAATCTCGCTGCTGTTTAAATACCGGTCGTCGTTGCGCATCGATTTATATCCCAGAATGTTTTGCCTTTCCTCGATCAGAAAGTTTATCCCATTGCGCGTCCCAATCCAAACATCGCCTTTCAAATCGCGGGCAATGCATTGTACCGAATTATTGACCAGGCTTTTAGGCTCCCGTTCGTCCTGGTAATAATAAGCGACGGTACCTTTATTCTTTTCATAAATATACAATCCGCCACGGGTACCAATCCAGTACTTTCCGCTGCGGTCTTTCAAAATTGCCCGAACAGTGTTGCTACGGTCGTTGTTTGGATCAATCACGATCTGTCTGCTTTTCAGCGTAGTTTGATCGACCGAAAACATTCCATTGGCATACGTTCCAACCCAAATAGTTCCATCGTCTTCAATGGTTATTTCCCAGATTTCTTCATTGTCCGATAAATTGGAGGAAAGGAGTATTTTTTCAGCATGATTCTTTTTCGGATCATACACAAAAAGCCCGTCGTTCGTTCCGATCCAGATTCTACCGGTACGATCTGAACGTAAAACACGGAAATAATCAGTAAAATTTGGGAAGTTATCCGGCTTAATGACAGTCAGTTTCTTTTCCTTTTCGAGACGAAACAATTGAGTGGTGGTACCAACCCATATATTACCGGACAAATCTTCGTGAATGGATGTCACCGAAGCATCTTTTAATACGGCATGATCGCCATGGTAAAAAAGGTGTTGAAAATTTTCCTTTTCACGATCAAATTTATTGAGCCCACCATTCTCTGTACCAATCCACAACTGACCTTTCCGGTCTTCATAAATGGTTCGTACCAGGTTTCCCTTTAAGCTTGATGAATCTTCGGGATCGTTCTTAAACACCGTAAACTTGTAACCATCGAACCGGCAAACACCCTGCGAAGTACCAAACCACATCCACCCCTTTTTATCCTGAAGAATGCAATGAATCTGGTTGTTCGAAAGGCCGTTTTCCTGCGAATAGAAGTCAAAATTCAGGTTATTAACAACATCGATGTTCTTTGATTTCAGTACCGGAAGAAACGATAAAAGGAAAAGCAAAACGATCAGCCCTTTGCGAAAATACGTTTTCAGGTAAATCCACCGGCCAAAATCCGTACACTTCTTCACAGCGATCATAACATGATAGATTTAGTCAGACTTGGCTAAATTACAATCTTTTTACTGATTTTCGGGAAATGCAGGCATATTCGTAGTGGCAGAAGCACTCCTTGTCGAAGATTTCTAATCGTTTGTATTACGAAAACAATTGAACTATATTTGTAAAAATGAAAATTACACCAAATGGGAGCACCTGTTTTAAGCAACATGCAAAAAGAACTGCTCAAGCTTTATTCAACAGAAATTCCTGACAAACAACTTCAGGAAATAAAATATTTGTTGAGTAATTATTTTGCAGATAAGGCATCCGATGAAATGGATCGGTTGTGGAATGAAAATAGCTGGAATGATCAAACCATGAATCAATGGGCAAATGAACACAACAGACATCCGGGTAGTCATTGACACCAATGTTTTTATCACGATTATTGGAAGGAAATCTTTTAATCGATGGATATTTGACAAAATTATTTCTGGCGAATTGCGCTTATGTAATGAGAATGATTAGATGCCGTATAATTTGGTTTTAATTCCTGACTCACCCCCATCACACCTTCGGTGTTCTGCCCCCTCTCTTTTAAAAGAGAGGGGAAAGACCGATTTATCGGTCTTCGGGGTGAGTAATATTTAATACGACAATATATTGTTCCAATTACTTATGTGTAAGCAATGAGATTTTGTTGGAATACGAAGAAATATTGGCTAAAAAAACCAATAAACAAGTTTCCCGAAATGTAATCGATTTTTTGTTGATTAGTCCTTTTGTCCACAAGTCAGATATATTTTTCAACTGGCAGCTCATTTCTGAAGATCCTGATGATAACAAATTCATCGATTGTTATCTGGCTTCAGATGCTGAATATCTTGTTTCAAACGACCAACATTTCTCGAAAATCAGGCAAATTGACTTTCCAAAAATAAACCTCTGTACTCTGAAGGAATTCGAAATGGAACTAAGGCATTAAGCCATTTTCATCTTGCATTTACTATCGCATAACATTAGAATAGAACTTACAGTCCAGAGCCGTACCCGCCTGATAAGCCGAATGGCGGGCAGGGGTTCGGTTCATTTTGTAAGGAAGGAATTTATTCCATCCACATCGATCACCACCCACAACCAACAGAGAGCCGTAGGCTCGGAATATTTTGCCAATTTCGCTTTCCCATATCCACGGATTAAAATCGTTCGAAGACCATGTTTACATCATGGTCCATCCCAATCGAACTGACAACCAAGACTTAGAAAATTGGAGTTGCAAAAAGAGTTATCGAAGATTAGGGAAGATGAAATTTGTAAATTAATGAAACAATTAACTATAATAGAGTGTGTCGGCACTTAACTCCTGATCGTTTGGCCAAGCAATAAAATAGGAGTTATTCTTTACCAACTGAAAATAGCCCGGATCTTTAAGTTGTGAGAAAATGCCTTTATCAAAATACGACTTAAGATCGACTACTTTTGTTTTCCCATCCGAAAATTCCACAAAAAGAGAATTTTCGCCTACAACCTTTATGTCTTTTATTGTGTACATTATTTGAGTGGCTTGATTTTAAATGTTTCCTTTCCTTCAGTTGCTAATTTCCAGTCTGCTATTAATTCATCCTGATGAATTTCTATCCATGCCTGGACAAGCCGTAATTTTTTAGGTGGAAGATTGCCTGCTATTATCTCTGCTGTTTCAATATCTACTACGGCTACTTCGCCCTGATATTCTACATGAACATGAGGGAGACTGTGCCTTTTATCATCGAAGTGGAACATGCGAACGATAATACCATAAAACATTGAAATAACTGGCATATCAATTTTTTAACAAACTTAAAGAATAATCCAATTGTTTCCAAAATTTACGTTAGAGGAATCAATTCATAGTTACATCCACTCTTCTGATAATAACTACGATGATTGAATTTACCACAGTCCAGAGCTGTACCCGCCTGACAAGCCGAATGGCGGGCAGGGGCTCGGAACATTTTAAAAACACACTTATTTGTATTTTTCCAATTAGATCTTCTCGAATCCAAAACTTTAGTAATGAGAATGATTAAATGTCGTATTTAATCGAAGAATAGAACGCAGATTTCCACGGATTTAGCGGATGAACGCAGATAAAAATAGATCATGGATGTAAAACGGATTTTTATTCATGCAAGCATGAATGATAGAAGCGTAAATGTCTAAAAATCATTCCGACTTGTCGGAATTAAAATCCGTTTAAATCCGTCTGATCAGCGTTAATCCGCGTTCCATTCTTATTCTTTATTTTGCAGGGAATAATAAGACATTATATTGTTCCTTTTACTTACATCTTTCGGATCAGTCGAGTTTCCATACATCGTCATACCCCAAGAACAATGGCTGGTTCTATATGAAGAATCCTGCTGATGTTTCGAGCGACTTTAAGTGTGGGTTCGCTTTTCCCCGTCAGGTATTCGCTTACACGCGAAGAAGATACACCAATTTTTTCGGCAAATGCGCGTTGCGAAAGTTTTTCTTCCTCTAGCCGCATTTTTATCACATCGGCGAGCGAAGGATTTTTAACAGGAAAATGCTCTGTTTCATGCTCGATCACAATGTCCGACATTATTTTCAATTCCACTGCATAGCGATTAGCAGGAGATGTATCATCATTCACAAGCGGGAGCAGTTCTTCTATTCTTGCAAGCGCAGCGTTATAAACATTTTCCGTGATTTGATCCATAAATTTGAACTTTTAAATTGTATTACAATCTATTCTGTCATATTCAGCATGTGTACCGACAAAACGGATATACACGTACTGATGAACAAACTGGACAACAACAACCAACCGGTATCGGTTTCCCTTAATATTAAATACATACCGCTGATTGCCAATGCCATCTACGCTGTTATAATCATGTTTTAAATCTGCGAAACAAGTCCACTTTGCATTCTGCACTGTTTTATACCAAGTTTGAAGCGGCAATTCCGCATCGGGATATTTTGTATAAAAATCAACCAACCGTTTATGCGATACAACGTTCATTGTAGAATTTCCGTTCCGTTATTCGTTACAAAAATAGAGAATAATTTTGAATAATAGAATTGATTGGTTTTTCAAAGTTCTCTCGTAGCAGTACAAACACTCCTAACCGAAACCACAATGATAAAATTCACTGACATGTAAGAGCCGTACCCGCCTGACAAGCCGAATGGCGGGCAGGGGCTCGATTCATTTTGTAAGGATGGAATTCATTCCACTTACAACGGACAGAAGTTCAAAGCGATTATAGAGCACATTAGAGTCTCGTTTTCCGCTCAATACTTTTTTTCGGAATTCAAGTAAAGGTTTTGACTTTCAAATTAAATGAACTAAATTTGTAAAAACATGATTGATATGATAATAGAGAGAACAAATACCGAGGTTATTATTAGGCTATTACCATCTGTTGACACAGTTGAACTTCAGGAATTGGCAAACTACTTTAGATATAAAGAAATTACATCGAAATATTCTACATCTCAGGCTGTTGTTGATAAACTTTCAACTGAAATAAATACTAATTGGTATCAAGCTAATCGTGAAAGACTTCTAAAATGAAGATTATTGTTGATACGAATGTTGTTTTTAGTGCAATTCTAAATTCGCAAAGTTGGATTGGTCAAATACTTCTTCATTCTGATAAGTCGATACAATTTTACAGTCCTCGTTTTCTTCAGGTTGAGATACAAAATCATTTTCAAAAGATAAAGAAGATCACAAAGCTTAGTGATGCTGAAATATATGAACTTACAGAAATATTATATACCAGGATTCATTTTATTTCTGAAGAGTTTATTCCCAAAGAATCTCTACTTATTGCTGATGAGCTGACCAAAGATGTGGATTTTGATGATGTGTTGTTCGTGGCATTATCGTTACACTTGAAATGTAAGTTATGGACTGGAGATAAGATGTTAGTCAATGCCTTAATGAAAAAAGGATTTAAAAGATTCATAAATACACAAGAATTGACAGATAAATTAAAGAAATGAATGTTTTTTTCTCAACCGTTGGCACAAATTGAACCGAAATTCATCCCGTTTATTATAATCTTCCGTTCCTATGGGACTCCTTTGCATTTCGTAATCATTCATTTCCCCGGATTAAAATCCGTGGCTACAACATGAACCATCCCGACGGGATTAATTTTTCATAAATGTCCCGGGATTAAAATCCCGCGCTACAAAATAAACCGTTCCTATGGAACTGACATGCAAGAGCCATACCCGCCTGACAAGCCGAATGGCGGGCAGGGGTTCGATTCATCTTGTAAGGATGAAATTCATTCCGTCCACAACAAGCGCCATACAACCAACAGAGAGCCGTAGGCTCGGTACATATTATAACAATCTACCTTCGGATTTTATCACTTCCTTTTCAGTGTACAGGTGTACTTTCCAAATATAAGGTATCTGGGCAAAGATCAACTCCATTAGCCCATTGTATGCTCCCTAAACAAGGTTTTACGGAATTGAATAAACTCAAATCCTGCAATTCTTTGAAAACGCCTATCCCTAAATATGGCTTTACATCAAAATTCTTCACTTCACCATTGCTAAAAGTAATCAAAAGAAAAAAATTTTGTTCAGGTCTCACATTTATCACTCTTGGATTCATGGTATTATTATTTTAAGGGATCAATTTTAAAAATAGTTTCTCCAATAATTGCCAATTCCCAGTCAGCCATTAATTCTTCATTATGTATTTCAAGCCAAGCCTGAACAAGTTTCATTTTCGAGGACGTTCTAAAATTACTTCCGATTGTAACATTGGCATTCATTTCGTTTATAACAACAAACAGAAGCTCAAATCGATTACTCACGGGGTGACTTGGAATCATCCTATGAGAAGAGGTGGGCAAGGCTGGATTATACATTCCAATGTCCCGGGATTAAAATCGTTCGACTGAGCCTTTGGCGCAAGCTCAGCCGAACGCTCACGCCGAAGTCCCGCGTTACAACAAGAACCATCCCTCCGTGATTTGCATTTAAGAACCATACCCGCCTGACAAGCCGAATGGCGGGCAGGGGCTCGATTCATCTTGTAAGGATGGAATTCATCCCATTCGCAAATGATATATCCCATCCACATCAAAGGGAACCCGCATCTGCCAGACTGTCACACAAAACATGCGCGAAAAACCTGAAAAGAACTAATGAATCCCGGACACGAGGGGGTCAGCTTAGTCCGGATTATCAAACTTCTTCCCAAAATACCAGTCGAACAGTTTCTGATTTATATCAAACCATAGATTCAATTATTTTTATGACTTTTAAGATTTGACAAGATAAAATTTCCATTGTTAATAGCGTTTCATGTCTGCTTCAAAATCAACTATACATTACTTTTACTGAAAAATGTCCCATGATTTTATTTGTTATGATAGTTAATAAAACTTTGAATCTTCTGAATAATGACATAACCCAATCCATATAACACCAATCCAACAAAAATTCCCAATAAAATTGGTGCTTCACTCAAACTTATTGACAAACCTATTATTATTGAAATTGCTAAAACTATTCTTAAGGCTGATTTCTGCCATGCTAGACGTGTTTTATATGGAGGAATAGTAAAATTTGTTTTACAATATGGACACATTAATGCATTAGCGAATATTTCCTCTTTGCATACCGGACAACGAACTTTTGCATGATATACAGATTTGAAGCCCTTTTCAAATCCTTTGTTGATAGTATTTATTCCTTTAAACATGGTAATTGTTTAATTAAAGTATTTAATGTAATACAACCCTGAATTAGGTATTCAGAAGTTCAAATATCTTCTTCCATCAGGACTAACCCCAAAACAGAAACCAAGTAAATCAAAACTTGTTCCAAGTCCCTTCTTTGAAACTGTCGTCCTAAATGGGCCAATATTTTTTGATTTTTTGATTTTTTGAACCTACAAGCCATTATGCCTTTTCTAAAGTTAATATTTCACTTGTTTCTTTGTCTTTTAGTTTAAGTTGAGTATCCTTTATTTCGACAATTACATATTCAATATTATCGCTGAACAAGTCAATTATTATTACACTCTTAGAAGCGTCCAATTTCCATTTACCTTTACTAAAATGACCATTCTCAAAATACAACAAATCATTGTCAGTTACTGACCCATTTTTGAAAAAATATTCTATACTTTGAATTGCATCTTTCTGTTTCCAAAAAATGTCTATAAATTTTGGCTTACTTATCATTGATTCTACTTTAGCCTTTTCTATTTCATGCCAATTTTCAAGATGAAGCATAGCTATATCCTGCTGGTATTCAGCTATCTTGTCAAGTATTATTTTGTTGCTTTTTAATTCGGCATCCAACCTGTCTTTTTGGGCTTGAATAAATGTATCACCTTTTAGTTTACCAACCTCCTTCGCTTTTATCAGAAGTTCATTTATTTCCGAATTCTTTTGTGAAATTAATTCCTTTTGCTCAACCATTGTTACGTATTCAATTCGGTCTAAGATTTCATCATAAGGGCCTCGTTTAGACATTAATTTTGATATAACAGGAAGACACTCAATTAAAATAAAAAGCAGTGTTATAAACCAATGCAATCCAGATAATTGATATAAGGCCCTAACACTTTCCTCTACTCCATAATTTTGATTTTCTTTTTCAGTTATATTCGTATCCACTTTTCGTGTTTCGATTTTTGAGCCCTTTGTGATTTTCGATATTTCTAGTTGAATCTCCTCATAGTCTGGTTTAGCGTTATCCCATTCAGCTTTTTTTTCTTTCCTTGTGTTTTCCTTCTCTTTCCATGCTGGACCTTTCCCAATTTTTCCAGTTGCACTTAGGCCTTCTATTTCAATTGTACAAATATTATCTGCATCGTAATACTCATTACGTATTTTTTCAAGTTTGCTCAATTGTTCTTGTAGTGGTTGCAACTGTTTATTTAGATTTACATTTGTTTGTTCAATGGCTTTTTCATCTTCTTTCCTATTATTCTCTTCTACTTTGGTAATTATTTCAGGTCTAAATAATTTTAATTCAATTGGAGTTGCAATAACTATACCTATAAAAATTGCTAAAATGATACGAATTATTCCTTGCCTGAATTCTTGCCTGAAAACATCTGTTTTTTTTATTGAAACAATTATACTTCTATCAAGCGTGAAAATAAGAAATGCCCATATTAGCCCAAACGAAATAGATTGTAGCCAATTGATTTCAATTTTTCCAGTCATTTTATCAGTAAAGACATAGGATAGAAAGTAACTTCCCGAAACAAAAGACAAAATAGCTGTGATAAAAATGGTAGCACCAATTATTGAAAATTTACTCCATTCTGTTGGGCACAGATAAAGTGCATCTGTCGAAGCACCCGAACACCATATAAAAAAACGTCGCAGCAAATTTGGTCTATCAATAATCATATTATCTAATTCGTTCTTTAATTCTTTCATATAGTTTTGAAAAATTTAAAATTGATATTTTGGGTTTATATTCTGGTTTTATCTCATTTAAAGGAATAATCGGAGTAGCGAATTCTGGTGGATTAAAATTGAAATCAGGTAAATTGATAGTTACATTTATATCGGGAGGGTTTAGGATTATCGAATTTAAATTTAATCTACTGGTAAAATCAGGCATCGGAATTATTAGAGATTCAATTATTGGAGTTGGAAAAACTTTTACAACAATTTCGCTCGTAACAGAACTTAATTCGCCCCAAGCAGTAAGTTGATATAAAGCACTCTTGTCGTGTAAAATTGTTTTGTGTCCTTCTTCGTTTACTTCGCCTACACCGTTATTTATTTCTATTTTTTTTGCATTTTCTACTTTCCATGAAATAGTAACAGGAATTGAGGAAATTACAACTTCGGGAGAAACTTCAAAATGTTTTATTTCAGGTTTCGGAAAAACTTCTATTTTGATTTCTTTTTCAACAGTTGTTCTATTGTCTAATGCGGTAAAAATTAGTTTGCAAGTTTTATGTTCGTTTGGTTGTAATGCAAACTCAGTTAAATTAGTCACATCATTTATTTGATTGTCAATAGCAAGAACGATATTACTTACATTGCTTGTATTCCAAAGTAGCATTGCAATATTACCTCTTTCTATTTTTATATTTTCTTCTCTAATTTCAATAACAGGACAAGGAGTAACGATTACACTTAATGGATACTCTGTTTCGTATATGTTGTCTTTGTAATCTTGAATTGTCAGTGTGTATCTAATGTTTCTGAGCGGAGAAATAGTTCTGTTATCTTTCAATGGCATTTCGCCTAACTCCGAAATTGTAATCCTTTTTGCATATAATACTTCCCAAGAAAGTGTAATGTTTTCGTTTTCTAAAATTTGTGTTTTATCAACATTCCACAAAATAACTTCAGGCGTTTTTGATTCTAAAATGGCTTGTCTGATTTCTTCTTTAAAAGCGCAATACTCCACGTCGCAATGCTCTTGCAAACCAAGTTGTTCATTAACTGCCTGTTGCAATGTTCGCTTACAAGTAGGACACTTACGCTGTTGCTGTGGGATAATCTTTCTTATTATTCTTGTAATTAAACCTGCCATTTCTACTATTTTTTAATTACGCGAATTTTCTTAGGTTCATTTTTGACTACTTTAATTTTAGTTTTGTCTTCAATGGCTTTTTTTATTTCTCTTGCAAATACACAGCCTGCAATCCCACAACCAACTCGCAGTGCAGATTGCTCCTGAATTGCTTTGTTTTTACTTCGCTTGCAAATTGGACACCTTTTAATTTCACTCATATTTGCAGATTATTTTTTTGTTTATTTAAAAATTTCTTGATATGAGGTGCAAAAGATTTCTTCATTACGTCTTTCTTACCATTACATGAATTTGGGCTAATATTGTTCAATAGCTCTATCATTAAAGAAGATAAATGTTGTTCATCGCATTCATATATGTTGAATTTTGAGTAAGGGTAGCCATTTTTTATTTTGTTTATATCAATGCCTATTGCAATGGGCATCAAATTCTTTTTAGAAGATTTTCCTTTGGCATAACCAATTTCATACATTACCCAAGGTCTATCGTATGAATCATTTGTTAATATGCAAAACACATTTTTACAAAGATTAAGATTTGTGTGTATTGTATGATTGCTATCTTTTCCACATTCTATACAACCAATTTCAGAAGAACAAAAAATTGCATATTCAAATGGGTGCGGACACAATATTAATTGTAACAGCTCACAAAAATCTGCTACAATTTTCTTATCGGCTTCTGCGTGGCTAATAAATATGGTATGCTTTTTATCTTCTCTTGCTTTAACCAACTTCTTTAATGGATTGCTGCAATTACTACAATAAATAGCATCTGCTTCATTTTCCGTTTTGCATTTTGGACATTTCATATTATGTTGATTTTTTTATTTATTTCTTTTTTTTCCACAATAAGAACAAAAAATAGATGTTGAACTGTTATAGGGTTTTCCACATTGATTACAATACTTGGAAACAAAATGCAGATTATCGTCAGATTCATCAATTAGTATTTCAGATTCTAAAAAGGCTTGCCTAATTTCTGTTTTAAATGCACAATCCACTAATGGACAAACTTTTTGATTTCCAAGTTGTTCATCAAGTGCTTGCTGTAACGTTCGCTTGCACGCAGGACACCTTTTAATTTTGTTCATTTAAATATTGCTTTATTCCTAAATTCTTCCAAAAACGTAAAAAAAAGTGAAAAGATTCTTTTGATTTTACTTGTTTCTAATTGTTTTATTTCCGATTTTTTTTTTCGATTTCCTTCCAACTCATTGATATGTTCTGTCATGCTCTGCAACTCTTCTTTATTTTGCTTAATTTCAGATAATTTGCTTTGCAACGTTTCTTGTAATTGGTTAATGTTAGTTGTTTTGCTTTGTAAGTCGGATTTTAAATATTCAATATATTTTTCTTTGAGCTGCAATTTTTCCTCATATTTCTCAACTTCTGATATTTTATATTGCAAGTTCCTTTTGAGGCGCTTAACTTCCTCTGTCAATTCAACTATTCGCCCATCATTTTTTTTTATAATTTCTATTTTATTGTTTTCGTATGGTAAAAACAAAATGTTTTTACCATCATTAAATAGTGCGAAATTGGAAAATTCAACAACATCACTGCCTTTTGTTTTAAAACCTTTGACTTGCTTTCTCAAAATATCAACGACAATTCCAGTTTGATAAGGTTTGTAAAAATTGGTTCTCAAACAATTACTATCTGTTCCCGAGTAGAAAACGCCAAAGTTGGGGTGAGTATGCACCCAAATCAACATTAAAGTATTGTCATTTTGGCATTTCTCCGAAATTTTAGCCAAACATTCTTCCGACATTTCCACATAAGTTGATTGGGAATTTCCGTTGCCTTCTTCGTATGCTATTGCAAATACAAATTCTCCGAATTGGTCTTTAAAATATTGTCCGACAAAAATACCTTGAGCTTCGTACCCAAATTGTTGATATACAATATTGCCGTGACTAATAAAAGCATTCCACGCATAATCCTGAATATATACGAAAAAATCAGGAATTTTACCGTCGTGTAATTTTGCCCTGTCTTTAAAGTCAATAAGCATGTCAGGAACTTCTGACACATCTTTTGCCTCAATAGTTTTTGTTTTTACTATTTTCATATTAACACAAGAATTTTATCATTACTTGATTGTATATTATTTACTTCAATAATATCGTTCTCTTTAATTACAAAGTCAGACATTGGTAATTCTAAAAAAAATTTATGATTTTGATTAGTCAAAAACAATTCTTTGTTTATCAACCATTTGGATTTTACAACCTCGCTTTCGTTGTATTTATCTTGACACTCGGCACACCATCGCTCGTTGTCAAAGATTTCGGACTTGAACTTTTTAATTGATATTTCTTTTCCGCAACTTTCACAACTCATTGAGTAAATATACTCTTCGTTCCAATTAATGTAGAAATCGGAATTTAATGCATCTTTTAATTCTGTCAGTAAATCTCTGAATGTATTTATATTAACATTCAAATTTGATTTAAAGATTTGATAATTAATATTTTCGTGTAAATGGCATCTTTCGCTTTGTGGATAATCAATTTCGAGTATGCGGTGGTAATCTGCCGCATATTGTAATACTTTATTTTTCAACCGACTATCACCTTTTAAAAACATAATAATTTCAGTTGCTATCAAAACACCAGCTAAAGCAGCGGCTACCTGAATAGTCGGAATGTGTTCCAACTTGGTATCAATCATTTTCAACTTTGAGCAACTTTGGCGTGTTCCTGTAAAATCACCGAATCCAATAACTTCCCTGAAACAGGCATCGGTTGGTTTTTCATTCGGGAAAAATGAAATTTGTATAGTAAATTTTTCAAATCCCATTTCAAAAAACGGCTTTTTTAGTCGTACACACCAATTGTTAATATAAGCCCGTGCGTCCATTGTATCCACACAACAAACTATTATGTCGTTTTCGAGAAAAATTTGTTTGCCAACATCTTGTATTTTGGCGTTTATTCCTTGAATGTTTGGCGATTCATGTAAAGAAATCAGATACAATGCTTTTGCTGCAATTTCTGCTTTTGATTTGCCTATATCGCTTTTTAAAAAAAGTGTTGTACGTGAAAGATTGCTATCTTCAATTGGGTCAAAATCGACAATGGTAAAATTACCAAAACCCATTAAAGCCAAATTTTTCAATACTTCGTTACCGCCTGCACCAGCACCAACGACAAGAATTTTTGTACTCTTGATTTTTTTGCCAACTTCTTTGCCGATAACCCGTTCTTGACGGTCAAAATAGTTATTCATTGTCATTTTTTAATTATTGTTATTTTTTTTATCGGTTGCTGACCAGGCTGTTGTTCCGGTGTTTTTTTGACTATAGTAATTTTAGGTTTTTCGGTAGGTATAATCGTGATTGTAAGTTTTGTTAGTAAATCCAATGCCCAATTGATATTAGTTACAGGTTTTCTACCACGCCTAACCCAATAATCATAGGCATCACGGTCAATATGAACTCCCTCTGCACAAACAAACTCATCTTGGTTGATTAGTGCACCCAAAGAAATAATAAAATGCCAAAGTCCACTATCTTTTGCTACTGCCCATGCATTACCTGTACAAATCCAATCTTTACGAATATGGTTATTGAATGGTTGAAAATTGCTATTCCATTCAACAAAGGGTCCATTATCTGCTCTTCTATTGGCCAATACAGGTTCCGACAATGTTATTTTTGCAGTTCCGTGATAATCATTCCGTATTTGCCCTTCTCTTACATAAACAGGCATCCGATAATCAACAATATATTTTTCTGGATATTTGTCTACTGTTGGTGCAGATAACACTGTTTTCGTTTCCCCTGTAACACGGTCTTCATATTTTACGGTTACGTACTTTGCAAATTCTGCATCTTTTTGTAGTTTTTGCACCAAGTTAAATTCTTCACGTAGAAGAATGTTATCATAAAAAGTACTCATATCGTTTCTGTTTTATTTGATAAAAAAAATAAAAGTGCCTCACAGAAGAAATCCACAAGGCACTTTTATAATTAGGCACCTTGTACTTTTGCCATAATTTGGGCTTTATCTCCGTCCTGAAACCCTAATCTTTCTAATGTTGTGTTTTCATCTACAACTTGCGCACCTTTTAAAAGTTGCCATTTTTGCCCTGCGGGTGGTGCAGGTAATCCCAAGTCCTCAGAACTCAAAATGTCTTTCGGTGTTACCTCTGCAAAATTGATGTCAGGAACACCAAATTCTTCGCCAGTTGTTGAATTAATCAAATTTAAAGTCGCCATAATTTTGAAATTTTAAATGAAACAGTAAATGAAACAGTTATTTATCTTGTTTTTTGACAATTCTAATTTTTTTTGTTTTTATGATACTTGAGGGAAATATATCCGTAATTAAATCACCTCCAAAGTTTTGCGTAATTTTAAAATATGTAATAGTACCTGCAATAACATTTACTTCTCTTTCATAATTTGCACATCCGCATCCTAGAAATTTATAGGCGGGATTCAAAATGTTCTGTCTATGTTCTGGTGAGTTCATCCAGCCATCAACAACAGTTTTTGCAAATTCAATGTATGTAAATGGGTGTATTTCACAAAGTCCATCTACTGAAAAGTATCTCTGAGAGTTAATAATGTTTTTAACGATGAATTTATTCCCTTTTGAATTAATGACAGGATAATCAGCAATATTTTCACCAAAACAATAAAACCCGTTGAAAGTGTTAGATTTCAATGTGCTTAACCGATTATCAAGATTTCTGTTTCTGTTGTCAATTGGATTTTCATGACTAAAAAAATTATGAAGCTTCATTTGTAAAGAATGTGATATTGAAGAATCCAATAGCTTTTCATGAAAATTACATATTGGCAAATTGAAGCGATACCTTTCATTATTGGTGCAATAAAAAATAGCAGCATTAAGAAGATCAAAATTAATTTCAGCATTGCTAATTCGATTGTTCAATGCTGAAATATTAAAGAATGTGCCAAGATTAAAACCAGTATAATAATTTATATTACTGCTATTTACTCTAACTATTTTCATAATCGCTAATTGATTGCTATATGTAAATCACTTTTCTTCCTTCAATTCTACCTTCATAAACTTTACTACCTTGTATATAAATTATCCCATTCCCATTGTCTTCTGAAAAATGAGCTTCGCCATTTTTATCAGTATATTGGTCATTAGCACAACCGCGTGTCCAACCGTTAAAAATTACTCCAACTTTTTTTGAGTAAACTGGTTTCCCTGTGCTTTTTTCAAATACTTGTACTGTAAACATAGTTCTGTAATTAAATATTAGTAACTCTCAATTTGTGTGTCGGCAAGATTTGGCTCTTTGACTTTTGCGAAGCGTTAACTTGTGTATTGGGCAAAAGGCAATATGCCAAATATGGGTAGACTTTCTATCTCAATATATTCGATTATTCAGCATTCAATTTTAAATTCGTATTATCTCATATAAAAACCTCCGGAGTATCTCTCCTCCGGAGGTTTAACTTTACAATTACTTTACCCCGCCACAATCGCACTAATCGTGCTGCTCCAGGGGCCATGTTCGCCACGGGTGTTTACCCAGCGAAGCCAGTAATACACAGTCTTCCCGGCATGTTTGCCTTCGAAGGTAACGGTGTAGGGCGAGCTGGTGTCGGTGGCCACGTAGCTCATTTCGGAAGCGTCAACAGGGGCATTGCCGTCGATCTTCATCCAGATTTCGCAACCATGCACCCCGGCAGGTTTTGCTTTGCTGCGGGGGGTAGCCTCATCGGAATAACTGATGGTGTGTTGCCGGCGAATGGAGAAGTCGATGGTTCCCACCGGGAGCGTAAGCGGTGCAGGAACAGGCGTGCGGGTTCCCGATTTAACGGTCAGACCCATACGGCCACGATCGCTGTTAGATACTTTGGCATTGTTTGCCAACCATTGTGCAATAAAACCACGCAAATCTTTTGTGTACGATTCGCGCGCATCGTTTTTGCCCTGCACATCGGCGCTGGTGCGGTTTTGTTTGTTATTTGCCTTGGCAAAGGCTGCTGCCCAAACCGATTGTTTAGCTTTTAAAAGAGCAAAATCGTCGGGCGGGATGTTCCATTCAGCTTGGTTAGCTTCTGCAATTTCAAGCAAACTAGTTTGCCACAAGTCAAATTCCGCGTCATTTTGAGGAATGTAATCTGCCATAACTTGAATGTTTAAATAATTTTAAACCAAATTGATTAGAATAATAGGAGCCAATTACTCCTGAGAGAGGAAGAATTAGTAAGCGGAGAGATAGAAAACTTCCGAAGCGGGAAAGTTTTATTCCACGGCGGGAATGAATTATTCCAAAGAATAAATGAATGTTGCTTTGGCGGGGAAGAATATTTCTTCGGAGTAAATGAATTATTCCGAAGCGGGAATGTTTTATTCCGAAGCGGGAAAGAATATTGCTTCGGAGTAATTGAATTATTCCTCGGAATAATTGAGTTATTCTTCGGAATAAATGTTTTACTCCGAAGCGGGAAAGAATTACTCCGCGGAATAATTGAATTATTCTTCGGAATAAATCAGAAAAGAAGCGCCTTTTTTGATGATTGATTCGATATTGGCTGGACAGAAACAATGCTTTATTTTTTAGGAATCCTACTTAAATAAACCTGTTCTTCGCAACACTTTGATTTCTTCCCTACGTAACCCCTCTCCTACTCAATAGGTCTGCTAAAAAACTTCTGAACAATATTATGCAGAAAATATTAAATAAACAATGGTTATATAAATTTTATTTGAAAATGTTCGATTGTTCGATTGTTCGAATATTCGGTATAATACGAGGGTTATAGGATCAATTCATTTTCTTGTGGGGAAAACTTAATTACATCCTGAAATTGAATTTGTTTTGTCCTCAAGCCGGACTGGCTCTTCCTTTTCCAATCGATGAAAAGGAAGCAAAAATCTTGTCAAAACGAACCCTCCGCCGGGCGTTTTGACGGCCCTCGCACTTGCTCCGATCAATGGCCTGATCAAATTCAAAGACCAATTTTCCAATTCAATTATTTGTCATTGTTTGTAGCGCGGGTGTTCTTCCGCCTAAGGAGAAAAAGCGTTAAAAAAACAGAAGTAGTGAGCGTTAAGAAAATTTCCCTGTTTGATCCCGGTGTAACCGGAAGAGTTTGGAAATTTTTAGCGAAACGGATTCGGTTTTTAGCTTTTTCTCCTTAGGCGGCGGCCCGATACATCGGTCTGTTTACTTTTTTTTGCTGCAGAAAAAAAGTAAAAGCCCATCCGGCTGGAGGACTAGATTCTTGATTTCATATAGTAAACTCGTGGGTTAAATCAATAGTTGACAACAATACAAATAGGGACCCCTCAACTTTGTCATGTGATCCGGGTTATACGGTAAAAAATCGGGATTATTCGGTAACCCGACATAACACATCAGGCTCAACGCCATCAAAACTTCAGGTTTCTGCCCTGCAAATAAGATCGGTTGGCAATGGTTTGGGCATCGGAGATGGTCGTCAGATTGTAGTCAGTTAAGGCTGATTTCAAGATAGAATTCACACAAAAATTTTAACTCTATAAAATTTTGTGTGGGTGAAAAAACAGTGAGTATTTTAAAGGTGCTGCGCACCGTTGATATTTGTAGTAAATAAGACGATAAAAGCAGGTTAGGTGCAGCGCACCGGAATATAAATATTTCGGTGCGCTGCACCTTTTGTGCGTATTGCAACATAAATTCTACAACTATCAACGGTGCTCTGCACCTGGAAATGCTTGCATTATTTCGGAATTATCGGATATACGGTTGATTTGAATAGCAACGGCATTTATGCCGTTGAAAAATGAATCATCCTAATTTTGGCTTTAGCCTAAACATCTCATTAATTTGGCTAAAGCCAGAATTTGTCTATCCCCTATTTTCCCCTGACCTAAAGGTCAGCGCTATTCATAACCAATAAACCGATAATTCCGCTTTATTTTACCCATACAATTCGTTATAGGGCCAAAATCTATGTGCCCTTTCCCGACGAATCGGAACAAGTTGTGCCTATATGGTTAAACAAAGGGGAATAAAAAAATCTATGTGCCAATATGGTTAAACAACACTTCCGAACAAACCGATCAGCTATTTCTTTCCGTAAGCGCCGTAATTAAGCACATCAAAATTTCGTTCGTAGGCAGTGATGAACAAACTATGGTTCAGAAAACCACCTGTGGGGCCAACTTTCCTGAAATTAAAATTCATCTGAGTTAATTCCATGGGATAATCAGGCAAACAATTTCTGAAATCTTTGCCATAGCGGTAAAGCGCACTCAGAAAATAATACGAAACATCGAATCCCTGGAAACTAAACTGTGACGGTTCGGCAGAGAATGTTTCGCGGTACTGACTCACAAACCGCCGAACTGGAGTCTTTGTATAATCAACGAAATAAGGCGACAGGTAACGCAGCCGGACGCGATGATAATTTTCGGTCTGAATGCTTTTTAATTTGATAAGCGAAGGAGTTCCCAACAATACAATGTCGTAGTGTTCGGCCAGAGCAGTTAAATTGGTAACCGTGATACTAACTTGCGCTTCGTTATCAGTCGGGATTACAAAAACATTCTCCCCCGTTTCATCCAAAAGTGGCTTTATTTCATTAACCCCCAGTTGCTGAAAGTTGTATTCGTGAAATAAGTTTTTACCTGAACGAGCGGCCATTTTCTCCTTGCACAATTTGGATAATTGGGCTTCAGCCGAATTTGAGCTTTCACTTTGCTGAAGCATGAAAAAATTCTTGTTCGAAAACTCATCGACGATGTACGAAACGGTCTGATCGATCTGGTATTCCCGGGTTGGATTAACTTTGAAATACCACGAATTGTTTTGTTCAAGGTTTCCAATTGGCGAAAGTGGAGAAACCATCGGGATCCGGTTTTTAGCAGCAAATTCAGCTACTTTTTCCTGAAGTTCGGGGAAAACCGGACCAATGATCAGGTTCAGATCACGGAATTCGTCCATCTGGAGCAACGAATTAATCATATTCTGATTACTTGAATCAAACACAAATAACTCAACATTCATGCCTTTGCGCTGCAGGCTGTCGATTGCCAGTAAAGCGCCTTCATAAAACTCAAGAAATCCAATCGCCCGCTGATCAATGTTAATGCCATTGATCACAAGCGTGGTATCGAAACTACCTGAAGCTGGCTGATTCGTGAAATTGATTTTACTAAGCAGAGTTGCTTTGTTAATACTTGCCGCATCGTTTCCTGATAAATACAAGGGCAACAACATTCCGACTTTATATTTCTGACCGGTATTTCCCGTTAAAGGCAAACAATTACCCGATTCTGTTTCGACCGTGTTTGGCACCTGTTGAACAACCGTTTGAGCAGCCTGTTCTTCAGATTTTGGAGATCGTTTTGCCGGAATCTTCAATTTCATGCCAGATTTCAGTCCGTTTTGAAGCGAGGGATTATACTTCAGCATTTCCTCGTGAGTAAGTTCATATTTCTTCTCAAGACTATACAATGTTTCGCCCGAAACAACCGGATGGATGGTAAAATCCGTCAGGTTATCTTTTGTTTCAGAATCAGCCGAAGATTTAGTTTCGGTTTTAGCGCCTGAAATTGTGAGGCTAATTGGGATTTTTATTACTTGCCCGACAACCAGTCCTTTGGTTAGTTCCGGATTGTTTCGGATCAGGTCGTTGGCCGAAACGCCGTATTGACTGGCAATGGAAACCAGGGTTTGTTTTTTACCAATTTTATGGTAATAATATTCTTCTTCAGTCGGTTGCGTGGCATTCGTTTCTTGTTTCTTTGGTTCAAGGTCGACCTTACCAACCGGAATTTTAATAGTAGAACCAGCTTGTAAGATTGTTGTCAATCCCGGATTTGCCTGTTTCAAGTCGCTTTGCGTAACTTTATATTTTTGACAAAGGCTGAAAACAGTTTCACTCTTTTTTACGGTGTGCAAAACATATTTTACGCCCGATATTTCAACTTCTTTAGGATTTTCTTTCTGTGAAAAGCCAACAGATGGATTCAATAAAAGCAACGAAAAGAAACAGGATAAGATGAATAATTTCATGTGTTTATAATTTGTTTTTTAATTGCCACATAGCCTGTCCCGATTAATCGGGAGAACTCGCCAATATTCATTCTCTTGTGTGATTTGTATTAATCATGGCTCGTTTCATAGTTTGGCATCAGATTAAACGAAAGGCAAAAGTAGAACAAATGTTTGTTCTATAAAAACCTTCATTCGGAATAGAATAAATTTCCATTTATCAGGTTAATTGACCGATGATGTTTCGTCCGAAAGATGGATTTTGGTTCTATAACCAATCGTGTGGGTGAAATCTCATTTGGTCGTTTTATTCGGAGAAATGTTCATCAATTTATTCAAATTAAAATACTTCAACCGATTGATCTTTATCTATCTGAAAGCAGCAGAGCTGCAAAACAGTTGTAGTAAAGAGAACGATAGAAGCGGGTAAGGTGCAGAGCACCGGAATGTTTATATTTTCGGTGCTCTGCACCTTTTGTAGATATTGCAACATAAATGCTACAAATATCAACGGTGCACTGCACCTAAAAAATATTTACATTATTTTACCCATACAGAACGTCATAGAACCAATGTGGCTCTATGACGTTTGGTATGGGTAAATATAAATATACGAAAAGCTGTGTGAATTATTACTCCATCGGAGTAAGCTGTAAATAACCCCCAGATTTATCTGGGTGGAAAATAGGCAACAAAGTATAAAACTCCGTCGGAGTTTTCCAAAATATCAAATACTTTTTCCACATAAGTAATAGGAACAATAGATTGTCGTATTAAATATTACTCACCCCGAAGACCGATAAATCGGTCTTTGAGGCCGTCTTAAAAGTCAAGAAACTTGATAAACCAGTCACCCCGAATTTATTTCGGGGTCTGACATACAGTGCGTTGGGATCCTGAAACAAGTTCAGGATGACGTGATCAATGACTTTTGAGACAACCTCCAGAACACCGAAGGTGTGATGGGGGGAGTCAGGATTTAAAACCAAATTATACGACATTTAATTATTCTCATTACTTATATTTTCGAAGACCAATTCTATTTCGTCCGAAAAGAGATCAAAGCTTTGTTCAGCTTCATCGTTCGGACGATTTTCATCTTCTAAGTAATAAGAATGAAATAATGTCGTATTTTCATTGGACTTATATCTTGACTCACCCCGTCGCATCTGCGATGCTTTGCCCCTCTCTTCAAGAAGAGAGGGGGGAAGGCCGCCTGCGGACTTCGGGGTGAGTTAGTTATAAAATACGACATTTAATTATTTCTATTACTTATTATCTCTTTCTACAAATATTTCGCACCTCTGGCGCCAAACACTGCCAGTTATTAGTTTATAGCCTTTATTATTCCAATACTAGAGACTATCAATGACTGTTTTTAATGACTATTATGACTTAATGACAACTAATGACTGTTTTTTAATGAGTATTTAATGACTACAAATGACCACTTAATGACTATTTAATGACTGTTTAATGACCATTTAATGACTATCAATGACCTTTCCCTAATGACCACCAATGACGCGAAGTGACCAGCCTAGCTCCTGTCAAAATACTTCGTGTGCAGCAAATGATGCGCTTTTTCGCTCATGGGAGCGCCCAAAAATTCTTCATACAGCTTCGTGATGTACGGATTTTCGTGCGATTTCCGAATGACTTTATTCTGATCTTCGGAATAGATGGCC
>Ga0302292_1000478_pt1 | contig 28328 bp, 24 predicted proteins | sample III_Fen_N2_1_FD_194553 | JGI IMG/M metagenome (GOLD analysis project Ga0302292, IMG submission 194553) | Peat permafrost microbial communities from Stordalen Mire near Abisko, Sweden - III_Fen_N2_1 | ecosystem: Environmental > Terrestrial > Soil > Wetlands > Permafrost | place: Sweden: Abisko...
AAAATGCTCGGACATACAAATATTCGTACAACTCAAATCTATGCTCGAATAACCGATAGTAAAATCAGTAATGATATGCAGGCATTAGCAGGAAAATTACAAGGAATTGAGAAAATGTTTAATATTTAAATCTAGCTACCAATTCAGTAACAAGAATAAAGGGAAACACAATTATATGTTTCCCTTTTCGCATTTAAAAATATGAGAGGTAGTATTATTCTATTTGATTCCCATAAATTGGTCATCGATAAATTTTGTGACATCAGTAAGTCGGTAAAATGATTTACCATTCATATTACAATAAGGTAATTTGCCATTTGAACGGTAACGCTGTAATGTTCGGTGACTCACCTTGAGCATTCCTATTAAATCCTGATTATCCAGTAATTCATCTCCCTTCAAACAGGCATCGTGATTAAGTAATCTATCTATCTTTTTATCAGCTAGCTCTAACTTATCAAAGAGCTTCACAATGACTGCTTCTAAATTATCTTTGTTGATTTCCATAATGATATGTATGAAATTTTACTACTATAATTACTTGTATTTTTTATCTGACTTCCTTGTTAACCCGCCTTCTTTCGGCAGCTTGCTTATGATTCATAATTAAATCGCTCAAGCATTCACTATTACTTCTGACTAGATGTTGATTGAGCATTCTCTTAATCTCTGAAAGCGTATAGTATGATTTACCAGAGATAACAGAATAAGACACTATCCCCTTTGATCGTAAACGTTGCAATGTTCGCTCGCTGATTTTCAGGAATGAACATACATCGTAATTGTCAACCCATGTTTCATCGGAATTCTCAATATTAATTGGTTGTTGCTCATTTACAAACTTGGCAATTAAATTAATTTTTGCCTCTAACTCTAAAAATGCTGTTGATTCAATTGTGATGACATCCATAATGATAATTTTTATTACAAAGGTCTTGTAATTGCAAGTACTGACTTCACAACTTGGGTAAACTATCTGGAAAGAAAATCAGAAAAGTCCCATGGGCAAGACTTTTCAAGGTAGGTGGTTATTAAACAAATAAAACCGACAACTTGGGAGTTATCAGTTTTATTTATCTCAAATACAAGAAATACTATTGCTTAGTATCGGCGTTATCGACATCATCCATACGTGCAATCAACTTTTTACGAAGGTCGTCTAAACACTGAACACGACTACCCTTACGACCACGGATTTCGATAAAAGTACGATACACATCGCCTAAATCAATGTCAAATAGATTCTCAACATAAGAAGTCATCCTTTTTAAATCACTTTTTCCGTTGTTGATACATTTAGAGGTATCAAATGCATAGATAAGCTCAATGAGTGCTACTTTCGAACCAGTCCATTTTGCTTTTACTTTCTGGATATTAGTATTATCAAACTGATGAGCATTTGGTAAATCTTCTTTTATCAACTCAGCATTTAAATAATCACTCAACATATCATTTGCCAAAATCGTTGCGACTTTCAAATCAAATCCTGTAGAAAACTTCTGATCTCTCTCAAAGTATTGGCTATCAAAATACATTTCTACATCCGGTTGATACCTCAAGAAATATTGCTTGTCTAAATCAGTACGCTGGGAACGACAATACTTATAAAAATCAATATTGTTGTCAAAATACTCTTTCAAATCATCAAATTGTTTGAGTGTAAATTCCTTTTGCATGCTTTCGCTTCCAGTTGGACGGTTGATTTCCAGTTTGTAGATATTATCATAGTAAATCAACATGGAAAATATCTGAGGCTTTGTTTCTTTGAAAAATTGAATTTCCTCTGTTTCATTACTGAAAGTATATTCTGAAATGTGTTCCTTTAGTTCATTGAAATTAGTTCTCAACAATTCAATAATCTTTAGAGATTTATTGAGTGTGGTATCTTCTTCCAAATCTATGATTTGAACGTCTTTTTTTATTGTTTCAAGAAGATTTAATGTGTATTGTATCATAAGATTCATTTTTAATAGGTTGGGTTATAATTAATTTTTGAATCTGGTAGTATGGCGACCCCAGTAGTTTTAAGTGAAATTATTACATTTCTTCTTAAAACGAAAATTCTTAACTATTAGTTTCTTTTCAATGTGTAAAAATATATAAAACGCAGATAAACAGTATTTGTAATGAATTGAATCGTAATATTTCGTTCAATTTTTTGATAAAAAAATAGTTGTTCTTTTAAGCATGTAGGATGTTGTTAGTCTGTATGTTGACTTAATAGTCAAACCAATACTATCTGTTTGCATACGAATGAGAAATAGTCGGACGAACATGAACGTTATTTTTTGAACTATTTTCTAAATCAACTTCTTCTGTTGCTTTATCTTCTCCCTGCTCAATAGGTTTAAGCGAGAGTTGAATCTTTCTATCCAATGCTAGAAATTCCGTTTTGAGTATTTTTAATTCATCTTCTTTTCGCCATGTTCCGTTGACTATTTCGTTCATTACCGGAATGTCCTTTGAAATCTTGGCTATTTCGAGTTCATATTTTTCAATCAATTTAGGGATACGTTCCAGCGCATTGAGAAAATTCAATGCTGCCAGCTTAGGCTCTGTAGCTAAATGACCATTGTTGTAATTGTATTTGATATTACCGTCTCCCTCAATAAAGAATCGGTTCTCTCTCAAATCCAGCCCTTCACTTATGTAGGTTTCTGATTTTACCAATAAATTAAAGTCATAAAGCGTTCCAATCTTAAAGTATTCGCCGTTTGTTCCTGCACTATCATTTATTTCATTCAGTTTTATTCCAATCATCTTCGGGTCTGAGCTTTGAAGATTATCTAGTCTGATTGGATTGAGGTTATTCCCATCCTTATCCAGTTGTAACTTACCGTTAAGCATTTGTAGATCTTTATTCATGCGTGCTATCATTTCTTGACTGCTGTCGATTGTTCGAGTCATTTCGGTCAACTTAAATACAGAACTTGATTTACTCCGATTAAAAGCATGTCGTTCACTTTCCAGAAAACTAATCTTTTTCTCCAGTTTGGCTTTCTCTAGTAAATCCGTATTCCCTGATAGAATAGCTACATATTCGGAAAAATTCATACCCGACTTTTCATCCATGCTTCCTTCGTCAATGGTACGACTTCCCATATTGTTGTTTTTGAGTTGCTGAATAAAAAGTTGTTTGTTGTAAAGCAAATTGAACTTATAGGAATCCAGACTTTTTTCAACAGCATAGATAATCACATCTACTTTATTATCGGCATAGAACTTGGCTATCTCGTTCCCTTTCCTTACTGCACGACCATCCCGTTGAACCAAATCACTTGGTCGCCAGGGAGTATCTAAATGGTGAACAGCGACGGCTCGTTTCTGTGCATTGACACCTGTTCCCAACATCTCTGTTGAACCAAATAATACACGAATCTTTCCGGCATTCATGCCATCAATAAATGATTTTCGCATTTTATCGCTTTTGGCTTCCTGAATGAAGCGAATCTCGTCAGCTGGAATACCATAATCCTCGACCAGTTTTCGTTTAATCTCACTGCATGGGTTCCATTCACCGGGTTTATAGGTTCCCAAATCTGTGAATACGAATTGTGTTCCCTTTTGTGCATTGTAGGTACGATAGTATTTGGCAATCTTAGCAGCACAATGGGAGGCTTTATTATCCTCATGGTCTTCATACTCAGGACTAATCATACGCATGTCCAGCGACATCTTTCGGGCATAATCAGTTGCAATCAACATCTTGGCTTTTTGCTCACTATCCGATAAGGGTGCTCTGCCTAATAATTCGGCATTACCTGTCTGAGCAAACTGAACCAATTTTTCAATAAATGCTTCTTGTTGGGGTGTTGGTGGAATATTATGCATGATTTCATTCTTTTCAGGTCGATCTATACCAATTCCTTTAGCCGTACGGAAGTCTGTTATCTCGGAATAAAATGCTGCCAGTTCCGGAACTTTGATAAAATAGCGAAAACGTTCTTTTTGTACTATCTGGTTAGTCACCGAAAACTCATAGTCAATGGTTTTCTTGGCAAAGATAGCTGCCCATGCATCGAAGGTATTGATGTTCTGTCGTTCCAGTTCTTTTGGACGCAGGTATTTGAATATCAGATAAAGCTCCGTGAGTGAATTTGAAATAGTTGTTCCCGAAAGAAAGGTTGCACCCAAATCTTTGCCCGTGCGTTCCTGTATGGTTCTTATGGCAAAAAGCATATTCAGTGCCCGCTGACTCCCTTCGGAGTTCCCAAGACCTGCTACACGGTCGTGGCGAGTGTTAAACATCAGGTTCTTGAACCGATGACTTTCGTCCACGAATAAATGGTCGATACCCATCATGTTGAAGTCAACAACCTTATCGGTTCGTTCTGCAATATCGGAAGCTATTATTTTTAGTTTTACTTCCAGATTCTGCTGACGCTTGATGACACCTTTGAGCATACCCCGGGATATTTCCCGTCCCTGTTGTTTGAGGACTTGCAAGTTTTCTTCCACGCTATCCAATTCTGCTTGTAAGATTTTTTGTTGCATTTCGGCTGATTGGGGTATCATGCCAAATTGGTCATGCGTTAGAATAACTGCATCCCAACTGTTGTTCTTTATATCATTGAAAATCTTCACCCGATGGTCAGGGGTAAAATCTTCTTTGCCCGGATAAAGAATACGGGCATTAGGGTATGCACTTTTAAAAGTTTGTGCTATTTCCTGTACGTTTGACTTTAGCCCGATAATCATGGGTTTATTGGCTAATCCCAGCCGTTTCATTTCGTATGCCCCGCAGCACATGATTAGTGTTTTACCGGCTCCCACTTCGTGGTCACAGATACCACCACCGTTTTGCTTCAACATCCAGACGGCATCCTTCTGACTACCATATAGGTCTTCAATACCTAAATTCTTCAGGTTCAATTGTGGGAAAGTTTGATGGGAGCCGTTATAGTCCGGTCGCACAAAACAATTGAATTTCCGGTTATAGAGATTGGAAAGCCTGTCTTTAAATTCCGGTGATTGCTCATTGAGCCAATCAGAAAAACTTTTGCGTATTTCATCGATTTTCGCATTAGCCATTTGTATAGCCTCGCTGTCTCGTACCCGAACTTCAGTATCACCCACCATAATACTTTTTGTAATATCAGGTGAAGTATTTACCAGTGCATGCTTCATGAGTGCTAATCCATTAAAAGTCCGGCTTTGAGATTTTACGGCATATTTATCGTAAATATTAGCATTTAGGTTGGTTGCATTGACAGAAAACTCATCAGCTACGGCTGAATAGTGAATGGTGGTATTAGTGTCGAATAGAAATGAAGCATATTTACTGTACATGCCAGTCGGTATCCACCGTTCACCAAAATTGAAATCCAGCTCATCAAAAGAGATAGGCCGGGGAATGGCTTGCTGCAATACTGTTAGCGATTGTTTCGAAAGTGCATCAGCGGGATGTTCTGTCAGGTATTGTTCTATGGATTCGGCTTTTTCAACCACATTACCCGCAATAAATTTCTCTTTTATCTCGTAATTCTCTACCAGGGGATTGTAATAAACACGTCCATGTAGTTCTTGTATAAACTCTTCCATGTTCTTTTCGGGCAAGAGCGAAGCCATATACTCGATATTGACTTCTCCGAATTTATTGAGTGAAGCGGACAAGGCTTCTTCTGAAGTCTCTGCATGGGTTATTTCGTTGGCATTGAAAGAAACAGGGTGGTCGAAAATATCAGCCTTAACCATTTGACCATCCAACGAACGTTCAAGATACAGGATATCCTTTCCCCCACTATCCATCTTGATTAAGTCCAGATTCTTTGGATTGGAAAGTTGTCCGTATCGACGGATAAATTCTTCATAAAGCGAATTCATTTCCAACCGAAACGGTTTATTCTCTTCCCGCTTTTCTGCTTCGTAGGTGTATAGCAGTTGATAGACATCACGTAAATCAATATACAGCAAGGCCTTTTCCTGTTGAAGTGAACTTAGCTTCAACGGGGTAAATATCGCTCCGTCGTTATACAGGTCGGATAAATAACCCACTTGTGATTCCATGTTCACCAAGGAGCCAACTTGGAGATGTGGTTCTCTTATTCCGTTATATGAACGTGGCTCCATTGAAATCTCAGACTCCATCGGTTTTGAAATTGAAGCTTGTGTTGGAACTTGTGCTAAAGTTGATTTAGCATCTGATTTGACTTCCGATGTTTCAAAGGGTAAGTCAAAAAGTGCTGGCTGACGTGTTTGAATTCGTTTCGGACCATTCCGTTTGGGCTTGACAATTATCTGCGAACGTTCTTCGACGTTCATACCGAAAAGGTCATAGAGCGTCAGTAAAGGTGCTTCTATCTTTGTTTCGATTTTTACTTTCTCAATTTTTGCTTTTACAACATCTGGTTGTACATTAGGATTGGCAGCGATTGAGATTGGTTTTGTTTCTGTAATTGATTGAGGCGTTTGAGTAGCTGATTGAAATTGGTATTGCTCATATAACTCCAGATTTAGGCGATTAGAAAAATCATCGGTAAGCATAACCCGTAGGTCATTTGCCATGCCTTTTACACCTCCTTCATGTAAGAACACCATAGCAGGTTTTCCGTATTGGTCGGTATCGAGACTGCCTTTAGTATGGACTACTCGTTGGGTATTTTTGAAATAGCTATTGGTTACAACACCGCTACTAAGCAAAGAACTCTTTACAAACAATTTTTCATTTTCGGTCAATTCTGTTTTGGCTGAGTTTTTTTGCAGGACAATCAAGTCGCTTCCAACTTCCGTATTGGCACTATCCACAAACAGGTTATTGGGCAATCTGACTGCCGATACAAAATTGGTATTATCCATCAACCATTGGCGGATCACTTCGTTTTGAGGTGAATTCATTACACCTTGTGAAGTAATAAATGCCAAAATACCACCTTCGCGCAAGGTATCAACTCCTTTGATAAAAAAGTAGTTATGAATAGCTCGGGTGGATTGTTGTTTTGCCTTGTCCTTACTCTTAGAAAAACCGAAATCGAAGGCGAAAACATCCCCAAATGGAATGTTGGACGAGACTACATCAAAATAGTTGTTGTACCTCGATTCGATCTCTTCAAAGCCATTGATAGTAACCGTATTGTTAGGATATAACTGCGAAAGAAGTTTGCCAGTCAACAAGTCTTTCTCAAAACTCATAATGGAGCTATTTTCCGTTGCAGTTTTTTGGAAAGCGAAAATAAATTCACCCATGCCTGCTGACGGGTCAAGAAAACGGGATGGAGTAATTCCGCTTTTTTGCAAGGTGTCCGCAATGGTGGTGACAATTTCCGTTGGTGTGTAAAAGGAAGTCAGAATGGAATTCTTTAGACTTCCCCAATACCGTTTATACTGTTCTTCCGTGTTACTACTCTTACGAATGAGAAGCTGTAATTCTGCCACTAAGGGAAAGAGGTCTAATTCGGACTTTGGCCAATAGGCATAATCAGACAAGGTCTGGGCTGGATTGAGAATACATTTCAATCCGCCAAACCCTGAATAATTCTGAATAGCTGCTCTCTCAATCAAAGTAGGCTGGCGATGCTCTTTTTCAAGAGCAAACGCCAGCCGTATGGCTTCAATATTGGCAGCGAGATGTGCCTTTTTATTGAAGCTCATGTTCTTCCATCCAAATAACGATAGTTCCTGTCAGTTCAGTATAAAGCTCATTGAATTCCGGCTCGTAAGCAAAATCATCCGAAAGTGGATATTTTGCAAATATGCTTTCGCAGTATGCAAGTAGCTTTTGAGCTAGATTCTTGGCTGATCCTTGCGGAACTTCCTTGTTAAATTCATTCCACAGCACATTGACAATGGTATCGTGCTTTGAAAAGTAAAGTCCTTTATACAGCACTTCACTTGCCAAGGCCTCAGCATGATTGTGAGATTGCCCGGACTTTATGCTTTGTGAGTATGTTTGTGCAGCCAAATTCCCACGACTCGCAATAAATTCTACATCATTGGCTAATTCAGGATGACTTTCCCGAAGGAAAGATTGAAGGCTGAGTTGGTAATACGACAACTCAACCGGTTCGATATTTTTATTCATGATTAGTGGATTTTTTATTATTTCAAAGAATCATTTTTTTTTGCAATTAGATATTTTGCTATCTGTGCAATTTGGGTTTTGTAGTTTTCTTGTCGTCCACTTTTTTCTCTTGTACCTCTGTTGGTTTAGTTTGCCCTTTTTTCAACGCAGCATCTATTTTCTTGGTAGCATCATTGGTTTTACCGTCCGTATTCACTGCAACTTGTATTTTAGTTGTTTCATCAGGAATAAGTTCTTTTGCATTGGATTTATCGGGATCCCAGCGGTAGAAATTCAGTTTGCCTTCTTCTGTATTTACCTTCACATATGCACTGTATTCCTGACCTTCACGGTCTTTCATACCGGTTACATGAATGGTGCCACCTTCCTTGAGTCGACTTTGATCGGTTTCAGGCAAGTCAACCCCACCCAATTTGGTTGGAACGGAAAATTCAGAGTTTGATTGTTTCTGGCTTTGAGTTTGATTGTTGTCGAAACTGAATTCTATTCCCCGTTTGTCAGCATTGATTTGAACAGTAGCATTGAACAGTTTTCCGCTTTTAGACAGCATATCTTCCATGTAAATAGCTTTGCCTTCTTTCAAACTCTGCAATTGCTTATCATCGAGAGATACACCTTTTATTTCGTTTGGAATATGAATCTTGTCGACTCTGACGGCCACCAATTCATTAGTTAATTTGTCAATTGAAATATAAGCTGGGGTTGGCTGTTGTCCCGGAAATTCAATGGCAAGGATACGCCCAGCATTCCCGTTGTTGAGCAGGTTCTTTTTGTCATCATCCGAAAAATGAATACCAAAGAACGGTCTATCCAATTCGGGTGACCTTCGGACGGCATGAATAGCTACGGTCAATTTGCCCTCTATTTCCCGAAAAGACAAGCGCGCATCGGTTCGAAGCGTCATTTCGTCAAACTTAGGTGTGATTGGAATTAAAACTGGTGATTTACCCCAATTGAGCATAGCATCCAAGCTACCGGTTTTCTCCAAAGTATCTCGTGTCACACCTAATCGTTCCAACTGTTTCCAGTCAATACGGTTTTCGTCAATAGGTTGATAGCTTTGCTTGGTTGAGATTTCATCAGATGACACGCGATGTTTATCGAGTGTTTCCTTGTTGTATGGCACATAAGGATGTAGGAGCATTTCCTGCAAGACAGCAGAAAGATTTGCTACCATATTAGTCGGGACTTTGAAAAATTGAAAATGGGTAGGATTCTTGTATTGATTGCGAAAGTTGGAAAAGAAATTATCCAATACATTACCTTGTTTGTCAAGCTTCAAAAATAGTGGCTCGTTTTCAGATTTTGGACTGACCGATTTAATTTTACCACTTTTGTCGATTCCTGCAACAACATCTAATTTGTTGTCCTTTTTGTCTGCGACCAACAGCACATCTTGGTCATTTACGTTCTCGTTCATAACTTTACATTTTTAATGGTGAATACTTTATTCACTGGCAAAGTTATGTTTGTGAATCAACCTATTATCATGTTAGAACTGGGTTGTCATCGTTTGGCAGAGGGTGGCGTTGAGTGGCATGTGAAAGGTTTTGCAATCTTGCAACGAATGTTTTTTGAATAAGTTAAATTTTATAAAATAGAAAATTTGTCACAAAACGTAATTCAATAAAATGATATACAGTTATCTAAATAAACTGCTACCTTTGCTCTAAATTAGCAAACAATTCATTCCTAAACACAACCACCGAACCTATAATAAAGAAACCCACAGAGATATGATCAATAGACATTTTGCCATCGGAGATATTCACGGCTGTTTCAATTCACTGAAAGAATTGGTAGAGAATAAAATCCAACTCCAAAAGAATGATCAGCTTATTTTACTTGGAGATTATATTGACAGAGGATCTAACGGTAAGGAAGTTATTGATTATATCATTGAATTACAAAACAATGATTATGATATAGTAACACTCTTAGGGAATCATGAATCAATGTTAGTTGATGCTTATTACAATGAAAATGCTATATCTAAATGGATTCAAAATGGAGGTTCTGAAACATTGAAAAGTTTTGAAATAAATTCATTGAGGAATCTAGAACCCCAATATTTAAACTTCTTCAATAATTTAAAGTTGTATTTTGAACTTGATGAATATCTGTTTGTCCATGCAGGATTTAACAATGAACTCGAAAATCCATTTACAGATAAATACAGTCTGTTGTGGAAAAGTAAAGAAAGGTATTCGAATCCTTTATTAAAAGATAGAACAATCATTCATGGCCATTCTCCTGTTTCTATAAAAACTTGCGAAGAACAAATCAAAAACAATAGTAAAGTGATAAATATCGATGGCGGATGTGTCTATTCTAATACTGATTTAGGTAAACTTGTTGCTCTTGAAATAAATTCCAAAACTATTCTTTTTGCTGAATAAAATAATAGTGCTATATTTGCAATTCGCGAATCGCGAATTAAACATTATTCGTATGAAGAAACATAATGGAATGCGACCACAAGATATAGTGGTACTGGTAAAGATAATATCACTACAGCAGCTCAATTGGCGTAATATAGATATTGCTAATGCTATTCTGATTAGTCCTTCCGAAGTATCTGAAGCTTTAAATAGATGTAAAATTGCAGGACTAATTGATTCAAAAAAGAGAAAGGTCAACATTAACTCATTTATTGAATTCTTAATTTATGGATTAAAATATGTATTCCCTGTAGAACCAGGTGCTGTTGTCAAAGGGATTCCAACAGCTCATTCTGCATCTCCGATAAAAGAACATATTTCCTCAGGTAATGATATCTATGTGTGGCAATATGCCAAGGGAAATTCCCGTGGGCAAGCAATTGAGCCGCTCTACAAGACTTTGCCAAAAGTAGTTGAGAATGATATATCATTCTATGAACTATTAACTATTATAGATACAATACGAGTTGGTCGGGTGCGAGAAATAGAAATTGCCATTGACGAATTAAACAAACGACTAAGACATGCCTAGTACAAATATAACAATGCTCCAAACCGTTGCAAACGGTTTAGGTGATTTAAAAAACGAGATGGTATTTGTAGGTGGTTCTGTGGCTGAACTTTACGTTAGCAATCCTGCTACGTCAGATATTAGACCAACGCTGGATGTTGACTGTGTAGCAGAATTAAGTTCAAAAATAGCACACGCAAAATTGGAAAAAGAACTGCGAGCAAAAAAATTTACCCATGACACAACACAAGGTGCACCGATTTGTAGGTTTATTTACAAAGACATATTGGTAGATGTTATGCCAACGGATTCAAATGTTCTTGGATTCACTAATATCTGGTATGAAGAGGGTGTTGACACTAAAATTGTAAAAACATTACCGGATGGAACAGAAGTGTTCGTATTTCCACCCGAGTATTATGTAGCAGCCAAATTCGAGGCTCACAAAGGACGAGGAGGAAATGATTTACGGCAAAGCCATGATTTTGAGGATATAATTTACATCTTTGATAATTGCCCGGATCTTATGGAAAATATAAGTAATGCAAATGCTACGGTTAGAACATACTTAATGGAAGAATGCCAAAACTTATTGGAAAATAAAGGTCTTACAGAAGGTATTGAAAGTGCTTTGCCTTATGGTTCTGGTGAAGAAAGTACTGATATGATTATGGAATTAATTCACAATATTGCAGGGATTGAACAATTTGGAAAAAGAAAATAACACATATAAATCCAGTCTGGAAATATCATTTTTAGCATTTTTACAGCCTATATTGAGAAATAGCGCAACAATAATTTTCACAAAAACAGAGAAGTATATTGCTTATTTGGAGCGTTAAAAAACTATAGTAAATAGATAAAAATATTCTGAGAGATTATCGTTTACTCCCAGATAATACTAATGACTGCATTATTATATGTTGGATAAATACATTTCTCATATAATTTGACATCTCGAATATCCTCAAAGGATTTAAACCAGTCAGACGCAAAAACGATTTCAGCAGTATCATACTTTGTGCCATCTGTGAAGTATTCACTCGCTGCGGTATTAACAGGCAATTTATTGGAATAATCAAACTTAAGATTCTTGTATGGAAATTCATCAGAACACCACTTGTGAGTTACAATGTTGTTTTGAGAATAAACAACCATTATTGGATAATTTCCAGACTCAATAAATCTGAAAAGGGTTGAAGATAGACTAGTGCCAAAATGTTTTGAGATTGCTTCAATAAGTGAAAAACCAAACTGCTTTTTATGAATAAATTTCATAAGACGAGTGGGTGGAATTAATAAATTAGAGGCGAAACAATCCGCTTCAATCTCAACAATATTCTTAGGAACTAATCTGTTGAAAGACTTGTGCAAAGATTTCCCTTTTTTTAACGAATTTCTATGGTCATCAATAAAATAATGACCTAATTCATGAGCAAAAGAAAATCTCACTCTATTGGGATACTGAATAGAATGATTATTTATGTAAATATGAAAATCTCCAGAATCATGTTCTAACATTCCATCAAAGCAATTGCCATAGTCACCATAATTAAATGAAATCCTGGATCTATCAGCAATTAAGTCAGGCATAACCATTGTTTCATCGCAGTATTCCTTTGCTATAAACTCAGCCAAGCCTATAATTTCACTCTTTCTATTCTTACTTATTTCCATTTCTTTTTAGTCGGGCATTTTCTCTATCTGTCTTCATCTTAGCCAAAATATCATTAGGAATATCTTTCCCATCTCTTGCCGCAATAGCCCAATTCTTTTCAGCCGTTTCATTTACGTCATTATTTATCGAAAATGAGGGTATCTTACGCTCATTTTTAAACACGAATTCAGGAGATTGGAACTCTTCTGGGAGTGAGTTAGTACCAATTCTTTTCTCAAAAGCAGTCATCTGTTCATCTGTTTCAGGAAAAGCATATCCTAAAGACTTTAGGCCTTTACTAACATAGTGCTCAAATTCAGCATCATGCATATCAGTTACTTTTTTCATGATGATTGTTTATTTAATGATTGATAATTTGCAGTGATTTACGATATGATCCTTTATCTTCTTTAAAGATCGACTTTTAATTTGTTGTATATTCTGTTGAGTGGTTGCATACTTATCAAGTAGATGTTGGCGCATTTCCGGTGGAAGTTGCTTTTTACCATCTTCATACATAATATAAGTAAGTAATATTTCCTGTTCCCGTTCAGATAGAGATTCTAAAGCTTCTTGTAATGCTATTTGTTCAGGAGATTGAAACTCAAAATCATTTTCTGATTTTTCATCAACAACGCTTTCTAATAAAACTTCCAATTTTTCATCAATTCGATATTCCTTTATACCACACATAAGCTGATATAGTTCACCTTTAGCTATTCGCGACATCCATGTTGTAACTTTGCTCCTTTTCGGATCAAATGTATGTCCATAAGTATTTATCGAAATCATTGTATTTTGAAATAAATCCTTCGCTAACTCTTCATTCTCTGGAGTTTTACAATTACGACATATAAAAAAACATAGATTCCAAAGAAAATCCTTGTACCGATTATAAAAAATGGTGAATGCTTTCTGCGCTTCAATTTTATTTTCATCTCTATAGGACATCAAGATAAACAATTCTTCATCAGAATAGTTATTCAAAACTTCAACATTTTTATGTAATTCCATATCCATAGAACATTATGTATTTTATATAGTACCAAGCATGACAATTTATTATCAAAAGACTTGTAATTACAAAAGTAGAAAAAATTGTCACGCTTTCATCTATATATAAATGAAAACTCAAAAATTGGCATGAAAGATTGGATTCAAAATTATCATAACATGCTTGTCATGCTTTGAACTATTATACTACAAACGAATTAAAAATAATCAACAAGATGTATTTAACAGGTAAGTTTACTGAAGGTATCAAGGCTCTTGCTAGGCACTGTTTATCTAAGGATATATCAAACAAGCTCAATTATTTCATTTTAATAACATTAAAAAATTTATAAGCAACTACAAACCTATTCCAATCAGAAAAATTAATCTATTGTTAAATTGATAACTTATTAAAACAAAAAAAATGAATATAAATATTGGGGCGCCAAATACGCAAATACCAAAAGTACCTCTAAGATTTGTAATTGAGGGAAAGCAATATGAAACTTTTGACCAGTATAAATCTGGTACTGAACTTAAAGAATTGGCAGGAATTCCTCTGGAAACAGAACTATTCTTATCAATCTCGAAACCTTATGCAGACGAACTGATAGAAAATGACAAATCGGTCAATCTTGCAAGACCTGAAACAGAATACTTCTTCGTAAAAAAGAAGTTGCTATTTACGATTAATGGTGTAAAACACACATGGTATAAACAATTTATACGTGGTGTACAGATTCGGAGTTTGGGTAATATCCCTGAAAATGAAGATATTTATCTAAATCTTCCTGAAGGTTGGCAAGATGATAAAATCGAAAACGATGAAATTGTTGATTTGGCTCGTCCAGGTATTGAACATTTTGTTTCAAGAAAAAATAATCTTGAAATAGAACTCATTATTGAAGGTAATCCCGTAAAATACAACAAACCAAAAATTACGTACAAAGAGGTAGTTGAATTAGGATTAGGACAATATGACCCAAATCGTGGTTACACTGTGAAATACACTAATGGTCCAGAGCAAAACCCTAAAGGGGTTATGTCTGTAGGTACAGAAGTTTATGTTAAAGATAAAATGAGATTCAATGTCGCAAGCTGTCATAAATCATAGTCCTGACCTTTTAAGGTTGCAGAATGAAGAATTTCAAATTGAAGTAACTGGTGGATATTTAGCTATCCACCAGATACCATATCTAAATTCACAAAAAGAGATTAAATCTGGGATTCTTGTTATGAGTTTAACTGATGCTGGTAATATCGCCATTAAACCCAAAGATCATACAGCATTTTTTGTTGGTGAGCACCCATGTAACATTGATGGTAGCATTGTGACTTCACTTGTAAATTCACCTCAAAATACAAAGCTTTTCGGTGATATCACAAGTGATTTTTATCTTTCATGTCATCCTGATGGTCGTACGTACTCTGATTTCTATGATAAGGTTTCAACTTATGTAAATATAATATCATCACCTGCTTTAAATTTTAATAAAGATGCATGTGCTAAATTGAAGAAACCTATATTAGTGCATGAAGACGATAGTCCCTTTGTTTACATGGATACAAATGCAAGTCGTTCAAACATTGCATTTATGAACAAACTATTCTCTCCATTAAAAATTGCGATTGTAGGTGTTGGTGGTACTGGTTCATATCTACTGGATTTTATTGCAAAAACACCAGTTTCAGAAATTCATTTATTTGATGCGGATGTTTTTAATTCTCACAATGCATTTCGTGCACCGGGTGCAGCATCTGTTGATGAGTTAAATGCACAGCCATCAAAGGTTGAATATTTAGGCCGTAAATACAGTAAAATGCATAAACGGATAATTTGTCATAATGAGTATATAACTCGTGATAATATCGAGATACTCAAAACTATGAGCTACGTTTTTTTGAGCATTGATAGTGTTGACGTTAGAAATGAAATTTCTAAATACATGATAGACTCTGGCTTGTCTTTTATCGATTCTGGGTTAGGTATAAATCTGTCTGACAATAAACTTTCTGGATTAGTGCGTATAACCTCTGGGTTTCCCGGACATTATTCTCATTTAAAAGAAGCTTTTAGAGGTATTGACATTAAAGATGATGTTTACGAAAGTAATATTCAAATAGCAGAGCTTAACGCTTTTGCAGCAATACAGGCAATAATCAAATGGAAGAAACTGATTGGATTCTATCGGGATTCTTTTAATGAAAAAAATTCTGTCTATTCCATAGATGACAATGACATATACAATGACAATGGAGAAAATTAAAAATTTCAAACTTGAGTTTGTTCATTATATGCCCAAAGAATTAAATCAAGGAGTATTGTATATCTCTATGGAATACTCCTTGGTTATGCATTTGTGTGCTTGTGGTTGTGGAGAAAAGGTCGCAACACCTTTGTCTCCTGAAGATTGGAAGCTATATTACGATGGTGAGGCAATTACCCTCTCTCCATCAGTTGGTAATTGGGATTTTCCATGCGAGTCTCATTATTGGATTAAAAAAAGCAAAATCATTTATGCTGAGAGATGGAATGAAAAAGAAATTCAAAGCAAAAAAGATAAACCAAACAAACAGAAGTCATCTTTTCAAAAGAGTAATACTAAAAATACTGAATCTGCTCAAAAAGTAGATATAAAGAGAAAAGGTTGGAAACGATTCTTCCTGTAATTAATGCTGGTGTTATATTAGAATTAACGGATAAAATACGAATAAATATGAACACCAAGTTTTATATTCACTATCACTATACCGCTATCAAAACCTAAAACAGTTATAATTCCCGACAACAAAAATAATTGTCGGGAATTTTTTCTTTAGAATCTAATACCCGAAAAGAATGGTTTACGTTTTCTTTAGAATGTTTTGAAATAATATAGCATAACTGTTGCATATTTCACAAATATCGACTACTTTTGTGAAATATAACTCAAAATAATATGACTCAATCAACTGATAACAAAACAATAGAGTTCCTAAAATACAGGGCAAAGGGTAAAATATATTTTCTGGATGATTTTGTTTCAATTGGCAGTTCTGAATCTATCCGGAAGAGTCTTTCTGCCTTGGTAAAAAGAGGCACACTTGTACGTTTGACTCATGGTATATATCTATACCCAAAAATCGATGCCGAATTTGGTATTTTGTATCCATCTGTTGATGATGTATGCAAGGCTATAGCCAAAAGGGATAAAGCAAGGATTGAACCTACTGGTGTATTTGCACTTCATAGTTTGGGTCTGTCAACTCAAATGCCGGTGAATGTCGTTTACCTGACAGACGGTATTCCGCGTAAGATAAAATACGGAAACCGTTTTATCAAGTTTAAGAAAACTGCACCTAAAAATCTATCAATGAAAGGTAAAGTGAGCGGTTTGGCTATTGCAGCATTAAAACAACTAGGCAAGAATGGGATTACACCGGAAGTGCAACTTCAACTTGCTAAAGCACTGAAAAAAGAATCCCCCGAAAATATAAAACATGATATTCAATTAGCACCTGAATGGATTTCAAAACTGATATTATCACTCATAAACTAAATTCTCAAGAAATGAATTGGACTGATTTATCTAAATCCAGACGAGTAGAATTGTTGAAGCTTCTCGAAAACAGAACAGGTTTAAATGCCAAATCAATTGAAAAAGATTGGTGGGTTACATTGGCATTAAAAGCCCTTTTTAGTGGTTCGTATGCTCCTCATTTGGTTTTCAAAGGGGGAACATCGCTCAGTAAATGCTGGCATTTGATAGATCGATTTTCAGAGGATATTGATTTAGCAATTGATAGAGAATTTCTAGGTTTTGCAGGAGATTTGACGAAAAGAGAAATTGGTAAGAAACTTCGTAAAGCATCCTGCACTTTAGTACGGGGAGAGATGAGAGAAGAAATTGAAAAATTTATTTTAGATAGCGGCATTGATAAAGAACAATTTGCATTGGATGTAAATATCACGGCAGAAAGCAATGTTGATCCTGAAACACTGTTTTTACATTACGAATCTGTTTTAGATAATTCGGATTATATTTTTAATACCGTAAAAATTGAAATAGGTTCTCGTTCACTGATGGAGCTATCTGAAGGTGTTACAATTAAATCAATCATAGGTGAATTACTGCCAACAGCCGATTTTGCGGATACAGATTTTGTAGTACAGGCCGTTTTGCCCAAAAGAACATTGCTTGAAAAAGCATTTCTATTACATGAATTACTTCAAAGTGGAACGATTGGAAAAGACATTAATAGAATGTCCAGACATTTATACGACTTAGAAAGGTTGATGGATAGTAAATACTGCGAAGATATATTAAGCGATAGTATTTTGTACAACGAAATCATCAAACATCGTGAACAGTTTACTTCTATGGCTGGAGTTGATTATTCGACACATCAACCACAAACAATACGCTTTGTTCCACCGGATTCAACATTGAAAGATTGGGAAAAAGATTACTTGCTTATGCAAGAAAATATGATTTATGGTGAATCATTAAGCTTTAAATTGTTGATAGAGAGAATTAGGAAACTAAATGAGAGATTTAATGCTGTTCCCTGAAAACATTTATATTTTTCATTGCTTGAGTCACTATAAAACTAACACAAGTGATATAGACCCGTAAAAATAAAATTGTCAAAATTAATAAGTCAACTGTATTTGTCAAAATAAAACCAAAGATATTTATTATGCAATTAATTCAAACTCCAATTCAACTGTCTCTAAATCCAGCATTCCGGAAATTGAAACCCAATCGCGAAGAAATTGAATTATTCAAACATGAACTAATTCAGTTATTGGATAGAATTAAAGAGCATGAAAGCGAGGAATATCATAAAAATTTAGTAATAGATTTCTTAAATTCAACCTATTATAAGAACAATCATTATATCAATACCAAAGGACGTTCCGATCTGGTTATTCATAATGGAAAGGAGCCGAATTCCCCGGTTGGAGTATTAATGGAAGCCAAGAAGCCAACCAATAAATCGGAAATGATTAATAAAAACAACATCAATGTAAAATCATTTCAAGAATTGGTTCTTTACTATTTGCGAGAACGCAAGACTCAAAAGAATTTCCAGTTACGTTATTTGATAATTACAAATATCTATGAATGGTTTATATTTGATGCACAAACTTTTGAAAAACTATTCTATGAAAACAAGAAACTTGTTTCAGATTTCGAAGAATTTGAGGCCGGAAGACTAACCAGCAAAAACACCGACTTCTTTTATAAAGAAATAGCTGCACCAGCCATTCAGAAAATCACACAAGATGTTGCATGTACATATGTCAATCTTAATGATTTTCAAAAACCCTTACGTAATGCAGACAGAAGTGACGATAAGAAACTAATTCCCCTTTTCAAATTATTATCACCCATTCATTTACTCAAGCTACCATTTGCAAACGACAACAATACACTTAACAAAGACTTCTATGCTGAATTACTTCATATTATTGGCTTGGAAGAGACGAAGGACGGCGGAAAAAGTATTATTGGACGGAAGAAGGAAGGTAACAGGGATGAAGGATCATTGATTGAAAATGCAATTGAAAAAATTGATATGATGGACAAGCTCTCTCGTATCAATCGCATATTCCAACCAACAACTACAATTGATGAAAAATTATACAACGTATCACTCGATTTATCTATAACCTGGATAAACCGGATATTATTTCTTAAACTACTTGAATCACAATTACTTAAATATCAAAACGGAAATAAAGCATATCGGTTTCTTTCAATTGAACATATAAAGAACTTTGACGATCTTGATAATTTATTTTTTAAAGTGTTAGCTCGAAAACCCGATGAACGAAAAGGTGAAAGTAAAACACGGTTTTCACATGTTCCATATCTGAATAGTTCGCTCTTTGAACCTACAGAACTAGAGCAAGATGCAATAAGTATTGGAAATTTACAAGACAGCTTTTGTATAAGACTATATTCTAAATCCATCTTAAAAGATAAAAAGGGAAAACTAATCGCCTCTGAATTACCACCGCTCGAATATCTCTTCCGCTTTTTAGATGCTTATGATTTTAGCAGTGAAGGATATGAAGAAATTCAGGAAGAAAACAAAACATTGATTTCTGCATCTGTATTGGGATTAATCTTTGAGAAAATAAACGGATACAAAGATGGTTCGTTCTTTACTCCAAGTTTTATAACCATGTACATTTGCCGTGAAACAATTTCGCGTGCGATATTGCAAAAGTTCAAAGAGGTAAAAGGATGGGATTGCAATAGCCTTGATGATTTGCATAATTACATAACACCATGCGATATAAAAAAAGCTAATGCAGTAATAAACAGCATTAAAATATGCGACCCGGCAGTGGGTTCCGGCCATTTTCTTGTTTCTGCTCTTAATGAAATGATTTCTATTAAAAGTGAATTGGGCATTTTGTGCGACCGAAATGGAAAATTATTACGCGGATATAAGACAACGGTTGTGAATGACGAATTAATTATTTCTGAAAACGAAATAGATTTTTTCCGATACGTACCCGGTAATCATGAGAGCCAGCGAGTTCAGGAAACGTTATTTCACGAAAAGCAAAGCATTATCGAAAACAGTTTGTTTGGTGTGGATTTAAATCCTAATTCTGTAAAGATATGTCAGCTTCGTTTATGGATTGAACTTTTGAAAAATTCCTATTATAAGGCAGGAACTACCGAACTTGAAACCTTACCCAATATCGACATAAACATTAAATGTGGAAATTCGCTTATCAGCCGTTATGCGTTGGATGAAAATTTGAGTGCAGCATTGAAAGCAAGCGGATACAATGTGGAACAATACAGGGAAGCTGTGAACCGTTACAGAAATGCCGATAGCAAAGCCGAAAAACATGCTATGTCAACTTTGATAGAAAGTATTAAGAGTAATTTAAAGACTGAAATCAATAAACATGATAAGAATATTACCGAATTGTTCAAATTACAAAAGAAATTATACGAAAAAACTGCACCTACCTTATTTGAACGCACAGCAAAAGAAGAAAAAATAATTCAAAAAGAAATTTCAGATATAAAAGCCGGTATTGGCAAGTATGAAGGTATTATTGAAGAAATAAAGAATAACAAGATGTATGAAAATGCTCTGGAATGGCGTTTTGAGTTTCCTGAAGTACTCAATGAAGAAGGTGATTATATAGGGTTTAATGCCATTATTGGGAATCCGCCTTATATTCAATTGCAAAAGTTAGGTGAAATGGCTGATGCTTATGAAAAGATGAATTATGAAACCTACGAACGCACTGGTGATATTTACTGCCTTTTTTACGAAATGGGCACTAAATTGCTTAAGAAGAATTACTTTCTATCGTTTATAACTTCCAACAAATGGATGCGTGCCGGTTATGGAGAAAGTATGCGCCGTTACTTTGTTGAAAAAACTAATCCAAAAGTATTGATTGATTTCTCAGGTCAAAAGATATTTGATGAAGCAACCGTTGATGTCAATATCTTAATGCTTAGTAAAGGTGAATATGAAGGAAAAACGCAATCTTGCATAGTAAAAGAAAGTTGTATAGATAATATGAGCGGTTATCTTAGTGAAAAACTGATTTCGGTTTCCTATAAAAATGCCCAAAATGGTTGGGTCATACTCTCAGACATAGAGCAACAAATAAAAGATAAGATTGAAAAGGTAGGTACACCTCTTAAGGACTGGGATATAAATATATATCGTGGTATTCTGACTGGATATAACGAAGCCTTTATTATCGATGGAAAAAAGAGACAGGAGCTTATAGATAAATCGCCAAATAGTGTCGATATTATACGTCCGATTTTACGCGGCAGGGATATAAAACGATATAAATATGAGTTTGCTGATTATTGGTTAATTGAAACTCATAATGGGAATAAAAAATCCTCTGCTATCGACGTTATTAGTTATCCTGCCATAAAAGAACATTTAGATCAGTTCTTTAGCCAACTTTCTAAAAGACAAGATAAAGGAGTCACTCCATACAATTTAAGAAACTGTGCTTACTATCAAGATTTTTACAGAAAGAAAATAGTATGGGCAGAATTAGCTAGAACGGGTAATGCTTTTGCATTTGATGATTCGGAATCAAATGTATTAAATACTTGCTACATATTGACAATAAATAATCACCAAAAAGATTACACTTATTTGTATTTACTATCAGTTTTGAATAGTAAAATTACATTATTTTATATGAATTTAATATCTAGCAAATTAGACGATACAGGCTGGCGGTGGTTAAAACAATTTGTTGAGAGAATACCAATACCTGAAATTGATGATAATCAACAGGAGTTCTTATCAATATTAGTTAAAACTATGCAGTCTCATTATAAAAATGCATCTCAACGAACTAAAATAGAAAAAGAAATCAACACCATTATTTATGAAATATATGCATTTAATGAAGATGAAATTGCATTTGTCGAAAATTTTGGTTCTAAATCTAAATAATCTCAATATAACCAATAGTCTTTTTTTCTTCATCCGAAAGTCCATATAAATCAAAAATCATATCATCAATTTTCATTTCAAATTCTTTTATATCGATTCCAATTATTTTCAATGATTGTATTTTTAAAACCAGATCATTAAAGGTTTTATTCGTATTACTATTAACTTTTAGAACAGGAATTTTATCAAAGAATATTTTTCGTAATTCTCTTGTTCCACCTTGTAGTTCAGGAAAGTTTTCTAAAAAGCAAAATTTAAACAATGATGAATTCAAAAATGCAGTAAGATATTCAATATTTTCACCAACTATCATAAATGATTTATCATTTTGATAAAATCCAGATTCATTATAGTAAAATGGCAGAAATTTTGTCATATTTGGGTACATGATCTTAGGTTTGGAGAAATCATTCCAATAGTTAGAGCCCCAACGTTGTAAAGCATACCACTCATATCTTATTCCTGTTTCTGCTTTATTTCTATTACTTAATTCATTTTTATATTGCAGTAAATGATTATATATTGCAGGATATTGAATCATAAATTGATTCTCAGCCGCTTCTGACACGCCGCTTATCGATTCATTGTTATGTAAAGGGAAATGCCACGGAATGTAAATTAACCATAAATCATTAACTTCATAACTATATCGTTTTATATCCCTGCCGCGTAAAATCGGACGTATAATTTCTTCGGATTTTGGATGTTTTTCAATCAATTCTTTCCGTTTTGCACCATCAATAATAAACGCGTCATTGAACCCTGTTTTAATTCCGTAATTAATTTGAATATCCCAATCTTTCAACGGAGTGCCAACTTTTTCAATTTTCTCTTTAATCCTTCTTTCAATGTCAGTTAGCACTGTCCATGAATTTGAACCGTAATTATTTGTAGTTGAATTTAGATGTATATAACTGCTCATTAGGAAGTCATCAATTTCATACAAACAAAATTTATCTAGAAAAATAACGTTAGCATATTTTAGCTATATAAATTCTCAATAATATTAATCCATACACATTAAAACAATTCAAAAAATGATTTACGGTTACATCAGGGTCAGTACAGACAAGCAAACAACAGAAAACCAAAGGTTCGAGATTACAAAATATGCAGAATTAAAACAACTTCCAATTGGTTCGTGGATAGAAGAAACCATTAGTGCCACTAAAAAATTAGAAGACAGGAAACTTGGTGGTTTGCTGAATCAAATGGTAAAAGGCGATATTTTAATTGTATCAGAACTTTCCCGGCTTGGGCGTAATTTGATGCAGATCATGAGTATTTTAAATCGTTGTATGGAAACTGAAATTCAAGTCTTTACCATCAAAGAGAATTATGAATTGGGAAATAATATAAATTCTAAAGTTTTGGCTTTTGCTTTCGGATTATCCGCTGAAATAGAACGTAATCTTATTTCTCAACGTACCAAAGAAGCTCTAGCTCGGAAAAAAGCTGAAGGGGTTATCCTTGGTCGCCCTAAAGGGAGTCGTTCTAAAACAGTAAAACTAACAGGTAAACAAGAAGAAATAAAAAAACTGCTTGATAAAAAAATCTCAAAAAGTGCTATTGGTCGTATTCTGGGAGTTCACAGGCTCACTGTTCATGATTTTATGAAAAACCATTGGGATGATAAGATAGAGAAAATAGCTTGAGGAGTTTAAGAAAAGCTTCAATACTTGAAGCTTTTCTTAAACAATCATTTCGTTTCAAAAAAGATTAAAGCTATCCAAAACATAAATATCTGAACTATTATTTCTTAACTAAATGGCTCAATTCCGGGTTATTTCTGATCCGTTCAATCTCGTCCACAATAATCTGGGCAACTTCTTGTTTGATTCGGTTGTAGTTTTTATCAATTTCCTGCTTCATGTTGTCGTTACCATCGCTATCTACAAACGAGGCTATTTCAGGAATCATTTTGTTGGCTTTTGTTTCGGCAGCTACTTTGGCATTATCTACCACTATTTCAGCATGAAAAATCTTTTGCTCGATGCGTTCCTCAAAATTGTCGGAAACCGCACCCACAAAAACACCTTGGGTCAGATTACTGATTTTTGAAGCAGGAATAAGACTATCCATTTGAGTACTTAATGAAGTGGATTTGTCCTGACGGTTGATAGTCATGGATTGACGCAGTTGCAACACCTTACCGAATCGGTCGGACAGGTTCTTGGCTGTTTCACCCACCACTTGTCCACTAAAGATATTCCCAACCGTATTCTGAATCACCTTTGCCTCTTTGTCTCCATAATCTCGATTCAATTGACTGTAATCCTGAAATCCGAGACACACTGCCACTTTATTGCTACGGGCGGTAGCAATCAGATTATCCAGTCCACGAAAATAAATGGTTGGTAATTCATCAATAATAACGGAGCTTTTAAGCTGTCCTTTCTTATTAATAAGCTTTACAATACGGCTGTTATACAATCCAAGTGCCGCAGAGTAAATGCTTTGACGATCGGGATTATTACCTACACAAAGTATTTTGGGTGCTTCGGGATTATTGATATCCAGTGTAAAATCATCACCGGTCATCACCCAATAAAGTTGTGGAGAAATCATACGGGACAGTGGAATTTTGGCAGATGCAATTTGTCCTTGCAGTTGGTCTTGTGCACCTCCCTCCCATGCATCCATAAACGGTGACAGGTAATTTTCGAGATCGGTATATGAAGTCAGTATGGTGAAAGTATCGGAATACTTCTTATTCAAAAACTCAATAGCATGGGGGAAGGTGCAATACTTGCCATTCTTATAAATTTTTAAATACCAAATTATGGCAGCCAATAGAATAATCGGTGATTCAACAAAGAAATCACCTTGCTTCTGTATCCAACTCCGGTTCAGATTCAACATAATGGTATAAGCACTTTCATAAGCATCGCTAATGTCCGTCATAAATAATGGGTTAATGGGGTTGCAGCGATGGCTTTTCCTTGGATTATCAAAGTTGATAACGTAGAACTTAGGAGCTACTTTGTATTTATCACGATGTTTGAGCAAATGATTGTATGCAATAGTCGATAAATCGTCGAACTTAAAATCATAGATATACATGGCAAAGCCTTTTTCAATTTGTTGCTTGATAAAATTATTGACTACTGCATACGATTTACCACTACCGGGTGTTCCCAACACAATAGTAGCCCGAAATGGATTGACTATATTTATCCAGCCATCCCACTGTTTCTTTTTGTACCAGAATTTGGTCGGTAGGTTGACCGAGTATTCATTCTCCAACAGTCTTATTTCCTGCATAAAGCTTTCATTTTCGTTGTTGAACACATCGTCCATGAGGCTATTCTTCAACAATCGGCTCATATACAAACCGGCCATCATCATACAAATATAACCTATTGTCAAAGTGGAAATATAGAAAGCCAAATTTGCTAATATGGGAAAAGGCAAGGAGAGTATCCACCAATTCAGGAAGAACAGTTGAATTCCAATGATCAGCAGAACACTGATTTTTGTCCAAGAGATCTTCTCTTCTTTTACTCCTTTCGTGCCCAGGCATGACAAGGCCAGAAAGACCACTGCGAACAATTTCGTCCATAGTATAGAGGAAAACAATCCTCCTGTTCGTTGAAAACCCAATAGGATTTTGTTCAAGGTTTCGATTGTCAGGTTCCACTGTTGAAAGGCTTCATAGCAGTACCAATAAATATTTATCAGCACAAATAATATACTGATGGCTCGCATAAATTCCATGACTTTTGCTAAGCCTCTTAAATCATCTTCTTGTTGCATAATATTTTAGTTTTTATAGTTTGAATTGATTCGTTTTTATTCGTTTATTTGTTTTTGTTCATTTATTTCTAATTCCTTTATTTGTTATTTTAATAGCTGCTTGTTTGGTAATTTTCAATCTGTCATTATTTTATCATGTTGGCTTCTTGCGTATTTTCTTCTTTCTCATTCTTCGAATAAAGTCTTCTTCCTCCGAATCAGTTCCGTTATTCGTCTCCATACTAAACAGATTGAGGGATTCATCTGAATTCTCACTATCATGCTGAGATTTGAAATCAGGCTTTTCAGTATCTCTGATATTACTATTAGTGTGTTGCTGTTGTTGACTGTTCTGATTCTCATTAGAGGATGCAAAAAGTTCATTAAAGACATTTGCCGAGAATTCTTTGCCTAATCGTGAACCATTAAGCACACATTTATTTTGTTGGTCGATAAATGTTACTCCATAAATACGTCCGGCATCATTTTGTCGGAATACGACATTGATACCATTTGCAATCAGTTGTTTTTCAAACTTAGCCCGATTTCCGGGTGATTTCATAGCTATTGTCAAAATGGCTTTAGTTCTATTTTTCAATTGTTTCTGTTTGATAATTTCACTGGATTGTAGCATTCGTTGTTGCAATGCTTCATATCCAAGAGTTCTTCCAAAAAGTGACGATTTGAAAGCTTTTCCAATCCGTTCTCCCTTGTCATCTATTGCCGAATACACCAAGCCGTTAAACATCTTATCGGCTGTTCCGCCTTTGATTTCTTCGACCGTAATCTTGTACAATGACAATAAGGCTTTGTATTCACCCATGGTCTGAAAATGATAGGATTTTATCAACGGACGAATAACTCCTGCTATCTGACTTTTCAGATTATTTTCACCATATGCAATTCCTTTTATGGATAGTTCCGGTTGCTTTTCTTTCTTATCAGCTGCTATCAAATTGTACTTTTGTTCTATATTCCGGCAAATCTCCATGGATTTACGGAATTCAAAATTGTGATCCAACTTCTTTCCGTTCTCGTCCACCCGAACCGATACAATGTGGAGGTGATGGCGGTCAATATCCTCGTGCTTATACACAATAAAAGGCTGGTTACCATAACCCAATTTTTCCATATACTCCTGTGCAATCTCTGAAAGTTGGTCATCCGTCAAAACATCTTTCGGATCAGGATTTAGTGATATATGCAAAATTGGACTTTCCGTTTTTTGATTCGCTGCCAGATAAGGTTCAAACGAACGCATGCAAACACCTACCATATAGTTTCCGTCCCGGGGCTCTATCATCCGGTTGGTAAGAATTACTTTCGCCTGCTGCTCATCTACCTTGGTTTGATTGTATGCCAATGCTCCAAAAATGGAAGTACCCGAACTTATTTTTGCAACCATTTTTGACTATCATTTCAAATTTGTATAAGTCTTCTCTGATTCTACATTTGCTGAACCGTATATTTTCACCTCAAATTCTGCTGTCAAATCCATAATCTGACGATTCAATACAACCAATTCAATGGTTGCTTTCTCCAATTTAGCCAGATAATACAGAGCTTTTTTCTCTTCAAAAGCAAATTTTATGGACTTCACCGCTTGATTATAATTGATCCCAATGGCACGAAACTGTGAATGAAAGGTGGTCAGTCGCATGTAATAATCCATCGCCGCCTTATCCAGTTTGACTACCCGAATGGCTTTATCGAAGATGCAAGCTGTGATAAAATGTGCTTTTACCTTCATTCCGGACGCGTCAAAACGAGCCAAAAATGCTGCATGTTCCACCGCATTGAAACTTATGGAATAACGGAATATGGCTGGATCACTCTTTTGAGTTCTCCCAGCTTTAGATTTTCGAGGCACTTTTTTCAATTCTGTATTCATATACGTGGAATCTTACTTTTGAGCTATTTGCTCCATAAATCATTCTTCAAAAGCACCAACTTCGGCGGTGCTTTATCCCCCTGAAAGGGCAAGTCATTTTGAGCAGCTGAAAGAATTTCAAGCAGCTCAAAATACAACTTGCCATTTGCTAAGTGCAAATACGATTAGCGTTATTGAGTGCCTATTAACCCTATTGAGATTCTCTTCTTTCATGACAGCGCAAAAGTAGTTTCTGTTTCTGAGCTGTACCATAGCTGATTATAGGACAAAAGGGGACTGTGCGAGCCAAACGAAGACAGTTCAAAAAAGGGATTGATTTAATGATTTCATTTGCCGAGAATATTGAATTAAATCTTTCTTGACAACAAAAAATCAGGCATGATTGAAAAAGGTTTTTAAAGATTTAAAACTTGATTTCATCACAACATGCATTCTTGAAACCATGACACCAAGAAGTCTTGACAGTAATATAGTATGTGTTCTTGAAAACTATAAAACAGAAAAACAGAAATGCTTTAAAACAGAAATGACTTAGAGCAATAAATCAACCCAGAATTAAAAACATAAAAAATGATTGACATGAAGAAAGAAACATTGTTCGTTGCCTTTTCCACTCAAAAGGGTGGAGT
>Ga0302292_1000481_pt1 | contig 28171 bp, 22 predicted proteins | sample III_Fen_N2_1_FD_194553 | JGI IMG/M metagenome (GOLD analysis project Ga0302292, IMG submission 194553) | Peat permafrost microbial communities from Stordalen Mire near Abisko, Sweden - III_Fen_N2_1 | ecosystem: Environmental > Terrestrial > Soil > Wetlands > Permafrost | place: Sweden: Abisko...
TCGTCTCCCATTTCGCGCATATCACCAAGAATAAAAATCTTCACGTGATTGTCGATCAACGCAAAACTGTCAATGGCCGAACGCATACTAGTCGGATTCGCATTATAACAATCAACAATAAGCGTGTTTTTAGCTGTTTCAGTTACTTGTGACCGATTATTGGAAGGAACGTAGCCTTCGATTGCTTTGGAGCAGTTTTCATGGGTAATTCCAAAGAACAGACCAATGCGAATGGCTGCTAGAAAATTGATGAAGTTATATTGTCCAACCAAGTGGGTTTTTAATTCAGGACTAGTGAAGTCACCAAAGCTCCAAGTCATCTCAACAAACGGACTCAGTCGCAATAATTTTCCGGAAACTTCTCCGGAATCGCCATAAGTAGCCAGTTTTATTCCGTCTGGAATTACCTTTGCTAATGTTTCGTCGTTACTATTCAAAAACAATACTCCATCTTCATGACCTTGATGGATGTAGCGATACAACTCGCTTTTTGTTTGAATAACTCCTTCAAGTGATTTGAACCCTTCTAAATGTGCTCTTCCTACATTGGTGATAATTCCATGCGTCGGTTCTGCTATTTCAGCCAACTCACGAATATCTCCGGGTTTATTGGCTCCCATTTCAATAACTGCTATTTCGTGCTCGGAGTTCAATTGAAGTAGGGTAAGAGGGACTCCAATATGGTTATTGAGATTTCCCTTGGTGTAAAGCACATTGTATTGTGTTTGTAAAACTGCCCCAATTAATTCTTTTGAAGTTGTTTTTCCATTGCTTCCAGTGATACCAATAATTGGAATGTGGAACTGTCTACGGTGGTGCAAGGCCAATTGTTGTAAAGCAAGAAGGGTGTTTTCAACAAGTATCGTTTTTCCTTCAATTGCAAAATCAGCGTTATCGATTACAACACAAAGCGCTCCTTTTGTAATAGCTTCTTCAGCAAATTTATTGCCGTCAAAGTTGTCGCCTTTGAGACAAAAAAACAAACAATTTTTAGAGATGGTGCGTGTATCGGTTTGCACTCCTGAACATTGCAGGAAAAGGGAATAAATCTGATCCATTTTGTGAGCATAAAAAAACCCATCAATTCGTCTGAGACGGATTGATGGGTTCAATCAATTATCAATTCGATTATTTTTTCTTTTGTTTTTTCTTACCGTAGTTCATTCCAACTGGACTTCCCACACGATCCATTGCACATCTGAAACCGATTGTACAAGTAGATTTGTCTTCATCCAAGAATCGACGTGAACCTGCATTCAACCAGTAAGCACGATCTCTCCAAGAACCACCTTTGTATACACGTGATTTATCAGAAATCAACGTAGTAGGCCAAGATGTTCTGTCTTCCGGTTTTACTTGATTACCATCCAATCCGTATGTTTCGAATTCGTTTTGGTACATGATCAAGTTCGGGTCACGAGTTGCTTGGTTAATCGCGTTTTTACGATCGTCATTGTTATAGTAAATCGAACTTTCGATATCACCATCCAAGTAATCGATGTAATCATCACGACGGTAGTTCAAACGACCGATGTTTTCCTCTTCAGTTACATTACGGTATTTTAATTTACCAGGTGTGTTTACAATGAATTCAGCAAAACCTTCACGCAACATGGTGATGATCTCAAATGCATATTCTTCACCGTCTCGACCTGTACGTAACTCATCAGCAAAAATACCGTCGAAGATTTCGTCTTGAATCAAAGCAGAAGCTTCAATATCGTATTTGTTGTTTTTATCTTCAATCGCACGATCAAGTACTGCATTGATTCGACCCAACAAAGCCAATTCGATTGAATCTTTTTTGTTTCCGTGAGAAACATAGAAAGGATCCGGAGCATAACCACGTGCAACACGGTTACGAGATTCTACGTTACGAGCCAAACCATTTGGAATAACTGTATCGTTCGGATCATGCTTATCCGCAGAAATACGTTGGTAACGGATACGCTCAAACTCATTCAAGTATTCTTTCATTCCGTGAACGTCGTACAATACTTGACCGTTTTTCAACTCAGTAGAACCTTCGTTGTTCAACAATTTCGTTTGGAATACATTTCCACGGAACGGACGGAACTCATCAAAATCTTCAGATGAAAGCGGACGATAAACATCCATTACCCATTCAGAAACGTTACCGGCCATGTGATAAAGACCGTAATCATTTGGCCAGAAAGACTCAACTGGAGCAGTTACATCAGCACCGTCATTCAATTGACCTGCAACCCCCATGTAGTCACCTCGACCACGAACAAAGTTAGCACGGATAGCACCTTGGAATTCTTCATTGTCCTGACGAACAAAGTGACCATTCCATGGATATTGACGACGCTCTGTAATTACCTCTGTACCTTCAGTAAGGTTACCGATCAAACCGATAGAGGCAAATTCCCATTCAGCTTCTGTTGGGAGACGGTAGCGCGGCATAAGAATACCATCTTCCATGCGCACGATACGTTTTCCTAATTTTTTACCTTCTCTGTTAGAAGGGTCGGTATCGATCAATTTACGACCACCTAATTCTTCTGCTTGCTCATATTGACCAACCATGTAAGCATCTGTGTTGAATGTTTGATCATCTGCTTGATCAACATCCCAACCAAGAACACCTTCACGAATAAGAATGTACTCATTCACACGGTCAGTTCTCCACTTACAATAATCACTGGCTTGCAACCATGATACACCAACTACCGGATAATCGCGGTAAGCCGGGTGACGTAAGTAATAATCGACATATTTTTCATTGAACGCCAACGGACTTCTCCAAGACAATGTGTCAGGAAGTGCGTTTTTGTAAACCATCGGATACGTTGCATCGTATGCTCGGTGAATCCAATAGAGGTATTCCAACCAGTGGAAATTCGTTACTTCCGTTTGGTCCATGTAAAAGGACGAAACAGTAACGCGAGCAGGACGGTTGTTCCAGTCGAACATCACATCTTGCTCTACCATTCCCATGGTGAACGTACCACCTTCAACTAATACCAATCCTGGGCCTGTTTCCTGATCCACGTAAGGAACCTTTTGAAAACCGCCTTGATTTACATTGTTGTAATCCCATCCTGTGGAAGAAGAGGATTCTCTGCTACACGATACGATTGCTAATCCAGCAACCGAAAGCGCAAAAACACTCAAGAGTTTCATATGCTTGGTTTGTTTTTTCATTTTTTTGGGAGACCAAAGTTAATGTTATAAACGGATCACGAACAAAAGGTTACAAAAAAATCTAAAAAGATGGACAAGAAATCGTTCTAAAGGTCTTATTCGGTGGTTTACAGTTGGCGTTGATGCCAAGTGAAACTTCGTGTGAACCTCCTGAAACACCATTGTTTAATCGGGAAACGGTTACGTCGTAACTGTATCCGATTTTAAATGTGCCTGTATTGATACCTATCGCTAGAATAAATGCATCTCTATTTCTGAACCAAGCTCCAGCATTAAACGCCCCGTATTTCACGTACGTACCAATGTTCAATTCCATGAACCCTTGTTGGTACTGGTAAATGATATTTGGCATGATGGAAGTCGTGTTGTTGTACTTGGAACGAGCTCCAACCGGAATCTCAGCACCCATGTGACCAGTCAAACGAATTGGCATCGGGCTGTTACCGATAATAACCGATTCATTCGGACGATTCAAGTGATGTGCAGCGAAACCGAAGAAGAAACGCTTAGAATATCCTACAAAACCTGCAGAAGCATCAAAGAATCCTCTTGAGCCACCGCGTGGTACATCTCCCGTTTGATAAATAAATCCACGTCGCGGGTCGATCATATCGCCGAACGTTAGTTTATCCCAATCAAGAAATTTTTGGTACCATGCAGCGCGAGCGCCGAATAACATTGCAAATTTTCTACTTACTTTTAGGTGATAAGAGTAGACGAGCCCCAACATGGAAGTGTTAATTGTTCCCTGTCCTTGTTGGTCATGTGTTGCCAATACGCCGAATCCTCCCGAAATATTTTTAAAATATTGATCATAGGATGCGCTGTAGGTAACGTAATTTCCTGACAAACGAGGCCATTCGTTACGGTAGTTGAGCGCAAACCTCGGGCACCCATTTGATCCCGCAAACGCTGGGTTCAAATAGAGTGGATTCGCATAAAATTGTGTGAATGTAGGGTCTTGAGCATAGGTAGAGCTCATAGAACACAACATCGCCACAACGGCTAAGATTCTTACATTTTTCATTCGCTTTCGAATATTTTAAATGCGGGTTTATAGCATTGATACGCCAATGTTACGAAAAAAAAAATCATTGGTTACATCAAAATTGCTGAAACACAAAAATAAAAAAACATTACGTACGTTTTGATGAACAAGACGATCACTTTACGAAATTTGTCGCATGAAAAACGAAAGAATGCCTGTTGGTTACAATTTTAACAAAAATATTCAAGTACTGTTATTCCTCTTACTTTGTGGAAATCAGCTTTTTGCTCAAACCTATACAATTGATATTCAGTGGTTGCCGAGTAGAAGCTTTGTGGAAAATGGAGAACAATTGACCGTTCCTGCCATTAAAGACAATGATTATGCCAACGGAGTGCCTTATTTTTCTTGGCAACAAAAAGTAAAAAAAGGAAACTATCAGTTGTCTTTTTCGCAAGTTATTACTGAATCTGCTCAGGCGGTTGATGTACAATTGTTATCTAAAAGAGGAATTACGGCGCCAAATACACCAACTATTGAACTTGTTGTTTCAAAAGCACGCAATGAACGATTTATTGTTGCTTCCGTTTTTCCTTATATTATGGAAAACGGTTCGTTAAAACGAATTGTCGGATTCACTATAGATGCCACGTTGCTTTCTATGGAAAGTAATTCTCAGGAAAAAGATTACGTTGCCAATTCGGTGCTCAATAATGGGGATTGGTACAAAATAAGCGTGCGTGAAGACGGTGTATATAAGATAGATCGAACGTTTTTGAAGAATTGTGGAATTGATGTGGATAATCTAAATCCGCAGCAAATCAATATATATGGTAATGCTTCTGGTAGACTTTCTGAATTAAACAACGCTGCGTTTTTTGACGATTTAACAAAGAATGCGATTCAGGTTGTTGGTGAATCGGATGGTGTGTTCGACGCCGCAGATTATATTTTGTTTTATGGCACAGGACCCAATCGCTGGGATTATTCATCGGTTACCGGTTTTGAACGAAACCAACATATCTATAGTGATATCAATTGTTATTTTATTCATGTTAGTGCGGCCGATCTTCCGTTACGTATTCAGACTATCAGTGAATCTTCGAATGCAGTTACTGATTTTGTGAATTCCTATAACTATAACGAAATCCATGAATTGGAAAACAATAGTCTTGTGAGTGGAGGTCAGCGTTGGTACGGTGAATTGTTTGACGGTGAATTGACACAAGATGTGTTGTTTAATGTTCCTGAAATTTTTATTGGTGCTCCTGTGGTGATTCAATATGCTGTTGCTTCCAATGCAACTTCCGGTGGAAACAGTTTTCGTTTTTCATTAAACGGTAATTTACTTCAATCTCAAAATCTGTCAAGTGGTGGTGGTGATTACGGTCGAAATGAAGGTTCCTTCTCATTTGCGGCTACCAATTCTTCCATTCCGTTTTCGGTGACATTGAATCGTATTAATCCTTCGGTGAAAGGTTACTTGGACTACATTGAATTAACCACTCGCCGTAACTTAACGATGATGGGGAATCAGTTTCAATTTAGAGACGTTGTGAGTGCTGCTCCAGGAAAAACCAGTGAGTTTACTGTTTCTTCTTTTCAAACTACTTCGTCTGTATGGGAGATCACCAACAAGAGGAATCCGGCATTGGTGAGCGGAACTTATTTAAACAATCAGTTTGTATTTCGATTAGATACCGATACAATCCGTGAGTTCATTGCAGTTTCCAATACAGGATATTTGACTCCTTCTTTTGTTGAAACCGTTCCGAATCAGGATTTACATGCGCTTGATCAGGTGGATTATCTGATTGTAACGCACCCGAATTTTGTGGCACAAGCGCAACGATTGGCCAACCTGCACGAACAACAAGGAACTACTACACATGTAGTAACTACCGAACAGATTTACAATGAATATTCTTCCGGTGTTGTCGATGCAACTGCGATTCGTCGATTTGTGAAGATGTTCTACGATCGTGCGAATGGTGATCCGTTGTTGCAACCGAAACATTTATTGCTTTTCGGTGACGGAACATACGATCCGAAAGGACGTGTTGGAAACAACAATTACATGGTGCCCACTTATCAAGTGTTGAATTCAGAAAATCATATCAATGCAATGGTTACGGATGATTATTTCGGGCTTTTGGATGATTCTGAATCGATTCTTGGATCGGATGCTATGGATATCGGTGTGGGAAGATTATTGATTACTACCCAGCAACATGCTGTTGAACAAGTGAACAAAATTGAGCACTACATGCACAATGGATCTACTTTATATAGTCAGGGTGCAAATGAATGTTGCACGGGAAGTGATAATTCTACTTTCGGTGATTGGCGCTTGAATTATTCCATTATTACCGATGATGAAGAGGGTGGTTACTTTGTGAATACGGATGCAGAGCCATTGATCGATGATGTGCAAGCACTTTATCCGGAAATGAATTACGATAAAATTTACAGTGATGCTTATATACAGACAAGTACGGCTGGTGGATTGCGTTATCCCGAAGTGTTTGAAGCCATTACTGATCGCGTTGAACGTGGAAGTTTATTGATCAATTATATCGGTCACGGAGGAGAAGTAGGTGCTGCAGAAGAACGGATTATTACTATTCCACAGATTCAGTCATGGACGAATATTGACAAAATGCCGTTGTTTGTTACCGCCACATGTGAGTTTACGAAATATGACGATCCGAGTCGCGTTTCGGCCGGTGAATGGGTTTCGTTGAATCCAAGTGGTGGGGCAATCGCCTTGATGACGACAACGCGTTCTGTATTTTTCGGTGTTAATTCAACTACTGTAAAACGTCTGTATGAAAATGCTTTCGACCGTGATAGTAACTTTGATCCACTCACTTTCGGTGAAATCATGCGACGAACAAAAAACACTTCTGGTTCCAGTGACAATCGAAGAAGTTTTACTTTAATCGGTGATCCGGCACTTAAAATTGCCCTACCGAAATGGCGTATTGTAACCGATAGTATCAATCACAAAGATCCTACACTTTCCATTGATACGGTTCGTGCTTTGAGTAAAATGAATGTAAAAGGACACATCGAAGATTTTAACGGAAATGTGCTTTCAAGTTTTAACGGAGTGCTTTCACCAACTATTTACGATAAAGAAAAGCTCAATCAAACATTGCAGAATGATCCTACTTCACCACTGGTGAATTTTTACACCCAGAAAAATGCATTGTACAAAGGAAAAGCTTCGGTTGTAAACGGTTATTTCACGTTCGACTGCATCGTGCCAAAAGATATTGATTACGAATTCGGTTTCGGAAAGATCAGTTATTATGGAAAAGGGTCCCCTGAAACTGATGCCGACGGTTATGATACAAACTTGGTTGTTGGTGGAATAGATACAAATGCCGTGGCCGATGTTCAAGGTCCCGAAATCAATTTATTCCTTAACAACGACCAATTTGTCAGTGGTGGAATTTCAAGTCAGGATCCGTTGTTAGTGGTAGATTGTTTTGATGAAAACGGGATCAATACTGTTGGAAACGGAGTAGGGCATGATTTGATTGCTATTCTGGATGGAAATACAGCAGATCCGATCGTGTTGAATAATTATTACGCAGGTAAATTGGATTCGTATCAATCCGGACAGATTCAATACACCCTTAAAGGATTGTCGGTTGGGAAACATACGTTAGAAGTGAAAATTTGGGATGTCAACAACAATTCTTCTGTCGCTTCTATTGAATTTACGGTGGTGGCCGACGAAAGTGTTCAGTTGGATCATGTTTTGAACTATCCGAATCCGTTTACCACCAAAACAACATTCTTCTTTGAGCACAATCAATCATGCTCGTCTTTGGAAACTCAAATTCGCATTTATACCGTTTCCGGTCGATTGGTAAAAACTATTAACAAACAAGTCGCAACCACCGGTTTCCGTGCGGAAGGTATTGATTGGGACGGTACGGATGATTTCGGTGATCAATTGGCAAAGGGAGTATATGTGTACAGATTGTCGGTAGAATTACCGGATGGTGGGAAAGCCGAAAAATTAGAAAAATTGGTGCTTTTAAAATAACCTTTATCAACAAGCACAAGAAAAATGTATTTTTGCCGTTTAGCAATAAAGAACTTTTAAATAATGCTACATAAAATTTTATTACTCGTTGCAATTTCGTTTAGTTTTCACGTTTTCAGTCAAGGTGGATTGTCTAGTGATAAGCTCAATGCTTTGCAGATGAATACGATAACCACATCAATGCCTTTTTTATCCATTGTGCCTGAGTCGCGTGGTGGAGGAATGGGAGATGCAGGTACGGCATTAAGCGCCAATTCTACTTCCATTTTTTGGAACACGGCGATGTTGAATTTTTCAGATGACGATGCTGAAGTAAGTGTAAGTTATACTCCTTGGTTACGAAAATTGACCAATGATATTCATCTTTCTTATGTTTCGGGATACAAACGTTTGGGAGATCGCCAGGCAATTGCTGCTTCATTGCGTTATTTTAGTTTAGGTGAAATCACTTTTACGAATGCGGATGCGAGTGTGATTCGTAACGATAAACCGAGTGAGTTTGAAATAGCTGTCGGTTATGCGTTTAAACTTTCAGATAGAAACAGTATCGGGATCAATGGGAAATTCGCTTATTCCAACCTTACTGGTGGATTGGTAGTTGCAGGAGCACAAACCAAGGCCGGTGTAGCTGGAATTGCTGATATTTCTTACGCATACAGAAATCAAGATATAAGATGGTTCGGATACAAAGGTGTGATTGCTTTTGGTACTACCATCAACAACATCGGTAATAAGATTGCCTATTCTGAAAATGCAGTGCGTGATTTCTTGCCGATGAATCTTAAAATTGGATCGGCCTATACCGCTGAGTTGGATAAATACAACAAGTTGACTTATTCATTGGAATTCCAAAAATTGTTGGTGCCTACACCACCGGTTATGCAATTGAATACTTCCACTAGTGAATACGAATTGATTTCCGGTAAAAACAATGATGTCGGTGTAATCGCCGGGTTGGTTCAATCGTTTTATGATGCGCCTGGGCGTGTTCAAGAAGACGCGAACGGAAATTACATTCAAAATTCTGACGGTTCTTATGCCGTTGTGAAAGGCACTCGTTTCAAAGAAGAGTTAACAGAGATCAACATTGCAACCGGTTTGGAATATTGGTATAATAACGTGTTTGCTTTGCGTGGTGGTTTCTTTTATGAAAACAAAAACAAAGGAGATCGTAAGTTCTTTACTGCTGGTATTGCCATTCAGTACAATATTTTCGGATTGGATATTTCTTACCTAGCTGCATTGAAACGCGATAATCCTTTGGCAAATACCTTGCGCTTTACTTTGCGTTTCAAATTGGGGCAAAAAGTTTCCAAAGAATCAGAAAAACCTGAATAATCTTGGATATTCGAATCGGATTCGGTGTTGATGTACATCGATTGGAAGAAGGTCGACAATTTGTGGTAGGTGGTGTTGTTTTGCCCTCTACTTTCGGAGCTGTAGGTCATTCTGATGCAGATGTATTACTACACGCAATTTGTGACGGATTGCTCGGAGCACTTAATCTCCGCGATATCGGTTACCATTTTTCAGATACGGATCCTCAGTACAAAGGAATCGATTCTACTATTTTATTGGAAAATGTGATGAAATTGGTCACCGAAAAGGGATACCACATTTCCAACATTGATTGCACAGTGATTTTAGAAAAACCGAAGGTTAATCCGCATATTCCTGAAATGCAAACAATCATAGCTCGTATCCTTCAGGTAGATGAGGATCGAGTTTCCATCAAAGCAACTACCCATGAAAAAGTGGATTCGTTTGGGGAAGGAAAGGCTGTGAAAGCATATGCGGTTTGTCTGTTAATGAAGCCGTAGATCATTTCCGGAATACCTGTTTTATCCGTTTCTAACCGTTAGAAACACTTATTGCCTTGCCATTACTGAGTTGTAAGTCAAGATTAATGTAAAATGACCACCAATTTTCACTGACTCAATACCGAATCCAACTTAAACAAGGTCGACGTAAATAAATCTCCCAACATATAACGTCATACAGATGTTTCTGAGATCTCCCGGCTCCATCGTTTAAATATGAATGGTGAAATCGGACTTCGTTTTCGGTCAATTGTTATTTCCACCCGCTTGTTTTCCACAAACCGGTAATGAAAACTGAAAACTCCATAGGAAGTAACACCATAATTTTGTCCGACATCTGTGACATAGTTAAACCTAAATCCAAGACATTCTAAGGCCAGTTTATCAATCAGGCAACTGTTTTTTTCTTCACCCATAATGCCTTCAAGGATAATGATGTTTTTCGCTAAGACTTTCATGGTTTCGGAAGCAATGGTTTTGACCGATTTGCGTACCTCGCTGTGGTAGTAGTTTTTACATTTAATATCGCAGAATCGCTTGTCAGATCGTCCGATTAGTTGTTTGTTGCAGATCACACATTGTCGGTGTGAAAAATCATTTTTTTGACACATAACTTGTTGTTTTCCTATTTAAGTTAGTGAAAAAGATGATTTTGATTGTAGAGTGATGCTGTTTTTTTCATTTAGAAGTGTCTAAGAATGATTCCAGTATGGAGGCGAAATAAAAGTTTCTAACCGTTAGAAACACTTATCCCTTTGTTATTACTGGTTTTCTGAAATAAGAAGAGTTCTCAATGGTTCAAATAAATCGATTATGAATAGACCGTTTCTCCGGAATCTCTTTCCTCGAAAAACCCCTTCTGAATTTAGTGCTGAAGCTTATCTGTTTCTAACCGTTAGAAACCGCTTTACTCCTGAAAACAAAGCGTTTCAGCAAAATATAATTTATTGAACCAATCAAATTTCAACTTGTACGATTGCCCTGTCGGGGGATTCATTATTTTTGTGGACAAGAACAATTGCATGAAAGTTAATCCAGCATACAGATCAAAAGAAGCGTTGGTTGCGCTTTACAACAAACCATTATTAGAGTTGGTTTTTGAAGCAGCTACCATTCATCGTCAGTTTCACAATCCGCGCGAAGTGCAGATGTCTTCTTTATTGAGCATCAAAACAGGTGGTTGTCCCGAAGATTGTGGTTATTGTCCGCAAGCGGCACGTTATCATACCGACGTTGAGGCTCATAAACTGTTGTCGGTTGAATCGGTAATTGAACAAGCTACCAATGCGAAAGCAAACGGTTCATCTCGCTTGTGTATGGGGGCAGCTTGGCGCGAAGTACGTAATAACCGCGATTTTGATACGGTTATTGAAATGGTACAAGCTGTCAATAATCTCGATATGGAAGTGTGTGCAACACTGGGTATGATGGATGCTGATCAAGCTGTTCGTTTGAAAAACGCAGGTTTGTTCGCTTATAACCACAACTTGGACACGTCTAAAGAATTTTACGACGATGTGATTTCAACACGTGAATATGAAGATCGCTTGAATACGATTGAAAATGCACGTAAAGCAGGAATTACGGTTTGTTCCGGAGGAATTATCGGAATGGGTGAAGCCATTGAAGATCGCATGGGCTTGTTGATGAGTTACATGGAAATGGAAACGCCACCTAATTCCATTCCGATCAATGCACTGGTTGCAGTAGAAGGTACGCCTTTGGAAAACCAAAAGCCGATTGAACAATGGGAAATGATCCGCATGGTGGCTACTACACGTATTGCTTTTCCTGAGTCGGTGGTGCGTTTATCGGCCGGTAGAACAAAAATGACAATGGAAGGTCAGGCGCTTTGTTTCATGGCTGGTGCTGGTTCGATCTTTGCAGGCGATAAATTATTGACGACTCCGAATCCGGAATTCAACGAGGATAAAGAAATGTTCGAAATTTTGGGCTTGATCCCAAAAGAGGCGTTTACCGAGGGTGAAAAACCGGTGACAAAAGCCGATCCGATTATCGAAGCACGTAAGGCTAAAGAAGCACAACGTGCAGCAGAATTGGCTGCAGCTAAAAAAGATCCGAATTTTACACCGCGAAAAGTGGTTGTTCAGGAATAACCTGAATCATGGAAGCGCGGTTTCTAACGAAATTACAAGAACGAAAAGATAAAGGGAGTTTACGCTCCCTTTCGTTGTTTGAAGGGATGATCGATTTTTGTTCGAACGATTATCTTGGTATATCTAAAACAGAAAGTCAACCGGTTGTTTACTCAGGAAGCACGGGTTCTAGGCTCATTTCAGGTAATTCAACTCAAGCGGAAGAGACGGAACGTTTTCTGGCATCTTTTTTTGAATCGGAAGCTGCGTTGGTTTTCAATTCAGGATACGATGCGAATGTAGGATTGTTTTCTTCGGTTCCTCAAAAAGGCGATACGGTGTTGTACGACGAGTTGATTCATGCTTCGGTGCGTGATGGTATTCGTTTAAGTCATGCCAAAGCATTTTCATTTCGCCACAATGATCTTGTTGATTTAGAAAAGAAATTTAATCAAGCTGAAGGAAGTGTTTTCGTAGCTGTTGAATCGTTGTATTCCATGGATGGTGATCAGGCTCCTTTAGCAGAACTCGTTACTTGGTGTGAACAGAAGGGCGCCTACTTAATTGTGGACGAAGCGCACGCAGGTGGTGTTTACGGAGACAGTGGTAAAGGGCTGTTACATGAGCTAGGATTGCATCAACGCTGTTTTGCTCGTCTCTATACATTTGGAAAAGCATTCGGCACGCATGGGGCTGTTATTTGCGGTAGTGAGCAATTAAAGGAATATCTCTACAATTTTGCACGATCGTTTATTTATTCGACTGCACTTCCGCCGAATCAATACGTGCACATAAAAGAATCGGTTGAGCGGTCTACGAACAATGACAATCGCCGAGATTTGAAAGAAGTGATTTCACAATTCAGGTCTATGATCAATGCCGAATTAGTGATCAGTGATCCTTCTTCGCCGATACAAGTTATTCCCGTTTCAACACTCGAAAGATGTTTAATAATCGCAAAGAAGATGCAGGAAAATAATTTGGCAGTGAAAGCGATTTTACCACCAACTGTTCCTGAAAACGGTCAGCGTTTGCGAATCTGTTTACATTCATACAACACCGAATCGGAGCTCAATCAATTGGCGAAATTGCTGAATGAATTGGTTGATTAGAGATGAACCTTTTTCCTGAGCAGTTGTAATTTGTTTCATGAAAAAGTTGTTCTTATTAATGGGGTGCGTGTTGTTATTCTTGTCATTACAAGCTCAACCCGTTGCAAAAATTATTCGAAACAGATGGGCTGGAGGTATTTGTTGTTCTTCAGGAGTAGAATATGGCGTTTCACTGGAATTACCCAAAGAAGGATTTACATGTTTCGATTCTTTGGAAATCGATTTTGAAGGAATCAAGTATTCATTTTCTGATGATCAACTCACGCGCTACAACCGAATTGATTCAATACCGTATTATCTGGTTGGGTTTGGTTATCGAAATAGCTATAGCGGGAATTATTCACAAAAATCAGAATGCCAATACTACGGTGTTTCAAACGAGCAAATCAGTGTCATTGAGCAAGCTCCTTCACAATTTATTTTGATCAGAAACGGCAAGCGAGAATTAATCGAACATGTCAAAATTGAAGAAACAATTACGGCTTATCCTTAGCGTTGGTTAGTGATTAGACGCTAATTCGGCAGCTTGAATCGTAGCTAAAACACCATCCCAAAGTGCAATTCTACTTTTAAGCGCGCGTTCAACATAAACCTGAGCTTCGTTCCATTTTGCATCATCATTTCCACAGAGAGCTTCTACCATTTGTAGTGCCAAATGACTGTGATGATCTCCGTCTACTTCAATGTGTCGATCTAAATAATACTTGAAAATTTCTACTTGGTTGGGGAAACGGTTATTGATGTCGTTCACAATCGTGTGAAACATATTCGGGATCAAATCTTCTCTTCCGAAAGTAAAAACCGCAGCAATGATGTGTGGTTTTCCGGTTGCAATTACTTCGAAAGTAAAGTTCAAAAATTGTTTTGCGGCTTCAGGAATTGCTGCAAGTTGAGTGGCTTCTTCAACTGTTTTTCCTTCTTTCAACAAGGCAAACAATTGATCGATTCCTTGAGTAGAAGCACCACACTGTTGCATCGCTTCGAGGTACAATTCGAAATGGCTTTTGTGCGCATCTTCACTTTCATACGAACGATCCGATTCTTCGCCGGTAACAATTTCGTTTATTAGGTAACGTAAGTTTCCATCACCAACGGGCATCCATGGAATATTGGTGCATGTTAGTTCACGTTGCAAGGCTTTTAACAAGGACATAAAATCCCACACCGCATAAATGTGATGCTCCATGAACATTCGAACATCTTGCAAATTGTTGATGGCATTATAAGCCGGATGATGAACAATTGCTTCTGATAAGGATGCTGTTTTAGACTGAAGTTGGGAAATACGTGCGTTCATACGAGTGTGTACTTTTTATTGATTACAAAAGTAATGTTGTTATTGCGTTTTCGAGGCTGAATCATCTTTTTTTTCACGAAGACAACTTTTTACTTTCTGATTGGTAACTAAAACAAAAGATCATGAAAAAAACAACTACAATTCTTCTTTGTTCATTAATGAGTTTAGTGAACTTCTTTGCATCTGCACAAGATTCAACCTCTACAGACGGTTGTAATTCGAACTGTTCCTATTCTTATTCAACCAGTGGACAAGGAATCACAGCTTTTACCGGACAATATTCGGGATCGGTTACCAATCCTCAATTTACCTGGTATGTAAACGGAAATGTGGTTGGTAATGGACAAAACTATTCGGGAAATGTTGCCAATCAAGCCGAAGTTTGTTTTGAATTGGAAGGGTATTCCATCTCATTTGATTCCCTCCAAGGACAGCACATCGATACGTGTTATGCCATTTATTGTGACTTTGTTGTTATCGGCGACACGAGCGGTGGAACGGATAGCAGTGCTACTTCCGATTGCGGCACCACTTCGTATTATACTTACTCGACCAATGCCAACGGTCAAACCACTTTTACAGGGCAAGATACGGGCACAAACAATCCTTACTTTTTCTGGACAGTAAATGGTATTTTACAAGGTTCAAGTACAGCTGCATTTACAGCTAACAATCTTTCTAATGGTGATGAAGTTTGTTTCGAAGTGCGTGAATATACGATGATGTTCGACTCTCTAAATCAATGGGTAGATACTTGTTCTGCCATTTACTGCAGTACGTTTCAATTGGCTTCTTTGAGTGAATTGAATAATTCCGTTATCTCACTTTACCCCAATCCTGCCAACGATTTGATTTCCATTGTAGCAAAAAAAGAAGGAGTTGAAGTGGTGATTACAGATGTAAAAGGTGTTGTGGTTTTGACTTCAAAATCGTTATCAGACATCGATATTTCGTCGTTTACGAAAGGACTGTATTATGTGCAGTTGCGTGATGAGAACGGCAATATTGCCAGTAAAACAGAGCGTTTGATCAAGCAATAAGTTCTACCTTTATAAGAGTGAAAAGCCGTCAGCTTAAAGTTGGCGGCTTTTTGCGTTTAGCATTTTTCGAATGTAACAATACTACTATTTTCATAGTACTCAGGCTAACTGAAAATCAACCTTGAAATTAGTATTGAAACTTAACCGTTTCTAACGGTTAGAAACACTTACGCCCTTGAAAATGCTGGGTTTTGTGAACTAGGAGAGGATAAAAGAAAAGATCTAATTTATCGGTCTATTTTGAGAATTTTAATCATGGATAACCAATCTTGAAATTAGTATCGAAACTTAAACGTTTCTAACCGTTAGAAACACTTATGCAGTTGAAAACGCTGGGTTTTATGTATTTGGAGGGGATAAAAGAAAAGCATTTAATTATCGGTCTATTTTGAGAATTTTATCCGCGAAAAACCAACCCTGAAATAGGTATCGAAACTTAACCGTTTCTAACCGTTAGAAACACTTACGCCCTTGATATCAGTGGCGTTGGGGGAAATATGATCTATTTCTGTATCCCGAAATACCACTAAATTGGAATGATCGTTTTTTGAGTAAAGTGTTCTTACCTCCGCTCGGTCATATAACACAAACAATACTTTTCAACCGGACTCGAAAGCGCCGAAATATTCAAGTTGTCAGAAGCTTTAGAAACGTCTACTATCGTCCCGTTTTTCATCACTAAGTTGATGTTTTGGTTGGTTTGATTGTAGGCATTGTTGGTGAGTAATTCCGAGTAAACGAAGTATTGAACTTCTTCGTCGTTGAGGTCGAATTGTTGCCGAACAATTTCTTGTTCCATTTTAATACGATCTGGACCGAATGGGTCTTTGGAAATTTCCACTTTGTGCAATCGGCGATTCACCAAGTTGGTCGAAAGAATGGATAATACTTTGTCGGGATGTTGTTGCCAAACTTTTACAGCCCCCATTATGTCATAGTCATCCAATTGGGCAAAGGTTTCCAATACACTCGGATTGTTTTCAAAATCGGCTTTTGTGACATCGTTTTTTAGGAAAAAATCCAAAGCCGGACTTGCAAAAACCGTTTCGCCTCGTTTTACCAATTGTTTGGCACGTCTGAGTAAGTTGATCAGCATGAATTCTGCACTTACGACTGTTTTATGCAAGTAAACCTGCCAGTACATTACACGACGAGCAACTAGGAATTTTTCTATGGAATAAATACCTTTTTCTTCTACCACCAACTGATCGTTGACTACATTCAACATTTCGATGATGCGATCCGTTCCGATGATTCCTTCCGAAACGCCTGTAAAAAAGCTGTCACGATTCAAGTAATCCAAACGGTCCATATCCAATTGACTGGAAACCAATTGATGCAGGAACTTTTTTGGGTATTTGTCCTTGAAAATCATCAGGGCACGTTCCAAATCTTCTTTTCCTTTGAGGTGTTCCTGAGCCAATCGTTCCAGGAAATAAATCGAAATCTGTTCGTGACTTACACCGTTTACGATGTCATATTCCAAGGCATGACTAAACGGTCCGTGACCGATATCATGCAATAAAATAGCAATCAAAGCCGCGCGTTCTTCCTCTTCCAAAATCACATGTCCTTTGCGACGAATGGAGTGAATGGCCTGTTGCATCAAGTGCATTGCTCCGATTACATGGTGAAAACGCGTATGCAAAGCCCCCGGATATACCAAATGTGTCATTCCCAATTGCTTGATTCTACGCAAGCGTTGTAAAAACGGGTGCTCGATCAGGTCGAAAATAAATTCATCGGGAATAGTAATAAAACCGTATACGGGATCGTTGATGATTTTCTTTTTGTTATTTCTGTGGGCGTTTGTTCGCAATTGAATACTTTTAGAGACCGAATTCAAAGCTAATTATTCTAATTAACATGCAAGCAAAGATTCTTTGGGCAGACGACGAAATGGAGTTCTTGAAACCCCACGTGCTCTTTTTGGAAGCCAAGGGTTACCAAGTCGATTTAATTAATAATGGCTCAGAAGCTGTAGAATTGTGTCAGGAGAACAATTACGATATCGTTTTCTTAGATGAAAACATGCCTGGAATTTCCGGATTGGAAGCATTGGCGCGTATTAAGGAAATTCAACCGCAATTGCCGGTGGTGATGATTACCAAAAGTGAGGAAGAATCCATTATGGAAGATGCTATCGGTAGTAAAATTGCCGATTACCTCATCAAACCTGTGAATCCCAATCAGTTGATCTTGTGCTTGAAAAAGAACCTGGATCATCGCAAGTTGGTATCGCAAAAAACCAATTCCAATTACCAGCAAGATTTCCGTCAACTCGGAATGCAACTCAACGGACGTTTAGATGCCAATGAATGGGCGGAAGTTTACAAGAAATTGATTTACTGGGATCTTGAATTTGAAGGTTTGGAAGATCAAGGGATGCGCGAAATTCTGAATGCACAGAAAAAAGAAGCCAATGATCTTTTCTGTCGTTTTATTGAAAAAAACTACGAAGATTGGTTCGATGGTGACGACGACGCGCCTGATATGGTGCACCATTTGCTGAAAGATCGCGTGTTTCCGTTGTTGGATGAACCGATTTTCCTGATCGTGATTGATAACTTACGCTACGATCAGTGGCAAGTATTGAAACCAATCGTTTCCAACTATTTTACAGTCGAAAAAGAAGACATTGTCTATTCGATTTTACCAACGGCAACGCATTACGCGCGAAACGCTTTGTTTGCCGGACTGGTTCCTACCGAAATTGCCAAACGTTTCCCGAATCACTGGTTGAACGAAGAAGACGAAGGTGGTAAAAACATGCACGAAGCCGTTTTCTTGGAAGGAAACCTCAAGCGCAATGGTAAAAATGTGAAGTGGTCTTACAATAAAATCACGAACCTCGATGCGGGTAAAAAACTGGTAGATCAGTTTCATAACCTCAAAGACAATCAGCTGAACGTGATCGTTTACAACTTTGTGGATATGCTTTCGCATGCACGCACCGAGATGGATATGATCAAGGAATTGGCCGCAGATGAAGCTGCGTATCGTTCATTGACGTTATCGTGGTTCGAGCATTCACCGCTGCAGGAGATTTTCAAGAAAATTGCCGAAAAAGGAGGGAAGGTAGTTGTGACAACAGATCACGGAACGGTTCGTGTAACCAACCCGGTGCGCATTGTCGGAGATCGATCTACAAACTCAAACCTGCGTTACAAAACCGGACGAAATTTATCCTACAAAGAGAAAGAAGTCTTCACGATCAAGCATCCGGAAAAAGTTGGTTTACCAAAATCGACCATTTCAAGTGAATATGTTTTTGTGCGTGAAAACGATTATTTCGTGTACCCGAACAACTATAATCACTTTGTGCATTATTACAACGATACGTTTCAGCACGGTGGTGTTTCCATGGAAGAGTTACTCATTCCGTTTATCATTTTGCAGTCGAAATAATGGAGTGGATTGCGCATACGCTGGATGATTTACCTTTTGTTGCCAAGTCGTTTTTAGAATCGCTTGGTCATACAAAGATTGTGGTGTTCGACGGACAAATGGGAGCAGGTAAAACCACTTTCATTACCGCTGTTTTAAAGGCAATGGGAATCACCGATCCGGATGGTTCCCCCACGTATTCCATTGTCAATTCCTATCATTCCGATTATTACGGAACGGTGTATCATTACGATGTGTACCGCCTGAATTCGGTAGAAGAAGCACTCGGTATAGGTATGGAAGAAAACCTCTACACCGATGCCTATTGTTTCATCGAATGGGGCGAAAAAGTGCAGGAAATCTTGCCGGAAGATACCGTTTGGGTGATGATTGAGGTGAATGAAATCGGGGAACGTATTATTCGTTTGAGTGAAAAAGTTGTTTAGTTTCTAAGTTTTGTGAGTTTTCGATTTGTCTGGAACTTACGAACTCACAAAACTCAAAAACTTCCCAAACTTATCATTAAAGTTTCTCCTAAATCCACTGTTCATAATTCCATGACCGCGTAGAGTGATTTGTTTTTTCATTAACCACATAGGTCACATAGAAAACATAGGCGAAATTTAATTGTAGACCTTTTAGTAATTACTATTCTCCCTTGTCAACTGATTCCTTTGCGTTGGAATTTCACCCAGCACGTAAAATCTATGTTTCCTTATGTGTGCTATGTGGTTAAATAACTAGAGTGAACAAGTTTTTCAGTTTCTAAGTTCTTTCAGTTTGTATGGAACTTAGAAACTCATTAAACTCAAAAACTTTTTGAACTTATCGCTAAAGTTTCTCCTAAATCCACTGTTCATAATTCCACAACCGTGTAGAGTGATTCTCGCGAATTGCTCGTATATTCGTAATGCCGTCAACAGGACGTAAAAACGCACGATATTATGGTAAAAGATCCGGAACTACTGAAACAATTATTGAAAGAAGGCAACATTCTCCCAATGGAGGAAATGCTGGAAATCTCCAAGAAAAAAGGGAGTTTAATGATCGGTATTCCAAAAGAAACCAGTTTTCAGGAACGCCGTGTGGCATTGGTTCCCGAAGCCGTTTCGTTGTTGGTTGCCAATGGTCATAATGTGCGTGTGGAAACCGGTGCGGGTGAATCGAGTAATTTTTTAGATAACGAATACAGCGAAGCCGGAGCCGAAATTTGCCCGTCGGCGAAAGATATCTTTCAATGCGATATTATCCTGAAAGTTGCTCCGCCTTCCGAAGAAGAGGTTGATTTTATGCCCGGTGGACAAACCCTGATTTCGGCGTTGCAATTGAGTGTTCAACCCAAAATCATTTTACAAAAACTGATTCAGAAAAAAGTCACTGCAATCGCCTGGGATTATATCCGCGATGAAGATGGCGTATTTCCGGTAGTGCGCACCATGGGAGAGATTGCGGGCACTACATCTATTCTGATTGCGGGTGAGCTATTATCGTCGTTCAATTCCGGAAAAGGAATCATGTTGGGTGGAATTGCAGGTGTTCAACCTACTGAAGTTGTCGTTCTTGGAGCCGGAACCGTTGGTGAGTTCGCTACAAGAGCCGCTATGGGTTTGGGAGCTTCCGTGAAAGTATTCGACAATAGTTTATCGCGTTTACGTCGCTTGCAAAACGATCTGGGTTCGCGAATTTACACGTCTATCATTCAACCTAAAGTGTTGGCGAAAGCCGTTATGCGTGCTGATGTGGTGATTGGAGCAATTCGTTCACCGTTGGGAAGAACACCTTGCGTGGTTTCAGAAGAAATGGTAGAAAACATGAAAGAAGGGGCTGTGGTTGTGGATGTGAGCATCGATCAAGGCGGATGCTTTGAAACGTCGCGCGTGACCAACCACAACAAACCTACTTTCGTGAAATACGGCGTTACGCATTATTGTGTTCCGAATATCGCATCACGGGTTCCAAGAACGGCTTCGTTTGCATTGTCGAACATTTTCTCACCTATATTGTTATCTATGGGAGATTCCGGTGGTTGTTTGGATTTGATTCGCAACGATCACGGTTTCAGAGGTGGTGTTTACATCTATCGTGGAATTCTAACTAGTGAAGTGCTTGGAAAAGTATTCGATCTTAAATACAAAGATTTGGACCTTCTCATGATGGGGCTCAAAGGTTAGGTGTTTGTACGTGAGGTATATAGCTGATGAATAAAACGATTTTAAATTCACCTCCTTTTTTTTATTAATAAACTAGAACGAGTTTAAATGGTCATTCGTCTACATTTTTTGTGAATTGAACGTAAAAAATTGCATGTTCAATTAAAGAAAGAATTGTATTTTTAGAATGTTTACCGAATGTACTGCTGAAAACATTAATTAACTACTTGTGAAAAAACTCAACTATTCTGAAGAGGAATTGGTGTTATTGTTACAACAAAAAGACCTGAAAGCGTTCAGTTATCTCTATGATAACTATGCCTCCGGTTTATTGGGTGTAATTATGCGTTTATTGCGCAACCAAGCTGTTTCCGAAGATGTGTTGCAAACGGTTTTTGTGAAAATCTGGAATGGAATAGAAGGATATGACGCTTCCAGAGGACGATTGTACACTTGGATGATTAATATTTCAATCAATGCTTCAATCGATTATTCAAAATCAAAACAAGCAAAGAAAGAAACTGTTACGGCAGGTATAGAATCCAATGCAGGAGCGGTTGACCGGAATAATTTCACCACCTTCAATACGGATGTAATCGGTTTAAAAGAACAAGTAGATACCCTTAAAGACGAATACAGAATCCTGATCGAATACATTTATTATCAAGGTCTCACGCACGACGAAGCAGCTAAAGAACTTGATTTACCGTTGGGTACCGTTAAAACGCGGGTGCGTTCTGCAGTGGCTCAACTTCGTGAAAAAATGAAATGATTGATTATTCGTATTACGCCATTTATTGTTTTTGAGGTATGAAATGGTTGAAAAAACGGAGCGAAACCAAACGAACACCTCTTAATCGGTTTACACGCATTCTTTTCTGGAGTTTTTTGAGTTGGTTGATTTTTCGATCATGCGTTATGCAAGTCTATAAAGTTCCAACAGGCTCTATGAACAATACGTTCCAAGAAGGCGATTATATTGTGGTGAATAAATTAGCCTATGGTGCCAGAACTCCCATGACACCACTTTCACTTCCTTTCGGGCATACGTATTTGGATTGGATCAGTTTTTCGTATCACCGGCTTCCCGGATTTTCTTCCATTCAGCGTGATGATATTCTCGTTTTTAATTATCCAGCCGAAAAAGACCTTCCGATCGATCACCGAAAAGAATATGTAAAACGCTGTGTTGGTTTGGCGGGAGATGTCATTTCTATCAGAAAAGGAATCGTCTATGTAAACGGACGAAAACGCAATGAAGTATCAACCGCGATACCAATTTATGCAAGAAAGTATAAACGAACAGCCACCGATAGTTTGTTTTACAGTCCGGCATATTTTCCTCATTCGGGAAGTGTGAAATGGAATTCGGATCGTTTTGGACCACTTTTAGTACCAAAAAAAGGCACGCGTATTCGGTTAACACATGAACAATTGCTGATTTATCGAGAAGTCATAGAGTCTTACGAACATAAGGAAATTCGTGAGCTAAATGAGTTGTTCTTTATAGACGGAAAACGTCAAAAATACTACACGTTTGAACTGAATTATTATTTTGTTTTGGGTGACAATAGAGCCAATTCGCTCGATTCGCGTTTTTGGGGATTTGTACCCGAAGATCACATCATTGGAAAAGTGATTTATTCATTTTAATCGTAACTGAAATACTTAGGTTAAAAGGCAAAAATAAGTTGTAAAAAAGTACTGTTTTTCCTGATAAATTAAGATAAAATTTGTACTTTCGATCTGCGTTAAATAGCGGGTTTTATTCCGCAAAAATGTTATAGCTTTTTAAAGTAAAAAATGGACATTCAAGCATATTTAGATTCAGGCATTGTACAATTGTATATTTTAGGATATGCAACAGAAGAAGAGTGTCGTGAATTTGAATCGCTGATGAATCTTCATCCTGAAATTGCCAACGAATTTGAATTGCATCAACAGTTATTGGCTGATGTAGCTGATGAAAATCGTGTAGATCCGAATCCGAATTTGAAACCCTTGATGTTGGCGACCTTTGAATATATTGCTCGTTTGGAAAACGGTGAGGAACAAAGTTTCCCTCCGGTGTTGAACGAACATTCTACCATAGAAGATTTTCAATTATGGATAGAGCGTGACGACATGATTGCTCCGGAAGACTTTGAAGAAGTTCACGCAAAAATTATTGCTGCAACTCCAGAAATGACCTGCGCCATGGTGTGGATCAAAAACATGGCACCCGAAGAAATTCATACCGACGAATACGAGAAATTCCTCATTTTAGAAGGTTCTTGTACTATCGTTGTTGGCACGGAAGAAAACAAATTGGTAGCAGGTGATTATTTCGCCATTCCGCTTTATGAAGACCACAAAGTCATTGTTACTTCCGAAGAACCGTGTGTGGTGATTTTGCAACGCATTGCGGCATAATCTAGTATTTTTCCTTGAAATAAATTGATTTCCATCGACTTGTCGATGAGCGGTTTATTTCCCACAGATGCACAGATATTTACTCGCCTAACGGCCTCGTCTGTTTGGTGAGACGACTGGTAAGGAGTCTGAAATCTGTGCATCTGTGGGAAACCTCTTGTGCAAAAGTCAAAACAAATACCCAATCGATAATTTCAACGCAAACGGAGTTCCCGGCGTATAATGAATTTCACTTACCGACTTTGTTTCGGTTTTTAATTTGCTTTCGGTATCAAATTGCGCTTCGTTCCAATCCACATTGAGCATGTTTTCAACATTTAACCCTACTTTGAAATGTTCGTGCTGGTAATTGACACCGCAATCAATGATCCAATAACCCAAAGCAATAACCGTGTTTGCTTCATTGGCCGCTCGATCTGCCATGTATCGGTAACGTATTGAAGCATTGATTTTCTTGTGCGTGTAGGTCAATCCACCGGTCGACGTCATGGTTGGCGCCAATGGAATGTGGTAGTCACTTTCTTTGCGTTGACCAAACAGCGATTCGGTAAGGTAGTTTTCCGAGAAATTGAAATCAACATCAGCAATCAACGAAGGGATCATTTGCCAGCGAGCACTGAAATCAATTCCCGTTCTTCTGCTGGAACCTTTATTCTCGGTAGTTCCTGCATCGCCCACATAGACCAATTCGTTTTCCAGATTCAAGGTCCAAAGTGCGGCCGAGATCACCACTTTTTTTCCGAAATGCAACAAGGTTCCCACTTCGCCACCTATCGACAAAGGCAATTGGTGTTGAGTTTGTTCCTGAACGGTTGACCGCGCATCGTTGGAATGAAAACCGTGACCATAGTTCATGAAAAATTGGTAACGCGATGAAGGCGAATAGATGAGGTTTACCTTGGGACTAAAAGCAGTTTGGTAATTGAATCCGGAGTAATTCTGACGCAGCGTGTCGCTGGGAATATGATCTTCTACATTAAACGTTAAGTAATCATAGCGACCGCCCAATTCAAGTCGAAGTTTGTCATTGAAACGAATGACTTCATTGAAGTAAAGAGCCGTGGCAACTTCGTTGATATCCGCCAATGCGGTATTGCTCAAACGTTGTCTTTTTACCGTATGCCACAATTCATTGTTGATGTCATCGGTTCTGAAAGTCGCGCCAATGGTTAATCGATTGGAGAGCGAACCGAGTTTGTGTACAACAGAATAATGACTGTTGATTCCGGAAGTAGTGCGCACATCGCCTTGTTCAATCTGATCGCCGTTGATGGAATCTTCCAAAAAGAAGGTGAAATTAGAATACAACCTGAATTTGTAAGCTGAGGTATACACCTGCGTTTCAAAATCTCCTTTTTTGAGCTTTGCTTTATAAATCAGGTTGAGGTTCATACGTGAAGTAGCGCCACCTTCAGTTGGATCGATACTTCCAAAACGGGTGATCAAACCTGATTTTACGGCGCGATCCGGGATTTGCCCTGAAGCATCCCATGAAGAATTGAATCCTGAAAAACTCAAGCTTAATGAGCTGGTTGCATTGATGGCGAACACTGTTTTCGAAAACAGGTTAAAGCGATTAAAATGCTGGTTTTGCTCAAAATAGTTCCGGTTGTTAAGTACGTCTACAGCAAAGTAAGAATGAACGCGTTTGTTCTCGATTGGTAATTCATACATGCCCACAAACCGTTTGGAAGTCAAATTTTTCTGGGTTGGAACCACAGCGGTTTCTATGAGGAACAAGTTATTGGTAAGCGAATCGAGTGTATTGAACCGAACCGAAGCTGCCGTAGCAAAATTTCCGTCTTTTGCCTGATACGGACCTTTAGCCAAATCCATTCCTTTTACCGTTTCCGGAATGAGAAAGTGGAGATCTTCGTAACCTTGACCATGTCCGTGGCTGGGCATATTTACCGGAATTCCATCAACGAACGAAGCCACATCTGTTCCGTGATCGCAATCGAACCCGCGAACAAAAATCTGCTCGGCTTTTCCGCCTCCGGCATGTTGCGCAATGAATAATCCGGGAACCAAACGCAACATATCTTGAGCCGAGTTTTTAGGCCGGTATTCAAAATCTAACTGGCTCAGGTATTTCGAGGAAGCAGCCGATGTTGGTCTGTCTGCTTTGATGGTAATTTCAAACAATGTTTCACTCGTTGACTGAAAATCGATGGATACGGTTTTGTTTTCGCCTTCGGCAAGTGAATAACGGAGCACCAGAGTATCATTGACACTTTCCGAAAGGCGAAGCGTGTAATCTCCGGCCAAAAGTTCCGAAAATCGAAAACATCCGTTTGAATCGGTATAGGTCAATTTTTCGGTAGTTGCATTGAAACAACGAACCTGCATTGGAGATTGAAAAGAAGAGTTGTTTCCGCGATTGACACAACCGTTAATTGAGCCCGTTTGGGCAAAGAAAGTTGTTACAACCGTTAAGAAACAGGTGCAAACGAGCGTGTTTAAATAGTTCATAAACGTCTTGATTTAAACCAAATAATTAGAAAAGACAAAGCACGATCGAGTAAGAGAGCAACTGTTATTCTCGAAAAGTGTTACTCATACTGGCTTTGAACAGAAACCGACGAATTCAACAATTAGAATGTCGTTTCGATTTGGTTTACAAGACTTGTGGGGGCGGGTAGTTGGGTGAAACAGATTGTCCGTTAACGAATGCATGTGTATGCAATGCTATTTTGGTTGTTTCAGGAATAATAGTGGAGTGTTCCAAAAACGAAAAGTTGATTTCAGGAGCGAAATGTACATCCGTTTTCAAATCCAAGTCATTTACCGGAGCTTCCTGCTGACTGCTTTTCGACTTAGAATCGTTGACAACATCTGCATGAACGTGGTATTTTCCGTTTTCGAAATGCACGGTAGCTACGTGGTCGAATTCATTGAATGTATGCGCAATAAAATCACTGGCAAACGGAAGAATAGGTTTCAATGGCATACAGGAATAAACGGCTACTAAAAGCCAGATTCCAAAAAGTCGTATGTATTGAATTGGATTCATCTTTCGTAGTTACGAGATTTTCCTTCGGTTGGATTGGTAAGCGCGCATTAACCGCCAAAAAAAGTGCGTTCGATGGTCCAATAAAGTGCAATTGCAGCAATTACGGCCGAAATAGGTATGACGATGCGTTTTTTGTACCATGGTTTTTTACTGAACCATTTCCCAACCAACAACCATGCAATCAAAATTACGGTGATTTGTCCGAGTTCAACACCCACATTAAAGGTAATGAGCGAAGTTGTGAATTTATCTTTGGGCATGCCCAGGTCTTTCAGTACACTGGCGAATCCCATACCGTGAATCAACCCAAAAGCGGCTACCAGAAATATCCGTGCGGGTTTGAGTTCACTTACGATCATGTTTTCTACCGCTACAAAAACAATGGACAACGCAATAATGGGTTCAATGATATGTCCCGGAGGAGCAATAACACCAAAGATGCATAAGCCGAGAGTGATGGAATGCGCAAGGGTAAAAGCGAGCGATTGCCAAAGTACCGTTTTTAATTTCGGGCTTAGGAAAAAGAGGCACAATACAAATAGAATGTGGTCGAGTCCTAAGGGAAGAATATGTGTATACCCCAATTTCAGGTACAGAAACGCCACATCTTTTGTTGGAAGATTGGTTAAGTCCATTGCGTGCGCCGAAACAACTTGTGGTATGCATACCAAACAAAGAATGCCGGCAAACAGACGCAACTTAAGCTGAAGCGTTGGGTTATTTTTTAAAACGGTAATAATTTGCTTCATTTTTCAGCTTTATGTCCGAAATTACCGGATTATTTTTGAATGCTAGGTCTAATATTTTTTTGCTTTCCTGGTGTTTTCCTGCTTTGAATTTAATCAATCCCGCTCTGCACAAGAGGGTAGGGTTTTTGCAGTCTGTGCGTAAGGCTTTTGATATAAATTCATTGGCTTTCGCGTAGTTTTTTTGTTTGTAATACACCCAGGCTACCGTTTCGCACACATCAATGTTTTTCGGACGGCGATTGTATTCCAGCATGGCATGTTCCAATGCTTTATCGGTGTTGTTGATTTTCAAATAAGCATACGCCAATTCCCGGTCGGCATAATGCCCGTGACCACTCACACTTTCGTCGTCGTTTGACAGTGGACTGAGCATTTTGATAACGCGGTAAGCTGATTTATAACCGTTTTTCGGATCGCCGTTTAAGCGGTACAAATCGGTTAGTTCATCCGAAAACGAATATTCGATAATGGCTTTTTCGGCTTTCCGGTAATAGGAAATGGCTTTTTTGTAGTTGCCGTTGACTTTTTCTTTTTTACCCAAACCAGCCAGCGCAAAGGCATAATCCGGACGTTCTTTCAACGCAGTTTGGTATTGAAATTCGGCCGAATCAAGATGACCTTTCATTTCATATAAGTGAGCCAGAATCATACGCGACCAAGCGGTTTCCTCCAATCCGGGAAAGCCGGCATCAACGGCCAGTTTTGAGGCAATGATTGCTCCGTTGATATCTCCGTGAATTTCACGTAAATACGAAACGCGTGAATAAGAACGAATATCCGGACGAATGTTGATCATTTTATCGGCCATTTTCACGGCTTGTTTGTACTGACCCAATTCCACATAAGAATCGCACATCAGTCCGTAAATAAAAGCATTGT
>Ga0302292_1000484_pt1 | contig 28087 bp, 35 predicted proteins | sample III_Fen_N2_1_FD_194553 | JGI IMG/M metagenome (GOLD analysis project Ga0302292, IMG submission 194553) | Peat permafrost microbial communities from Stordalen Mire near Abisko, Sweden - III_Fen_N2_1 | ecosystem: Environmental > Terrestrial > Soil > Wetlands > Permafrost | place: Sweden: Abisko...
AAATATTTGCTGGTAAGCATCTCCTACTACTAGAGTAGTTGTCCCCCCTGCTGTTGCTTGTATTCTTTGCCCAAGTATTAAGTTTGGAGCTAAAACATTATTATTGAATACTTGGTTTTGTGAAGTAGCTCCCTGGTCTGAACCATCTGTTTTTAGATACATTCCTACTACATCTTCTAATAAAGCAATAGTTCCATTTTCATTTGGTAACTGATACCCCTTATCTGTTGTTAGAAAATCTGTATAAAACTTACCCTTCCAACTTGTTATAGGGTCTTGTATTGATACAACTCCACTTGTGCCACCTACACTATGCCCTGGGATTAAGTTAATATCTCCACCTAAACCTGTTCCATATGCTAGACCACCTCTAATATTAACTATTCCTGCGTCAGTTGCTCCTGCTTGATTACTAGCAATAAGACTTATATTTCCATAAACTCCTCCATCATTAAAATTTACACTAACTGGTGAGCCACCAGATACACCACCATCAGTTATCCCAAACCAACTAACAAAATTATTTGCATTTATATTTACATCAGTATTTGCTCCAGTATATGGAACAACCCCAACAAAAGAAGTAGCATATACATTACCAGCATTGTCTATTCTTACTACTGGAGCACCACCATAATTCCAACTAAATAAATCTTTAGTTGGGTCATTTTCTGTAATAGACCAACCCCCAGACCAATTTCCAAAATCAGAATAAACATCTTGTGAGTAATATCTTCTAATGTTGAAAGCTCCACCAACTCCTACACCAGTTGGATTACCAGTTGCAAACCACATACTAGATGTATCTGTATCAGGTGTTAAAGCATCTTGTGTAACTATGTTTTCCACACCTGCACCTGTAAAAGTAAATGGAACATAATCTGCTAAGACAGAAGAAGATACATAAGTATTTGTATCAAGTGCAAATGTTCCTGCTGCTGTCATTTTTACAAATGGTGTTCCACTAGCCCAAGTTGGGTAGTTTAATGCTCCCCAAGTTCCAACTGTTGGAATCGCAGTATAAGAGAAAGTTCCTGAACCATTATTAGTCAAAGCACCAGAAGCATTTGCTAGTCCTGCTATTGAAGTTAGTTTAGCATTGTATGCTTGAGTTTGAGAACCAATAGTATAAGTTGAGTTAGCTGCATTATCACCTGTGTTTGTTCCTGAAGTATTTGCAAGTCTTGAATCTATTGTTGTTGTATATGAAGCTGTTGTGTTTGTTAGAACTGTTGCCAGTGGTTGATAAGAACCTGCTACTTGGTAACTTGCTGTATCAGCATAAGCCATTGTTCCTACATAAGCTGTTCTGATAACATCTAAAATTCCAACTGTTGCACTTTGATATGATACAGTTGCTATTGCTTGGTCATAATTAGGTGTTGTAGGTCTTGTTGAAGTTAAAGCACCTGCTGTTGTTGCTGAAACATAAAGTCTAGTTCCTGCACTCCAAGTATTAGTATTTACTCCTGTTAGTATTCCTTCTACTCTCATTGAAACAACTGTGCCATCTGCTCCTGCACTTTCTAACACACCTGCACAAGGAAGTGTTGATGTAGAATTTGCTCTTGCAAGAGATACTTCAGAACAACCATTAGCTACATTCCAAGCACCTACATAAACTGCATCTCCAATAACTCCTGCTCTACCTAGATTAAGAAATACTTTCTGGTGTGTAGCATCTGCATCTATGTAGTTAGTATTACTGTTTAATGTTTTATTTGTTCCTGTATTTGTAGATGAATCTGTCCAAGTCCCTACATTTGAAGTATATCCACTTGGGTTTGTTGCTAGATAGAAATCACTTGCTTTGCTTCCACTATCTTTTATTAGTTTACCTGTTGTTGTATCAAAAGCAGCGAAGTTAGAATTTACTGCACTTGCTGGACCAACCACATTTCCTGTTCCACCTGCTGTTGCAGAAAGAACACCAGCACCATCTATTGAAAGATTAGCACCTACTTTGATACCTCCTAAAACACTAGCTCCTGCTATTGGGAGAGTGTAAGGAGTTGGATTAGGGTTTGTATAGTCAAGAACTCCTGCAACGATTCCAAGTGTAGAACCTACTTTTATTCCTCCTAAAACAGAATTAGTTGCTGTTGGTAATGAGTAAGTTCCTGCTTGAACATCTGCACTTATAACTCCACCTGCATCTATGGTTATTCTACTTCCTTGTTTTACTCCTCCTAGAACTGATGCAGTTGCTATTGGTAAGGTATAAGTTCCTGGTTGAGTTGCTGCATTAACTGTAAAGTTAGGGTAAGTTCCTGTTACTGAAGTTATGTTTGTTCCTGCTGTTATTGATACTGTTTGGTCGGGTGCTGAGTTAGTAATAACAAGTTTGTTTTCATTAGCTCCTGTTCCTTCGGCTACACTTATACCTGTTCCTGCAATTATCTTATCTGCGATATACCCTGCTGTTGGGTCTGAAGCATCATATTTTACTTTTTCATCTGTTCCACTAATAGTAGAAAATACTAGACCATCTTCTGTTCCATTGACTACTGCTGCTTTACCTGATTGTCCTGTGTAAGTGTTTGGTGTATCAGTTAGGTCTATAAAAGTATCTACTCCACCTCCTATAACACTTAATGGGTCTGCATCTGTTCCACTTCCAGAAAGAGTGGAATCGTGTTTAACTGATTTATTAACTAAAAATTTAGTTCTACTATCAAGTATACCTATTGCTCTATCTGTAATTCCTTTCTCTAAAGTATCAAGACCTTTAATAGCAGAACTATCAAGTCTTTCTTCTCCTTTAAGTGTTTCAAGTTTATCTTTTATGTCTTTAGGTGTAACATTTTCTGCATCTTTACCTGGTTCTCCATCAAAGTAATCAACTCCTTTAACTGGTGTATAACCATCAACAACACTAATAGACCTTATTTCTTTAAGAGCAGATTCTGCTTTATTAAGTATATCAAGAGATTTCTTTTCTGTTTTAGATAGACGAGTTTCTGTATCACTAGCAACCTTTTCTAATAATTTAGAATGTTCCTTATCAAGATAATTAACCACACTAGTAAGTGTATCTTTTGTTTCTTGTGAAACTACTTCTAACTTAGCTTTACTATCTTTAACTACGACAACAAGACTATCCACAATGTCTTTTAATACTTGTGGTTTTACTGTATCTTCTTGTAGTAGTTGTAGAACTGCTTTAAATTTTTCTGATTTATCCATGTTTGTTTATTATAACAGATTAATGATAGTTTGTCAAGATTGACTTTTATGTTAGATAAGAGTACACTTATTAGATGATATATGGAATTTTCATAGGTATAGTTATTGGAATAATTGCTATAATTATTGATTAACTTGTGCTGCACCTTTTAACACTAATCTCTTAGTTGCTTCTACAACCTTAGGTATAGCTTTTGATTTACCTATTGTATCAACTGCTTTAGCAACACTTAATTGTGTTCCAGGAGAATTTAATGTTTTCTCTGTAACTAATCCAGGTAAACCTCCTGCAAAGTAACCAGCTATATCATATAAACCAAGTCCAGCTTTTGATTGAGCTTTTTTACTTGTTCCAATAAGTGCATTACGAAGATTAATTTCTTTTGAAAGTTCTTCCCAGATAGGTTTAGTTTCATCTATTGTATTTTTTAATTTATCAGCTATTGTTGTAGCAAATATTGCTCCTATCTCTTTTCTTGCTGGTGGAGTTACCGCATTTTCAAATACTTTACTTGTCTTACTATATATTTCTTTTTTAAGACTATTTGCTTCAAGAGGTGTAGCTGTTCCATTAACTATTTTATCAATTATTTTTCCCTTTGATGGAACTAAATCTTTAACCTCTCTTACTATATGTTCTGTTGTATAATTTGAATCGGGAAAAGCTGAAAGAGTTGAATCAATAATATCAGCTCCAATTACCTTTGAAGCATTTTCAGGTTTACTTAAAATAGTATCTATGTTAGTTCCCATTTTAACAACTTTATCTGCTGATTGTTTTAAGTTTTTATCTACTGAACCATAACTAAGTTTATTTAATGTTTCATCAATACCTATTTTATTTGTATCTAATTTAGGCATTTGCTTTTGAACAAACCATTTTGGAAGATTATCTTTTGTGTATGATACTGCTGCACCTACTAATGGTAATGCAGTTCCTAGTGCAGTTCCTAATCCTGGTGTTAATGCTTGTCCTAATGTTTTGTTTTCATTTTGTAAATTTTGTGCAACATCATTAGCATAACCTGTTGCTGCTCCTACTCCAACTTTTGCTGCTAATGAAGCACCCTTACTAACTCCTGGTGCAAACATAGCACCTGTTTCTAGGACTTGTCCAGCAACATCTCTTGCTGTAACATTATTCAATCCTTTTACTTCTGTTCCTATTCCTGGAACTTGTGATGGATTATTTAAAACATTCTGTAATCTTTGTTCTGTAATTGCCTTATGTTCAGGAGATTGAAATTGCTCTACTCCTCTTACTATCCCCTTACCAACTAAATTACCTGATTCTGTAGCAAGTTTAGTTAAAGGGTCAAGAACAAATCCTGCAGTTTTCTGTAAGATATTTCTTTCTTTTGAAGGTACTGGTTTATTCCTATCTAATTGTGAATACCAATCATTAGAAGCATTAGAAATTTTAATTCCTTTTTGTGCTAATATTTCGTCTAGTTTATTTTCATCAATCATAATTAATATCCTTTTTTAGTTAAGTAATTTGCAATTTCTTCTACTGTCGCAGTTGGCATAGCGGCACGAATTTGGTCTATTAATTCAGGATTCTTTTTATCAACATTATTTATTATAACCATAGGGTCTTGTTTTACTTGTGGTGATTGGTACTTATCTCCTACTCCAAATATATTCCACACAGCTTTATTTTGTGCATCAACAGAATTTTTTAAAACACTCCCCATTTTACTTGTAGAATTTTTTAGAGCTGTTTCAAATCCTGCTAGTGAGCCTGAAGCAAAACCTTGTTGTATTATATCATCAGCTTTTTTCTTATCACTATCATCAATCTGTCTAATATTACCATTAGCATCAATCTGTCCTGCAACTGCAGCATTATACATAGCAAATTCATTTCTTAATTGTTCTAGGTGGAATTTAAAAGTAGCAGATTGTTCATTATTTAATTGTGAACCTGCCCATATTTTTGCTACATTTAATCCTTTTAGAGAACTTAAATTTGCTGCTTTTGCTGCATCTGAAAGATTACTTAATGTACCAGATAATTCATTTTCAGCAACAACAGCTTGGTTGTTACGCAGAGTGTTAGCTTCTACTGTTTTACCAATAGCAGCATATTGTTGTCTAAATGTAGCTTCATCAATTCCCATTGAGGTTGTAAAATTTCTTGCTTCATTTTTGACTTGTGTTCTTTTAGAATCTGGCATTCTAGTCAATGCAGTATTTCCTATAATTAGATACTGGAAAGCGTCATTTGATAATCCAGTAGTTGCAAGTAAACTTCCATTCATAGTTTTATTTGGTATATTAATCACAGCACCAACTGGAAGATTATTCCAATCTGTAATTTTTGGATTTAATGCTTTTAATCCTACCATATCTGTTCCATTTTTTTGAGCAATAAAATATGGGTCATCACCAGCAGATAATGTATATCCATCTACTGCTTGGGTTTTACCATCAGATGTTATAACTGTTCTTATTAATGGAGTATCACTTTCAGTAGTTGTTCCACCACCTAGATTTTTTACTATTTTACCTGTTATTTTATTTACAAGAACTGTATCTCCATTAGAAAGTTTCTGGAAATCATTAACAGTTATACTTGTTAATTTAGATTGTAGATTAGCTAAATCAGTTTTAAATGTAGGACTCTTATAATCAAGTTTAGATATTTGTGCACCTAAAGAAGATTGTCCATTATCGTAAGCCATTTTAGCGTATGTATTTTGTTGAGATAATTGATTTTGTAAATCTTCATGTTCATACTGTTGTTGTGTTTTAATATCAGCAAGTTTTGATTGTGATTGTTTATCTGCAAAGTCATAAAAAGTATCTACTAATTTTGTTTTATAATTGTATTCTTTTGTTGCATCATCAGAACGAATTTTAAATAGAGTGTTTAGATTTTCAGTAGCCATTTCAAGATTACCCTGTGCAGCACTAAGTTGAGCAGATACAGGAAGTGATTGAATTGCTGTTTCTCTAGCAAATTGTGCTTGCTGTCCTCCTATAATAGCTTCAGGTATTCCTCTGCCTTGTCCTACTACATTCATCTGGTTAGCCTGTCCTTGTGCAACTATTTGATTTAGTTGAGATGTTAAATCATTAACTTTTTGTTGAGCTTGGACTTTGCCTGATTCATTTAATGCCTTTTGATAAATAGACTCACTTGTAGGAGCATTATCAAACATATTTTTAATATCTTGAAGTTTTTGATTATTTAAATCTTGTGCCTTCTGTTCTTCTGCTAATTTTTGCTGGTCAAGAGTTAGTTTTTGAATTGTAGCATTTGCTCCATTAATTACCCCATTCGATGTTTCTAAATCTGGAACTGGTTTAGTAGGAAATGTTACATTTCCTTTTGAATCTAAAATATTTGTATTTATATTAGCATTTGGTAAACTAGGTGCTTTTATGTTATTGACACTATTAACTCCTGTAGGTGAAGAAGAACCAGCTGCTACATAAGTATTTGTTGGACTAGAATTATACGCACTCATAACAGACGAAGAAGTTGAACCTGGTTGTGAAGCAGCAATAGAAGCAGCTTGTAAAGCTGGATTAGTTGAACCTACTAACTTTTGACCTGTCATTGTATTATATACATTACCAGCAGCTATTTGCTCTGAAACTGTACCTATTGGATTTGCTTTTGTTGTTGCCATATTTTTATTATTATACTAATGTAAATTTGTTGGCAGAGCTACATATATATAATGCTCCTCCAACCTCTATTATTTCACCTACTTCTCCGACTATAGGAAGTAAATCATAATGTGGAATTTTTAACTTTGTTGTAAAATTTGATGCCTTAGTAAAATCTTGGTGTGAATTAAAATTATTTCTATAAACTTCTTGTGTTAAAGAATCTAGTTGGTCTTTTAGTATTTGTAATTGTTCTTCGGTTGTTTTGTCCATAATTTTAAATGTTTGATAATATTGTTGCTTCTAATAAATAACTTGTAATTTCTAAACCTCCTGTACTTTCAAATCTAAATTTATATTCTTTACCTGATTTAAAATTACCATTAGAGTCTGCAAGGAAAGTATAAGAGATAGCATTCGCAGTTGAGTAAGTTCCAATAGTAGTCCAAGTTGTTTCATCATCTACCTTATATTTTACAGTAAGACTTTCTGGTGAAGTAAGTTTTCTAAATGACACTTTAACCTTCTCTAGTTTCTTATCAGAATCAACATCCCCAAAATTATATATTTGAGTTTCAGCTATAGAAGTAAAAGTGTAAGAAGCTGAATCATCTAGTTTATCAATAGACCCATCTGCACTATGAGAAATAAAGAAAAAATTAGCAGCACTTCCAAATGATTGAATACCACTTGTAGAAATATTTTCATCTATATAGTCAAGAGATAAAGCATAAGGGTAACTTGCATTCTTTCTTCCAAAAGACCAAATACCTTCATTATACTCTGTACCTGAAGTATTAGTAATTATTTTAGTTGAGAAAAATAAACGATTATTCTTAACTGCTTTTGATTGTGGAATTACTATTCCATTTAGTTTAGTTGTGAATACTTCTTTTAGAACTTGTGGATAACCACCTGAATATCCCTGTATTATCATTGAACCCTTACCTGCACCAGCACTATTATTTAAATATCTATCTGTAATTCCTATGAGCATCCCTTCAATATTTTCTAAGATACGAAGTTCACCTTCACCCCAATCTATTACCTCTTGAATATCAGGAGAAGTTAAATTCCAAAGGAATACTTTTGATACACCATTAAATGTTGAAATAGGAGAACAACCTATTGCTAAATAGTTTCCAAAGTTTGTTAATGACGTAATTTTTAAATTTGTAGGAAGTTTTAATGCTTGGTCTTGAACTGTTCCTGATGGGTATACTCTAACTAATACATTATTGTATGGAAGATATAAGTTATCATCCTTTGCAATTAGACCTTGTGCGATAGATGATATACTTGTTGTTGTATTTGCTACTGTAGTAACATCTATTGTACACCCTGTTCCAGTTGAAGAAGATGTTGTTGTATTTTTTGTTCCAGTTGAGTAATTATAACCAGGTTCTAGTAATGTAACAGTAGCAACTACTCCACCTGCTGTAACTGTAGCAACGATAGCAGTTCCCTTACTTCCACCATCTATATATAGAATATCATTAACATTATAAAGTGTACCACCAGCTACTACTGATATTGCTGTTATAGTATTATATGTTGTTCCAATAGTTCCTTGTGAGTTTGTTATTGATGGAGTTCCTGAAAGTAATCCCCATTTAAATACTTTATTTGTTCCTTGAAAACCCCATAGATAATCTTTGTACTCAACTAGACAGCCATTTTTTACAGCACTATCTCCTTCAGAACTATCTGGTAGTGTCCAGTTCCCTGTTGTCGCATCTGCTTTATAAAATATCTTAGTAAGTCCTCCTGCTGTTTGTCCAAGACCATAAAGTTTAGAACTAGCTGAAGCGTAAAGAAAATCTTTAACTGCATATTGTTTCATTCCAGTAGAAGTAGAACCATCATTTGTGTCTGCTTCAAAACTACGATAAGGTGTTAAACGATTTGGGTTAGTGAATATGTCAAAATGCTTGGATATTATAAATCCATTCTGTGAATTAGCACGAACATCATCTGATATACCTGAACTCCAATTATTCTGTTTTATTTGGACTTGTTTTGCCATATTAGAAATAAGTTATTACTATTACTTCACCTCTTGCTCCATTACCAGTAACACCAGTAGTTCCAGTTCCATACCAACTTCCTGCTCCTCCACCACCACCTCCTGGAACACCACCATGACCACCATTACCTGTTGTTATTTGATTTCCATTTCCTCCTCCACCTCCTCCATCTCCTCCAAATCCTGTTCCTGAACGAGAAGTTCCATTCCCTCCATGTCCTCCTACTCCATTACCGAGTCCTGCTGTACCACCATTTCCTATAACATAAGAACCACTTCTTCCTCCACTAAATCCTGGACTATTATGAACTGTATTATATTGTTGATAACCTCCTGAACCACCTGCTCCACCTGCATACATTGAACTTCCACCAATTCCTGTATAACCACCTGCAGAAGCACCACCAAATTCAGCACATAACCCATTAGAACCACCTGCACCTGCACCTGCATTTCCAATTCCTATAATTCCTGCTGTAGTAGCAGGTAAACCACCAAGAGTAGATGTTGCAGATGAATTACCTATTTTACCAGAACTTATTGTTCCTGCTCCACTTCCACCAACGTTAGATGTATTTCCAAATGAACCTGCTCCACCTCCATAAGCATTAAGATAAGTACCAAAAGAAGAATCAAAACCCATAGTTGAATTACCTGAATTAGCAATAGCTGTAGGTGCTACTAAAACTTTTTCAGTACTAGATAAAGCTGAAGCAGATAAAATTATTCTATTCCTAGAACTACCACCACCACCAGAAGAAACTGCTACTCCTCCTGGTGTATATGAAGCATAACCACCACTTCCTCCTCCACCAAAAGCTATAACTTCTACTATTTTAGCATTAGTTGGTTTAGTCCAAGTAGAATTAGATACAGCAAATCTACCATATCCAATAGTATTTGTATTTGATTGACCAGAATAATTTAAAACTTCAAAATAATTAGTTCCACTATTAGTTATTTTAAATATACCTTGATTTGTTACTCCAATTTGTTCACCAGTTATATTAACTATATTTCCAACTGGAAAATTTGTAGAATTTATATTTGGATTAGTTCCACTGTTATAAGTATATCTCCAAGTATTTCCCGAAGTATTACTTACTGTTATATTAGTTGTATTATCACCTCTAATAGTCGCTTCAGTTGTAAAAACTTGTACATCACATTTACTTACTAATCCTAATTGACCAGGAGTTAGTGTTAAACTAGCACCTGTTCCACCAGTATTTGTTCCTGCAATTACTTCTGCATCTGTAGCAATCTCTACACTACCTTTTGTTGTTGTTGTAGCAGGAGAAACAGCACCTACAATATCAATATAAGTTTTAACTGCTTTCTGTGTAGCAATTTTGGAGTCGCTATTAGCTGTAAGAGATGTATCTGTGTCCAAATAACTAATCTCAATTTTATCTGAATTAAGATTAGCGAAGTTTGTATTTATTGTAGTTCTTGATGTTGATATAACATCAGTTCCTTGTATTGTAGTTATTGCACTCATGGTCTTGATTGATTTGTCATTGATGACGAAATCTTTGTGTTATTAGTTATAATACTTATCATATCATCCCAAGTTCTACTTTCTGTTGCCCAAGTAAAACTATCAGTATCCCAAATTTCCCCAATATTTACTTTTGAGGAATTAGATATACTTGATGAAATTTTATCTTGGTTTATCATTATCTACTTGACCTCCACTTAGGAATAATTATGTTTGGTTCATCTGTTTCTCTTATTGTAAAGTAGTCCTGCATTTTTTTATCTTCTAATTGTTTCTCAACACTTAATGGTTGTAGGTTATTAAGTCCTAATGTAAAAGCACAATCATAAGCAGAACTAATTACAAAACCTCTATGAAGTAAAGGAGATACACCTGGATTTTTAGTAGTATCAGTTGCTACGAAGTAACTAGGAGTTCTTTGAAAATAAAACTTAAGTCCATTAGTAACACTTGATACTGGTTTAGGATATAACCTAACAACATTGTCTGCAATTTTATCATAGTATAAAGGATAACCTGCTGTTTTCATAAACTCATCAAGAGCAATACCAGTTAAATTTGATTGGTCAATAGGTATAAGTTGTCTATAGAGTCCAGTAGAATCCATTATGTCAATACGAGTTAAATTAAGAATTGAATTACCTTGCTCATCTATAAGGAAAGAATAATCTGTCTGGTTAGAAATTAAGTTTGTTGTTCCAATAGGAAGTTTTGTGTGGTTTGTATCATCCCATTGGAAACGTCTATCAGCACCAATAGCATAGCCTGCTACTGTGTCTAAATAATTATTACAAGAATTAACAATCTTTTGTGTAGACCATTGTGTAGAATCAACGCGAGCAATATCTCGCACTTGTTCTACTATACCATTTTTATCTGTAGTATTACTAAAGTTCATTACTTTTTAAAGTTAGTTTTAAATTCATCCAAATGATTAAAGATAGTAGCGACTATTTCACCACCTTCAACATTTATTGTTTCATAATCATCATACATATCTTCAAGGAATGGTGTCATAAGTTTACGAGTAAGAGGAATTATCTTATCGTTATATTTCTGTGCTTTAATAGCAATCTTATTTCTTTCTTCTTCTGCATCTTCCTTATTCTTCTTTAGATTCTCATACTTCTCATGTAGTGTATGGTCTACTTTTTCAGACATACGCTTATAGATTTCTTCTTTGATAGCATTCATATCATCAATACATTTCTGAACTATATCAGAAATAGCCTTCTCTTTATCAGTAAGGTCATTAATATCAACTTTCTTTTCTTCTGCTTGGACAAGTTTATCAACTTCTTCCATTTCTTTCTCAATTTCTTCTATCTTAGTTGATATTTCTCTACCAACACTTATTAAATCACCTTTTTCAGTAAGGAGTTTAAGTAATTTTTTATCTTCTAATTTTATAGTTTTTGTCATAGATTATGTTATTTATTATAGCACAGTTATTATTTATTGTCAAGTAATTGATGATATGTATCTTTCCACTTATAACCATGACTATTTATATCATAGTTATTCTCTACATATTCATGAGCTTTAGCACCTAATTCACGTCTATAGTTCTTATCTTCTATTAATTTATCAATAGCAGTAATAAACTCATCAAATCCATCAGCAAGAATACAATACTCACTATCTTCAGTATTAACTTGATATGGGCTATCTCCTGTTCTAAAAGATTGACATACACAAGGTATTTCAAGTATACTATCCTCTAAGAATTTTAAGTTAGACTTACAACGATTAAAGTAATTATCTACTCTTGGAATTATTGCTAAATCAAGTTTAAGATTATTAAGAGTTTCATAGTAATCTTCTGCTGGAACAAATGGTTGCCATTCAACATCCATACTTTCCCAGAACTTATAATCTTCTCCATAAAGTTTCTTATAAGTTTCATTATCTTTATCAGGTGGAAGTGAAAGAAGGACAAATCTAATCTTAGGATTATCTTTGTAGTGTTCCATAATAGGTTTAATAAGGTCTGTATCAGTAGTCAATGCTAGTGAACCAGTAATACCTATTCTAACAGTATCTGTTTCATTTCTAAGTGGTTCTGGAAAGTAAAAAGGGTCTATATAGTTAGGTAATACTACTACATTAGGATTTATCTTACGATATTCTTCTGCAAGGAACTCTGTAGAACAAGTAACTAAATCTGCTTCTTTAAGGCACTCATCAATAGAAACATTAAGTTCTTTAAGTCCTGCATTAACCCTTTCTTCATTAAAGTATTCAGTAAATTTAACACCCCCATTATCTTTATAAGTATCATCATTATCAAATACAACTTTCTTACCAATTCTCTTTAGTAATTTCATTAATTCTAATTTACCTTCTCTTTCTGGTCTATGGAATACAACAACATCTGCATCTTGTGCTGCCTTTGCTTTATTTTCAGGTGTCATTCTATTAGCAAGAAATGTTGTTCTATCTCCATCCCAACCATTAGCCTGAAGTGGAAATAGACATCTTACATTATAGCACCCCTGAATTTCTGAACCTACAAAAAATACTTTCATATTATAATTTACCTAGAGCTTCCTCTATTTTCTTATTTATAATTTCCTCTATCTTTTTAGAAATCATTTCATCTATTTTAGAAGTAGATTTAACTTCAGGTATTGTTTCTTGTGAAACTACTTTAGGAATCATATCTTCAGGATTTATTACTTCTACTACATTAGGAATAACCACCTGTTTTGTTCTTGGGTCTATTACATTACCAGAAGTGTCTATTCTTTCACTTACTTTTTTGATATTTGGACTTATTATTGTTGTCATATTTTAATTGCTTCCTGACTTGCTTACATCTCTCGGTCAGGAGTGAGTGCAAGCAAGCAATTATTATTTTATAATTGAACTATCGTGTTAGGCAGCTGTTATGATACAGATTCCTGCATTATCACGATTCTCTATTGTACCATATAGCAAGTCAGCAGTTGTAACTGTTGAAAGATATTCTGGTATATAGTTTGATTGAATACGAACTCCATACTTACCTGTCATGTGTGAACCTCTTGAATCACTCATTGAACCTCCTGTTCCTACAGGACTTGTTGCCCAATGTAAAGCATCCTTGTGTGCTAGAGCATTGTATCTACCAGTTGTTCCTGAAACATACTGAATGTTGTTAGAAATATAAACTGGAATACCATACAATGTTGCACGAGGAAGTTTTGCTGTTGGGTCATTAACTGGTGAGTTTACTGCAAGACTAAACTTATCAAGGTTTTGAACTTGTTTCCAGAATACTCCTGGCGAAAGGAAGAATGCTGTATCTGTTTGTGTATCAATACCTACTGCTTCAAGACCTGCGATTGATGCACGAATTTCACTATCTGCAAGAGATGTTGTAGATGCACCAACTGTTGTTGAGAATCCTGAAAACAAACTTGCGAGAGCTACTTCTAGTTTCTTAGCTACAGAGTAACCTGCGTTCATAGCATATTTCTCCTGTACATAGTAAGAATGCTTTAGCTGTGCTGCTTCTCTGTCTTCAATTGCGAATGAACATTCATACCATTGGTCTACTGCAAGAGTGATTTTACCATCTGTTGCGTTGTTTAATGTTACTGCTGTTGCATTTGACTTAACTGCTGCTGCCATTTCTGACATGATTGGTGTATAAAGTGTTGAACCTCCATCTACCAATTCACTTGAACGGTCTACGAAAAATTCTGCTAACATCAACTTTAGTTTAAAAAACTCGTTGATTTTGTTTCCCCATAATAGAGGAATGCTTCCTGCTAGTGTTGTTGAACTAGTAGTTGCGGTTGGAAAAGTTCCAGTTGCCATACTATCTTTTGAGTAAAGGAACTATCTAGGGTTAAATTAGTTGTAATGTTAATAAACTAAATAAAACCTTTACTGTTACCCATTTACCTTCTTAAAAGCTGCCATATGCTCCTCTCTTGTCATATCAGGTTTAATAAGTGTATCTTCTTCAGATTCACTTGAACCTTTTGAACCACCTAATCTTGCTTGCTCCCTTCTTTCCTTTTCTTTAATGTCCTTTTGGGCAGTTAGAAACATTGGGTCTTTTATTGCTTCTGTAAGGACTATGCCTTTACCTTTTGCAATAACTTTAGCTTGATTAATTTCTTCATCTGACAAACCACGAGCAATTAGTTTCAACTCCTCAGAAATATCTGGGTTGTTATTATTAATTGTTTGTGAAGGAGTAGGAGTAGATTTAAATTTCTTTAATTCTTCCTCTGCCCTTTTAGCTCTAGCATTATTTTGAGCAAGTGCTTTACGCAAATTCTCATTTTCTACTGCTAAATCTGTGGTTTCTTCAGCACCACTTTCGGAACTATTGGTAGTTTCCTCAACCTCTGTATTTGTGTCTACAGCGACATCTTCTGGATTTTGCTCCATAGATTTTTGATAGGTTATGCTTTACTATCATGCGTTAGTTGGTTTATGCAGAGCCAATATGCGAGATGAGTTAATTCTCATCATCCTGCTAACCCCTATTGATTAGCAGATGATAAGCACTAGCACTTCTTACCTCCTTTCTTTTTCTTCATATTATCTTGCTTCGTTTATAATTTTTTTCTCCTTGACTATAGGAGGAAATAAAATATCTAAATTTTCAAATGCTAAATCAATTACTTCTTTTGCTTCTGCGATAGATGAAACATCTTCTTTATTAAATACTTTTTCAACTGCTATCTTTTTTAAGAAGTCTATTAGATATGATTGAACATTATTCTGCATATCTATATTTGTATGAAATTCTTGAAGTGATTTTGACATAATTATTGTGGCATATTAGGATTATTACCCATATCCATTTTAGTTGGTTGTGATGGATTTGGTTTTACTTGCTGTAACTGTGCTTGCATAGCTTCAGCTTGTTTATTTTTACTTGACATAGCTGCACTAATACTTACTGGTGATATTCCTGCTCCTGATAGTTCTACTATTTTACTTAGAAGTTGTGAAGCAACTGGGTCTGATGATAAGTTTGGATTACTTGCGTATGTTATCAATAGATTATTTAGAGATTCAAGTGTTACTGCTTTATTTCTTTGTTCACCTGTTACATTTACAGTTACTTTTGCTTTTAAGTCTTTATAGAAATCTTTTGGAATTTCAATAAATCTCTTTCCTTTGGTTTGTTTTATGAAATCATCATAATTATCTATAAATGCTTGATAATCTTCTGCATTTATATCCTTTCCATCTATTAATGCTTGAATGACAACTTGATTAGCGTTGTAAGTTGCAAATTTTAAGTCTATTTCTTTTAATTCTTCTGGTGAGAAGTCATAAGAAAGTATATGTTCTACTGAAAGTTTTTTAGCAAGGAATGGAAGTACCCAATCTTCTATAATTTCTGTAATAAAAATACCAAATTCTTCCTGTAGAGATTTAAATACACTTGAAGATTGCTGAATAACTGTTGCTTGTAGTCTAAATGCTGTTCCGCTATTAGGAGATTCACCTCTTTGTGCACCATAAGCTGAAGTTGTCTTTTCTAATTGTGAATACCATTGGTCAATAAGAGCATTGTATTGCTGTAGACCACCACTTGGAAGTAAATTAACACCAGAGATAGGTTTTCCATCTTCAATTTCAAGAATTGTTCCATCATCTGTTTCTGTTAATAGATTTCTACCTTTTAGTTTTTTAGAAGCTGTCTGTCCAATTACTTTTGTAGTATATTCCATAGCACGATACTGTTTTAATACAGCATCATTAGTCCATACTTGTGCTTCCTCTCCTTCTTCCATAACACCTACTCCAAATCCTCTACCTGCTCTTGGTTTTCTTGCAAGATATTTATAAACTTTTTCTGTATCATCTTCCCAATACAAAGGAACTAGTGCTGTAAAAGCATCTTCTTTACCATTTTCTGTTGGTGTTCCTGCTATGTAGTATAATTGATAAGAAAAGTCTGTACTATTTTCTTTTACTACTTCACCATTTAATTCTTTTATATAACTACTAGGAAAAAATCCACGAACTTCATATACTGGTATTCTTTTCCCCGAACCTCCTAATGATAGTATTTTAAGAACTTCATTAACTGGTTTTTTTTCCCAAACATATTTCTTTTCATAAATTTCTGAAGCATTCATATAATGAGTTTCTATAATTGCTCCATCTATAATATCAACTTGGTCTGTTATGACATTCTTCCATTCAGGTAAATCAATTTCAAGTTTCTTTTCTCCATCTTCTTCCTTTTCAATACATTTTTTAATTAACAAAGAACCATAACGAGTATGAACATCTCTCATATCATTAAGAGTCTTTGCAAAGTTAGATTCTTTCATCCAAACATATAAATCTTTTGTAAGTAAGAATGATTGTAAATAGTGATTACTATCATCAGATGTAATTTGTATATCTCCTGTATCTAAATCCTTTGCAGTATTTTCAACATCACAGATAGCATTAAGAATATTATAGAAAGGTTTATCTCTTTGTAATTCATCTTTCTGTCCATTTAAATATTTACTATTATTATAAAATTCTATTGTTCTAATTAAATTCTTTTGTGAAAAAGGCAAACCACTAACTAAATCAATAGTCTTATCATAGTTTGTTTTTATTGTATTTAATTCTTTTGTTATATTCATCTTGATGATATGTTATTATTTCTAATGCGACTTTCTAATCTATCTAATTCTTCTAATGGGTCTTGATTTTCTTTGGATAGTGGACTATTGTTATCAAAATACATACCTCTAATTAAAGCCCATTCCTCTGGGTCTGAAAGTTTTGGGCGAGAGTTTTCCTGCATTTGCATATTATAACATAGTTTAAATTTCTTGTCAATACCTATCTAGTTTTTGAGGGTAAATTCTTTAACCTTGATAGTAATCTATCTGCTCTTTCCTGTTCTGTATCTCCTGTATCATTCATAATTATGTTAGTCATAGCATATCTAATAGCATCCATAGAGTGGTCAAAACCTCCTTCAGGAATATTAAGAACCTTTCCATCTCTATCAGTAGCCCATAGGTAGTTACGATACTCTTTAATAATATCAACACTTCTTTTAGTTACAGATATTCTTTGACTTTGAACAAGGTTAATACCATTTACGATACTATCTCTGCCCTTTACAGCTCCTATTATCTCTACTCCATAACCATGTATTTCATCAATAGATTTAGGCTCTGAGCTATCAGCAATAACTAATACATTTTCTTCTTGTGAAAGAATAATATCAGCAATCTGTTTATTAAGTAATCCTTTCTTAAATGTTATCTGGTCAAGTATATAACCTCCCATGTAACTATAAATATAAACTATTGCAGTAGGGTCATTAGAATAACCAAAGTCTAATCCACAACGAATAAGTTTAGCTTCGTGTGGTATTGATTCTATTATCTGCCAATCTCTATAAATCTTACCTTCAATTTCCCCTAGTAATCCAAGACCATAAACTTGCCACCATCCTTTTCTATTCTTACGTTGTTCTAGCGATTGAACGATTGATTCAGAGAGTGCTTCGTTATCCTTATAAGTAATTATTATAAAATCCCAATCTGTTCTATTTGCTTTTATTTCAGTATTAACCCAAAACTCATTAGATGGGTTATAGTCAAGATAACAGAACTCATTTGTACGCATCTCTAACTGTTCAAAGGCTTCCAATGATACATTGTTACACTCATTAATGAATAACCTATCACGTCTAGCTCCTCTTAGTTTATCTCCATTATCTGTTGAGAAGAACTCTATCTGACTACCTGTTTCAAATGTATACATACTATCAGTAGTATTCCAGTTCTCATCTTTCCAGTAATTATGTTCTGTCATTATGTTCTTAAAATCACGAATAGCACCTCTCTTTAAGTGAGGAATACTCTCTGAACAAATAGATGTTAGAGTTCGTTTCTTATCTTGTTGAGCAAGTGCAATTAAATAAAGAAGAATAGAAATAGTCTTAGAAGCAGAAGAACCACCCTGAACGATTCTTATTCTTTTTTTCATAGCCATTATTTTCTTAGTGGCAGTTGTTCTTATGTATGGCATTATTCTGTTACTTCATTAGCTTCTTCTAATTGTGGATTTACTATTGCTGCATCTATAACTTCTAATTCCATAATAGGAGTAGGAAGTGTAGTAACTTTAAATTCTGTCTTGGTACTCCAACCTTCGTCTTTTCCGAGAGTAGTAACAATCAACTTAGACATATCAGCAACTATACGAGCCTTCTCTGCATCAAATACTTCCTCTGTAGTTCCATCTTCTAACTTCTTTAAACGAGTCATTCCTAAGTTCATAATACGAGCAATATTTCTTTCTGCGTTAGTAAACATCTTACTTCGTCTTAACTTATCATTCCTATCTTTAAACCATCTCATCTTACGAATATTGATAGCTGTATTATCAGAAAATCCTGCCCTACGAGCTGATTCAGCAGCATTAGGATTTCCATCTCTTACTGTCTGTAAGTAATAATTCCAACAGTTCTCCCTACGATTATTATCTTTATTCTGATTCCTAATCTTAGGATTCATTACAATATTTCCTGTCTTAGGGTTACGATAAACCTCCTCAAAAGTTCCATCATCATTGGCTTTTAATTCCTCTACCTCATCTACATCTTCTATTAATTCAACTTCACTTTCAATAGTATTTTCCATAAGATATATTATATCATACATTAGTAACTTTGTCAAGTATTTTACTGGAATTTTAGAAATCGCACACTTACCCCTTGACAAGAATTTAATTATGTGCTATACTAAGTGTACCTGAATAAGGTGAGCAATAGTTTGGACATAAAAGGCATTGAATAACTTTTATCTTAGTCCAGGATAAAGGTTGCTCAATGCCTTTCAATGTATAAATAGTTAAATAGCATTACTTTAAATTGGATGGCTCTAAATTGGGTAACAAACTTAACGTACAAGAAAAGCGAATTTATTTCGGCTCACTCTTATGTTAAGGGAGATAATCTTTTTCTTAGGGTCTTTTTCTTTTTCTCTTTCTTCGCTGGCTTGGTTTCTCTAGTTTCGTTTTAAGAAGGACTAAGTTACATGAGCGAGGTGTAATCACCGAGCGATACTCTTGTATACCATAGTTATGATTAACTATTATAGTTCTAGTGTCTAGTAATTGTGATACATATTATAGATAAACTACTAAGATAAAAGTATCAATAGCCAATCAATAATAAACCTACCCCACCCCTTGCCTATACCCCCCTTGTCTATGGTTGGCATAGCTGTGGGAAACAATACAAAGGCAAGCGTGTTGATAGTTATAACAGCTACCCAATAGACATGCATTGCATTGATAATCAACACTATATCAATACATATCTACTTTACTCAACTAAAGTAAACAAATGTATACTAAATATATCATAACTGTGTATAACTATGTTGACAAAGTGTGTATTATGTGTTGTATTATAAGTCAAGTCTTGCTTTCTTATTCCATTATGATATAGTAAGGTATTTTGCCACTATTTACAAGTATACCATAGTTGTGTTGTAATGTAAAATAGTGTTGTATAATGTTTAGATAGTAGTATACTTATATTGTAGGTAAATACATTATCAATAAAAAGCCTATCAATAGAAATATGAAACTAAGCAAAGCACGTCAATTATATGTAAGAAGTTATAAGGGAAAGCAGTATACAAGTTATAACAGAGTTATGTTAAATGACTTGATTATTAGTTTAAAGTTACAAAATAAATAATATGAAAATAAATAAAAGTACAATTACCGTATCTATTCCAAATTATAAGTATAATAGATATGACAATAAACCAAGTGAAGTTTATGCGGAATCGTTACAAATATTATTAGATGGTTATAATCAATATGGTCGTAACATTCCACAAGATGAAGAATATCAAAAGTATCAGAAATAAAATGCTTTTACATTTTGAAAATCTATATCTAAAACCAATTAATCCAGATTTTGAAATGACCAAAAATCAACACCCCCATCTACAACTCTCAAAACAATGTATTTAGTGTCGGAAATTTTGGTTTGAGATTATTTTTTATCCCCCACTATTAACAATAGCAATATAAATTACACTAGGTATAACTATAATAGCTAGTGCAACTAAGAAGTTATGCATTTATACTATGAATGTTAAGTTTGTACCTGAAGTTGTAACCCATTCCATCTTTGGAAACATAGACTCTATATCATTAGTATCATAAGTAGCATAATGATAGTGGACATCTTCAAGTTTAGTTTTTAAATATGCCATATCATTATCCATTATTATTTTAGAAAGTTCACCATTAGGAATTATAACTATCACTTTATCAGCGATGGTTTTTATTTTGTCTATATACTCTTTTGGATTCTCTAAATGTTCCATTACTTGCGATAGTAGGGCAAAGTCATAGTGTTTCTTTATTTCTGGTATATCACCAACTAAAAACTCTTTATTCCACCTAGTCTTACATCTATTAATAGCTACTTCAGACCAATCTATACCAGTATAATTATCAAAGAATTGACTTGCTTCACCCTCTCCACAACCTATATCAATAATAGTCTTATCTCCTACAAATGGAACTATATGTCTAAATGTATTTAATTCTTCTTCATTATTCTTATGCCCAAATTCTGTGTAGAACTTCTCCCACCAATTTTTATCATAGCGACTTATATCATCTGTAATTATTTTCATTTTGTTTGTATTATTTCCATTAATGTTTTTAAATTTCTTGTTGCTTCTTTATTTCTTGAATTAGGTCTATCTGATATGTAAACTAATATCTCATTTACTATACCGACCTTATAGCCATTTCTTATTGCTTGTAAATTCCAATCATAGTCTTCTAATCCTCCAAGTGTTTCGTCAAACTTATATTTATTCCAAATCTCTTTCTTAAATAGAAAACAATTTAACATCTGATTACCTATTTCAAATCCAGATGTATGTGGGGTAAAAGTAACTCCATTTATATCTCCCATTGTTGCCACCATATCATAGTCTTTCATTAATGGTAATGTCTTTTCTAAAAAGTCAGGGTAGAGTATATCATCTGCATCAAGACATAAACAATACTCACCTCTTGCTCTTTCTAATCCTTTATTCCTTCCTTCCGAAACATCATTATCATACTGTTGAATTATTAATTCATAATCTTTATAAGTTTGTCTTAACACACTCTTAATAGCACCAGGAAGTAAATCCCAGTATTCATTTTCTTGTAACTTGATAGGAATAATTATACTAATCATTTTGTTTATAAGGGAGGTGTTTTATTTCCTCCCTTATGTTAATATTTTTTTGTGAATTTATGTCCACAAATACATACGAGTTTGAATGTTATTTTCTTAACAGGAAACTCATAAAATTTTCTCCAAATAACAAGACATTTTTCTTCATGACATTTAGGACAATTTTCCCTTATATTATATACCTTTTTCATAATAAATATGTTTAATAATTCTAATACAGTATAGCATATTTGTAATACTTTGTCAAGCTTGACAATTTAATTTTAATAGAATACACTTTAACTATGATACAAGATAACGAGGTATTCAATCGTATTATTAGAACAGAGCCAATGACATACTTGCAAGCATTACAATTATGTTATAGACTTTTAAAAGAAAAAGTAGTGGAGTTAGATAAGATTGATATTCATGGACAAGGTCTATCTATGGATTATCAACAAGCAATATTATTACTAACTAATTTATATCTGGTAAAACCAGAAGATATAATAAGATGAAGAAAGAGATTAAAAAAAAGTTTCCTAAAAAAGCAAAATTAATTACGGATGGAGGTTTCTATAGAATAATTAAAATAGATGGATTTGTACCAAAGTATACATATCCATTACTAAAGAAAATTAGTTTATGTACTCCTGAAACAAATGTAACAGATATGATGATTAGTTTTACTTGTGAGTTTAGTTTTAGTAGAGTCTTTGGGGGTTATGCTGAATATAGACAGTATAATGTAACCAGTATAGTAAAATAATATGAAAAAAGAAAAATGTTGTGAATCATATAATGGAACATTAGATATAACAAACAGTTGTATCTTCTGTAAGAGTTATATTCCAAATGAAGAAGATAAAAGAGAAGCATATTGTGAATGGTTAGAAGAACTACAATTAGATAATGCAAATAGAGATGAAGAAAATTATCAATCATTTATAGATGGTGGTCCAGCCCACTTTTAAAATAAAAATATGATTCAAGGAAAAGAAGAAATGGATTTAATAGAATTATTGAATAAACAAATACTAGAAGAAGATATGAGAATAGGTTTCGCAAATTTAGATTTACAAGGAATAAAGAATTGGGCAGAAGATATCAGTGGTGAATGGAATGGTGATAATCCTGGAAGTGCCGAAGATAGAAGTCACCAAGCAACAGATATAATGGAGAAGGTTGATGAGTTGATATTATTAATTAATGGAATGGAAAATTTATGAAAACAACAAGGACACCTCTTAAAGAGGTTGAAGCTAGGTTATGGAGAAATGGTTATCATAAACGTGAATGGGGTTGCGAAATAAGTTTAGGTAGTGTAGTATTAGGATATGGGGTTGCAATCTTTCTAGTCAAGGGATTGCACCAATTAACAATTTATAAGATAATAAAATGAGTAAAATGTCAGAATTAGATATAGAAAAACAAAATGAAGTAGTAGACCTTTACAAAGAGCATGATACACACCAAGATGAGTGGCTCAAAAACTGCTCACTATGTTATGAGGATAAGATTGCCACATTAGCAAAGTATAAGAAGATGAATGGTTATAACATTAAGAAAGAGTTTGGAGAGATATTAGAACATGAGGATGAAATGTCGGCTCATCCTGAACCAGATTATTGGGGTAATTAAATAAAATGAATAAAACAATAGAATTAAATGAACAGCAAGTTGAAATGATTAAGGCGTTTATGCAAGATGTAATAGAGGAAAGTGGTGGTTTAGAGTGGTCTATGACAAGCAAGTCGATTGCAAGTCAAATTATTAATAAATTAGAAGAATAATTATGAAAAGAATTAAAGTGTATCATATTGTGTTGTTTGTGTTAGCATTACTAGCAGTTGCTTACTTTGTAGGAGGTAAATATGGCTCTACAATCCAATATAAGCAGGTAGAGAAGGAAATAATACTAGATAACCTAGTTAGTAAGGTAAATGAGCTTAAAGGTGGCTTAATGAGTGAATTAAAGGCATGTGAGAGTGGAGGTGTAAGTGAAGATAAGGCATTAATCACATTTGACCCACATCCAACAAATAAGAAAGTTCAAATTCCATCTTTGGGAAATTATCAATTTAAAGTATCAACAGTTCAGTTTTATTATAAGAAGTTTTATGGTAAAGAAATAACAAATAAGGAAGCTGTATTGATTGCATTAAGTGATGAGAAAGCAGGAGAATTAGCAAGTGATGTAATCTTTAGAGATGGGTCTTTAAATAATTGGTACAACTGTACAAAAGCACATGGGTTGCAAAATAAACTTGATATTATAAATTTACTAATTAAATAATTATATGAAAAAAATACAATGTTTTCGTCATGGTGAAATTTGCTTAAAGAAAATAAGTAAATTGCCTAAGGGTTTAAAGGTTAGTGGTAGTAAATGTATCATGCAAGGTTCACACAGTAATTCACACACAATAGATAATGGAAAATTATACTTTATTAAAAGTGGTTCAGAAGGAACTTATGTATTTGGTTATTTGGTCGCCCAAAATACATCATTGTTACACCCCGAACATTCTCCAAAAGTAGGACAAGCAAAACTACCTAATGGAATTTATCAATTATTGAAACAACAGGAATACACACCATCTGGTTTGATACCTGTTCAAGACTAAAACAAAACAAATTATTAATTAATTTTAAACTTTATGATAGATAAAAAACTTGGTTATGATAAAAAGACACAAGCACTTATAGATAGGATGTGTCATTATGTAGAGAGAGAAGATTATGTATTAAATAAGAAGGTTGCGGAGGAAAAAATATTACAAACTTATGATATTTTTGGATTAGTTAGACCTAAAAAGATAGTATGGTGTAAAGACCCATTTAATAAAAGATTTATGGAGTCAGCATGGTCAGCAGGGTCAGCAAGGTCAGCAAGGTCAGCATGGTCAGCATGGTCAGCAGGGTCAGCAGGGTCAGCAAGGTCAGCAGGGTCAGCAAGGTCAGCAAGGTCAGCATGGTCAGCAGGGTCAGCAGGGTCAGCATGGTCAGCAGGGTCAGCAAGGTCAGCAAGGTCAGCAGGGTCAGCATGGTCAGCAGGGTCAGCAAGGTCAGCAAGGTCAGCAGGGTCAGCAAGGTCAGCATGGTCAGCAGGGTCAGCAAGGTCAGCATGGTCAGTAGATAATTTTTATTGGGCAGGATTAGATTATGATTTTGATTATTTTGTAATGGAATACGAATATTGTTTAAATCCAAGTAATAATAAACCAACTAAAAATGATAGAATCTATTTACAATATTCTACTCTACTTTTAGAAGCATTAGAAGCTGGTTTGGGATTAAGAGTTGAATGGGAAGATACTCTGTATTTAGTTCCTATTGCATTAGTTAAAATAGATGAACTTAATAGATTTCATTCTACTAAAGAATCAGCAATTAAGTGGAAGGGTGGTAAGGAATTTTATTATCTACATGGAGGTAATATTGAAAAGAAGTGGTGGAATAAAATAGTTAATGATAAATTTAAGGCAAGTGAAATATTTGCTATAGATAATCATGAACATAGAAGAATCGCCTATGAGATGATGGATAAGACAAAGATGAAATCATTAAAAGATTATAAAGTTATTGATGAAGTTAGTGATGATGGTTATGGCAATAAAATGAAAATAATATCTTTCACAGTTAAAAATATTGAAGAACCATTAAAATATCTTAATTGTTTTTGTCCAACCACTAAGAGAGAATATTTTATTGGAACTGATAAAGATATTTGTTGGGAAGCAAAGAAATCATCCTTTGGTCTAAGAGATGAAGAATTTATTAAAGAATGGTAATTAAAATTTATGAGAAATAATTTACAGAAAGGGCTTTGCCCAAAGTGTGAAGGATTCCTTGCACAAGATAAACTTCATCATTTAGTATTTTGTAAGGATTGTGATTTTAGAATCGATGCCGATGATTATCAGGAAGAATTAGATAATGCAAAAGATGATTATAGATTTAGAGATTACAATGACAACTTAAAAGATTTAAATTCCTTATAACTATGAAAAAAAACCCAATTAAAAAAGAAATTTATTGGGGATTAGAAGAACTACCAATTCCAAAGCGATGCGATAACGAACAATGTAGATTACTTATTCCCAATACAGGTAGTTTTGTACAGAGAGTATTAGATGGTAAAAAATTAGTATTCTGTGATGAATGGTGTGCAGACCAACAATGTTACAAAAAAAGAAAAGTCCATGATAGAGTTTGTAAAAGTTGTGGTGGTCAAACAGAGGAATATATGAGATACACAACAAAAGGACAATTATATGGTCATGGAAGTTTTAGAAAATATTGCTCCACTTGTAGACCATATCGTAGAGGTAAAATTTTAGAAAATTTAATTGAACTTAAAAAAAGTATTGATAAATAAGGGTGAAAAAGGAAATGTTTTATCAAAGTGAAAGAATCGTGTTTGCCTATTGACAAATAAATATGAATATGCTAAGATAGAAGTACCTAGTAATAGGTGGCGAATCAAATAACTACTTCAATACATTTTGAGTAGTTCACCAGAGAAATCTGGTGGATTCGTCAAAGTGTATTTTTGTTTTATAGTCTGGGGTTAAAACTAGAAGACTTTAAATGGACTAGTTCTCGTAAACCTTATGGCATGGAAAAATAGCCATCATAACTCAGGAAGGTAAAATAGATTTTCGGAATTTATTTCTTAGTTATGGGTTTATGTTCTCTTACTTTCTACAATTAAAACTGTGGGGGTAAGGGGGCGTATCTCCATAATCTAGGAAGGTCTTAATTAATACAATGATTAATACAACTATATGGAAGAACAATATTTAAAACAAACATTAGTGATGGATACAGAAGTATTTTCTAAGTTAGTAAACAAATATCTCCCAAAGATAGAAGAAGTGCAAAATAAAATTCCAGCCAAACCTAAATATCAATTCCAAGAACTCACTAAGAAACTATTTCCTATTTATGGAGCAGATATTTTAAAACTCCCCTACCGCACATTCTATACAGATTATAAGTTAGAAAAAGCACACGAAGCTACAGAGAAGTTTTGTAAAGACCCAATCAAAGAAAATAGATTTAAGTATTTGTGTTCGTGTATGAGGAAGATGCCTTATTAGCTTGACAAATAAATTAGAAAGGTATATAATAGGAATAGAAGTATGGTGTGTTTCAGGAGGAGTATATCGTAGAGAGTAATTATCTTTATGTAATTGGCGAACTGACGAGTTCTGGGTACTCCACCTAAAGCACATCATCAGGATAAAATGTTGTGGTGGCATCTGCTGTTTGGAACAGTAAAGGCTTAGTTCGATTCTAAGTATCCTGACAATTTATAACTATTATAAAAATAAGTTTTATTAATTAATGTAATACATATGAAAACAATAAACACAGAAAAATTAGAAGTAAAAATGTGGTTAGAAGAAATAGAAGATGGTGCAATGGAACAAATAAAACACCTTGCAAATCTTCCTTTTGCTTTTAAACATATTGCGATAATGCCAGATAGTCATAAAGGATATGGTATGCCTATTGGTGGAGTGTTAGCTACTAAAGATGTAATAATACCTAATGCAGTAGGAGTTGATATAGGTTGTGGAATGTGTGCCATAAAAACATCACTTACAGAATTAGATACTGAAACTCTTAAAAAGATAATGGGCGAAATTAGAAAAGCTGTGCCAGTAGGTTTTAATAAACACAAAGAAGCACTGTCGCCTGGATTAATGCCATCATATAAATATGATACAGATGAAAAAACTTGTCCTATAGTATATCAAGAATTTAAAAATGCACTCTATTCTATTGGAACTCTTGGAGGTGGTAATCACTTCATAGAAATACAAAAAGGTTCTGATGGACATATTTGGATTATGATACACTCAGGTTCAAGAAACTTTGGATTAAAAATTGCCGAGCATTACAATAAATTAGCTATTGAATTAAATAAACTTTGGTATTCAGATAGTGGAGTTCCAGCAGAATGGGAACTTGCATTTTTACCATTAGAAAGTGAGGAAGGAAAATCTTATATCAGAGAAATGAATTATGCAGTTGAGTTTGCTTTAGCTAATAGAAAGTTAATGATTGATAGAATTAAAGTTATTTTTGAAAATGAAACTAATTGTCAATTTGATGAGATGATAAATATTGCTCACAACTATGCAAGATTAGAAAATCATTTTGGACATAATGTAATGGTTCACAGAAAAGGTGCAACTTATGCAGATGTAAATACTATTGGTATAATTCCTGGAAGTCAAGGAACTCACTCTTATATAGTTAAAGGGAAAGGAAATATTCAATCATTTAAATCTTGTTCTCATGGTGCAGGAAGAAAGATGGGAAGAAATGTTGCGATGAAAACTTTAAATCTTGAAGATGAAATTAAGAAGTTAAACGATATGGGAGTTATTCACGCAATTAGAGGAGTTAAAGAACTTGATGAAGCACCTGGAGCTTATAAGGATATTGATGTAGTGATGAATAATCAAGAGGATTTAGTAGAAATCTTAGTTGAACTTACGCCACTAGGAGTAATTAAGGGTTAGATTTGACACACATATAATTTTGTGTCATAACGTAA
>Ga0302292_1000486_pt1 | contig 28072 bp, 18 predicted proteins | sample III_Fen_N2_1_FD_194553 | JGI IMG/M metagenome (GOLD analysis project Ga0302292, IMG submission 194553) | Peat permafrost microbial communities from Stordalen Mire near Abisko, Sweden - III_Fen_N2_1 | ecosystem: Environmental > Terrestrial > Soil > Wetlands > Permafrost | place: Sweden: Abisko...
TATTTGGGTTATAAACCAGGCGTTTGTGGAGTAACTTTTGAATATTGAAACAAGATTCATTCAAACATCAAACTTCCATCATGCTTTTTAAGGTCAAACGGGATTCCCATTTTTTCATAAATTACCTCCATGGTTTTATCTACCGAATGTTCTATTCTGCAACTAGTATCCACCCACACGGCATTTTTATGTCTTTTGCAAAAATTAGATAATTCAATCATTTGTCTTGTTATTTCTTCAACATTCATTTCAGGCTTCCGGGAATGAATAATTTTCGGGATGGTTCCTAAGCAGATAATTAAATCGGGTTCAGGGATTAATAGCAAACCTGCTTTAAAGACCCATTTAGGCAGTGAAATCCTTGTTCGTCGGGGATCAATAAGATATTCGTAGTAATAGCGGTCAAATATCCATACACACGAATGAAATGCTTTCTTTGGTAATATTTTCAAATAATATCCCAGGGTATAATCCATAAAGTAATATCCAAATCGAAAAATTGATCCTAATAGTCCGGATTGTTTCTTGACATGCGGATTTATATCGGTTTCATCCAATGCTCCTTTTTTGCCGAGCAAACGAGCCAGTGTCGGTATACAGTTAGGCCGCAGATGCTCATAATATACACTGTCGGGATACACTTCCTTTAATAGGGGTGTTACCCGGTTTATGATAGTGGTCTTCCCCGAGCCGTCTATACCAAGGAATGCTATTGAATAACTGGGTTTCTCATTATCTCCCCCACCGTTCTTCGTTTGGTGCCTCTTTTTCGGTGATGCACTTTGATTCATTTTAGGTAAAAAAAGTAAATGTTTTCCATATAATTTATTTTCATCAATATTTTTATATTCTAAGTTTAATAGAATTGAATTTTGTTCGTTAAAATTCAATTCTATTGCTTTTATCAACGCCCGGTTCGCATTTTTTAATGGGCTAATATAAATAACAGTGAACCATATAGCTATTGTTTGACGTGTAAGGATAAATAAATATAAAAATTAAATATATCACGTTAATATTCAATACCGTATATTACTACTTTGATCTATTTTATGTCTTGTTCTTACCGGTCATAAAGCTAAAAACAGGTGTAGAATACATTATAGAAAGTGCTAAAACAAGTTAAATAAGAGTTGGAAGTCGAGGTGATCCTTTCAGAATCAGGAAAGAATGTTCCTGAATTTTTGCTATTTGGTACATTTATTTTATATCTCTCCGTCACCTCTCCGTCATCTCTCCGCCATCTCTTCAATCGTATTCCACATCAAAGCCATATCAAAGTCGTATTTAGCCCAATCCTTTAATGATATGGGTTATGTACGACTTTGATATGCCTTTGATGTGGGTTAGATGAGGAATACCATTATAGAGATGGCGGAGAGATGACGGAGAGGTGACGGAGAAGAGTTAGATAAATCACTTGAAAGTTTGAAAAGTTTGAAAGTTTGAAGGGTTCATCTTAGCTGGTTTCAACAAAATAAAAAGCAGGTAAAAACAATACATGATTTTGATATATGGACTTTTTGATTTGATAGGATGCATTATGCTGAAGGCTTATGGTGAAAAGTAATGGCTGTTATATGTTTAAACAGATAATATTAAGTCAGGCAGCAAATTAACATCAATATGATTATCGTTGCTACCAATCATCCTTGTCTTAAATGACGGAACTTAATGTGAATGAGTTACAATGCGTGGAAAATATATTGACTGATTGTATAAAAGGCAAAATCCTTTTTGTAAAAATGCATATTTAAAAAAAACATTGCAAAACCGGATAGTTTTTTGTGCCTATATGATTCAAAACAACTACCTTTACACTTTTTTAAGAACTAATCAGTTCAGTCGATCATGATGCCGGTTGAAAAGCCAGGCGAGTTATATAATTTTCTGATAAAATGAATAAAGTAAATTTCCTTGCACTGGGAGCAGTTGCATTAGCCCTGATTGCTATTTTTTCACCATGGATAGAAGTGTCTGACGCAAATACTTCGTCGGATATAAGTGATAGTTTTCAACCGGTAATTATACATGGAATTTCCATTGGTTATGGCATATTGGGATTCCTGGTTACCTTGCTGGGAGGATTCCTGGTTTATAAAGAATACAAATGGACCTTTGTGGCAGGGATTGTAAATTTTATCAACGGATATGGTTACCTTCACCAATGGTTTGGAGCCGGGACACACGATAGTGCCAATTATGGCGATGTAACATCGAGAAGTGTTGTTGAACCACGGTTTGGCATTTACCTGTTTATTACTGCCTCACTTGCTTTTATTGTTTTTACTATCAGATATTATAAATTGAAAAAGGCAGATGTGGTTTTACCCACATGGCTGACACAGAAAGAGCCTAATCAGGAGGCTTATACACCAAAAAACATACCAGCTTCACCCGCATATCAACCCTCAAACATACAAACAATGACAACGTCCTCTACAGAAACACCAAAAGAACCGGCATCAACAGAAACACCAAAAGTACCGGTACCGGAAACACCGGCAGTACAACCGGAAACAACTCCATTAGTTCCGGAACCTGCAGAACCTAAAGCCCCCGAAGAACCTAAGGCACCAACTGCACCAAAAGCACCTGCACAACCAACGGAAATACCGAACGAACCAGTGAAAATTGTTGTAAACGAACCTGTTTACCACGCACCGCAAGAGAATGCCACTCAGCATCAACCGTACATTACACCTGAAAAAAAGAAATCATCAACAGCATGGATATATATTGTTATCCTGGCTATTGTGTTAGTAGGTGCAGGAGTATTTGTTATGACCAATACCAGTTCGCAAAAGACCAGTGAAAAAACCGAACAATCGGTTAATGATGAAAAAGCCCGTCTGCAGATCATTATTAATGAAGTGAACCAGGCTGTGAGCGATAAGAAATACGATGATGCATTGTTGAAAATAAATTCCATCAACTGGTTGTACGATCCGACTGCAAACAAAGGATATGTTGACCAGTACAACAGCCAACGCGAAAACCTGCGTAATACGATTGAACAATTAAAAGTCAATCAGGGACTTGATGAACAAAAACAAGCTGTTGAAAAAGCGAACCAATCGGCCCAACAACCGATACAAAGCAGTGACAGCATCCATTAATGAATAAATTGAAATAAAAAAAGTGTCAGGCGTCTTGAAAAAGACGGATAGACACTTTTTTTGTGCGGAAAGATGAATAGTTAATTGGCTTGTTCCAGATTCGATAAATCTGATTATGTGAAATAAAAATATTTTAAGGCGCTATTTTGAAGATTATTTCCAAAAGTATCATCCCCGCTATAACTTGTTTTCGAATATGTCCTTTGTTATATGAGAATGGTTTTAGCTGATTGGTAGAATTTCCAGTTCCACCTTTTTTGTATTATAGGAATTTGTAAACTATCTGTTACATATATTAAAAAACATTCACTATATTTGTATTGTCAAAATTTAATAGTAAATAGGAATTAAGTTGCATCAAATGAACTGTTTAAACTTTTTTGGATATTCTTATTGATTCGGATATTAAAACATGAATTACCTGATATAACAGAATAATAGAAGAGTAAAAGTTTCATAAAATAAAATAACGTAAGTTCGATATAAGGAATAGTCAGTTAGGACTTAAATGTCAATAGAAAACATAATCTGATTTGAATAATTTCACGTTGAGAATCAACATATTTATCCCCTGACGGGGAAAACAATCCTTGAAATAACATATTCTATTGATATCTGTTCCTTACGGGAAAGTTACTGGATGTATTTCAATTAGTTAAGTGAATCCTAACTTCGAACTCACGTTAAAATAATTAATCATTGAAAATTAATAATTAACAATTGTCAGGATGCTTAAATGGAAGCATTTGTAGATGAACAAATATATCATTAAATATCTACGATTACTTATATGTTGTAAAAATAAACATGGATAATTACAATCAGATCATTGCCAAAACTTTTTAATATACAGATATGTTAGTATGTCCTGCTAACGGGACAAAGAATTTAAATAAAACAAAAAAACCTATATGAAATTAAAATTATTTACCTGTATTGTCGTTGTATTATTCAGCCTGAATGCATTGGCACAAAGTTCGCATAGGACAGCGGATGAAGTACTTGAACAGACAGGGATTAAAGATCAGGTGGATCAGCTCGATGATATGATTGAGTCGAAGATTGAAGAAAAAAAGAATTCGTTTGCTACGCAGGAACAATTTGAGAAGTTTAAGGATATCATGACTTCGGGCCTTAATTCAAAGAATGCCATGAAGTTTATGGCTGAATATCTTGAGAAATATTCAAATGAAGACAGCCTGAAGCTGGTAATTATATTATACAAAGATCCTTTTATGCAGGAGTTCAACAAAGTTGAAAAAGAGGCTGCTTCACCTTCAAAGCAACGGGAAATGTTGGATTTCTACCAGGGCATGAATACCAATCCGCCTGCGCAAAACAGGGTACAGCAACTGGTGAGTCTTAACCAGGAAATGAGAACCTCAGAATTTATGGCTAAAATGATGCAAAACGTGGTTGTTTCAATGATAAAAGGTGCCAACAATAGCCTGCCAGGCGATAAACAAGTTTCGGACGAAGAGATAAAATTGAAAATGGATTCATCCCTTCAGGGTGACTTAGCAAAACAGTTGACAAACCAGCTGATAGCCTACTCAATTTTTATTTACAAGGATGTACCCGACGAAAAAATGGACCATTACCTGGAAGTGTGGAAAAGTCCGACAGGAAAGTACTGCATTGACCAACTGATGAAAGCCTATGATTATTCATTCTCTAAAATGGGCGAATTAACAGGGAAATTATTACCGATATTGGATAAGAACAAGAAATAGAAAATCTGTATTAGAATTGCTCAGAATCTTATAATAAAAGCCTCCGAAGTAGGAGGCTTTTATTAGGTGCTTTTTACAACCCGATCAGTTTTTCCACTTCTGTCCAGTTTACTACATTCCAGAAAGCTTTCACATAGGCTATCCGTTTATTTTGATATTTCAGGTAATAGGCATGTTCCCATACATCTATGGTCAATACGGGTTTTCCTTTTACTTCTGCTTTTTGCATCAACGAATTGTCCTGATTAGGAGTAGAGATGATGCGTAATTTACCGGTCTTTTCTTTAATAACCCATGCCCATCCTGATCCAAACTGACCAACAGCAGCTTTTTCGAACTCAGCTTTAAAGGCATCAATGCTTCCAAAATTTTCAACAAGTATTTTTTCCAGTTTAGGGGACATTGGAGCTGAGCCGGCAGGTGCCAGGATACTCCAAAAGAAACTGTGGTTGTAATACCCTCCGCCATTATTCCTGACTGCCGTTTGGATGTCAGCCGGTAATTCATTTATGTTTTGAATAAGGTCCAGTATATCCTTTTTGTAAAGCTCAGGATATTTAGCCAATGCCTTGTTCAGGTTGCTGACATAAGCAGCATGATGGAAATTGTAATGGATATACATGGTTGTGCTGTCAATGGTTGGCTCCAACGCGTTGTATTTGAACTGTAAGGCAGGTAATTTAAATTGTCCGAAACATAACAGGGTGGTGGTCATAAGTAAGAACATAACTGATTTAAATCGTTTCATGTTTTTTGGGGTTTATAATTATTAACTTTAAATTATCATAATTATAACAAGAAATATCTTGTTTTGTTTGAATGAATTTTAATTTAAATGTAATAGTATTTTTTTTGATTGTATTTTTTTCAGATTTAACCCTTGAAATTGTACTATTTTTTTAAATAAATCGTTATTGATTTTACAATACTTGAGGATTGAAATGAATTGACCTGTAATTTGGGTTAAAGCTGAAATTTTAGTATATTTGCAGGTTAAAATTAAGAAAATAAATCAAACAACTATTATTGAATGATCGACTATATAAAAGGCGAAATAACCGAACTGACCCCTGCTTACGTAGTACTTGAAACAAGCGGGATCGGATATTTTGTAAATATTACGTTACCAACGTTTTCATTTCTTGGAGAACAGATAACTGCTAAATTATTTATATTCGAATCAATCCGTGAAGATGCACACGTACTTTACGGATTCAGGTATCAGAGCGAGCGTCAGTTGTTTTTATTGCTAATCTCTGTTTCCGGTATTGGAGCTAATACCGCACGAATGATTATGTCATCATATTCGGCACAGGAAATTCAGGAAATGATTGCATCGGGAAATGTATCTGCTTTAAATGCAATCAAGGGAATTGGAACTAAAACTGCCCAACGGATAATAGTTGATTTAAAAGATAAAATTGTTAAAGGAAGCGGTGGAAGCGATATGCCAAATCTTATAACAAATAAAAATGCAGAACAAAAAGAAGAAGCAGTTTCAGCATTAATCATGCTTGGATTTGCTGCTGCTGCATCACAGAAAACGGTTGAGCGAATCCTGATTGAACAACCGACTCTTAAAGTTGAACAACTGATTAAGCTGGCACTGAAAATGATGTAAGACTTCTTAGGAATGAGGAATGAAGAAAGTGCCGGTAGGTAGTAGGTAGTAGGTAGTTGGTAGTAGGTAGTTGGTAGTCAGGAATGAATATAAGCTTTAAGGCTAGAAATATTAATAAGCGAGAAAATAAAATATCCAATTAAAAAACGTTTTAACCCGATTGAAGGGTGGTTGATATTGAATATCACAAATCCATAATTCAGAGTCAGCAAATTTTATTTTACAGAAGCAAAAATTATTTATGATTTTTACAAATAAGACATTCGCTAAAATACTTTTCTGTGGCATTGTAGTTAGTACGGCTTATGCTTTTGTAGCTGCCAGTGAACATTATGCCGTTGGAAATCAAACTGTAGAATCAAGTGTTGCCCCAACAGATACCACCCAACCTGCCCACCCTAAATTTCCCATCAAAAAATACAAACAGGATACATACGAAGAGTTGAATCAGAAGTATCCGATGGATGCACCAAAACCGGATAATGTGAAGTCGGTTGTTGAATATGACGCAAAGTCGGGAAATTATGTATTACGGACTTTTGTAGGAAATAACGAAATAGCCACTCCTTTTTTAATGACCGAGCAGGAATACCGCAATTTCTCGGCCAAAAAAGATATGCAGACTTACTGGAAAGAAAAAAACTCCAAAGCAGGAGTAAATAATGAAGATAAGTTTTCGATATCGGACATGAAATTTAATATCGGAGCTGCTGATAAGGTGTTTGGGGCCGGTGGGGTTCAGGTCAAGACACAGGGATCGGCAGAACTGGTCTTTGGATTCAAAAGCAATACAGTAAATAACCCTGCATTGACAGAGCGGATGCGTACCTCAAATATCTTTGATTTCAATGAAAAGATACAGTTGAATGTAACCGGTAGCGTGGGCGATAAGGTTAATTTTGGATTGAACTATAATACGGAATCGAGTTTTGATTTTGACCAGAAAATGGTGAAACTTGCTTATAAAGGAAAAGAAGATGATATTATAAAGAATATTGAGGCCGGGAATGTAAGCATGCCACTGAATAGTTCACTGATAACAGGAAGTACGGCTTTATTTGGAATAAAAACAGAATTGCAGTTTGGAAGATTGAATATTGTTGCACTGGCTTCCCAGCAGGAATCACAAACTCAGACCGTTAGTTCGAAAGGCGGTGCTCAGACAACTAAATTCGATATTAGTGCTGATAATTATGATGAAAACAGGCACTTCTTTTTATCCCAATACTTTAGGGATACTTACGAGAATTCAGTGAGCAAACTTCCTTATATTTCATCCGGAATCAACATTAACAACCTGGAAGTATGGGTTACAAACAAACGTGGAGTCTATGATCAATCCAGAAATATTATCGCTTTTTTGGATTTAGCGGAAGCAGATACGATTGAAAACCCATATTGGAGAACAAGTCCGGCAGATAAAAACCCTGTCAATAAAGCCAATAAACTTTATAGTTTTATGACCGGTATTTCAGGGATTCGTGATATTCAAAAAACAAATTCACTTTTATCTACAATATCATCATTAACGGGAACAAAACCTTTCAATGGGGGTGAAGACTATGAAAAAATTGAGAGTGCTCGGAAGCTGGATCCATCAGAATATACGTATAGCAAGACATTGGGAATTATATCATTGCGAACAGCATTAAACCCGGATGAAGTACTGGGTGTTGCGTATGATTATTCGTTCAAGGGGCAGACCTATCAGGTGGGTGAATTCTCAACCAATCCTGTTACAGATGTTCAGGGAGATATAAAAAACCCTGCCCTGTTAGTGAAATTACTGAAAGGAACTTCGCAGTCGATTAAGTTAAGGTCCTGGAAGTTGATGATGAAAAATGTATACAGCCTGGGAGCCCTTCAAATACAACCGGACAAATTCCTGCTGAATATTGTTTACCGGAATGATTCGGTAGGTACCGACCTTCGATACCTTACCGAAGGAAACATAAAGAATCAGATCTTGTTGCATGTCATGAACCTGGATAAGCTGGATTCAAAAAATGCTCCTTTAAAGGATGGGGATGGCCGATTTGATTATGTAGAAGGATATACTGTGCAATCTAATACAGGACGAATCATTTTCCCGGTACTGGAACCTTTTGGATCTCATCTAAAAATAGCTATTGGAGATACAGCCATTGCCCGGAAATACGTTTATCAACAATTATATGATTCGACCCTGGTCGTTGCACGTGAATTCAGTGAAAAGAATAAATTTCATCTGGTAGGTGAATACAAAGCCTCATCTGGATCGGAAATCCGCCTGAATGCCATGAATGTACCACGTGGTTCAGTTACAGTCACTGCAGGAGGAGCTACTTTGGTTGAAAATAAGGACTATACCGTTGATTATACGATGGGAACTGTAACCATTATCAATACTTCCCTAATGGAGTCGGGAACGAATATTGATGTGAAACTTGAAAACCAATCGATGTTCAGCATGCAACGTAAGACATTGTTGGGAACCCATTTAGAATATAAGTTCAATAAGGATTTTAGTTTGGGTGGTACCATTATGCACCTTTCGGAAATGCCGTTAACCACAAAAGTCAATACAGGAAGCGAGCCGATTTCAAATACAATATGGGGAATGAATACTTCATGGCGGACAGAATCGCAATTCCTGACCAATATGCTCAACAAGTTGCCTTTTGTAAATGCAGTAAAACCTTCCACCATTGCTTTAAATGCTGAAATAGCGCAGCTGATACCTGGTCATTCCAGTGTGGTAGGGAGTGCCGGCCTGGCCTATATTGATGATTTTGAATCTACTCAAACGTCGATAGATATCCATTACCCTGCAAACTGGTATCTGGCTAGTACCCCTTATAATAACGGACCCAATGCACTTTTCCCGGAAGCAAAATTTAGCGACAATATTGATTACGGTAAAAACAGAGGTTTATTAGCCTGGTATTATGTTGATCCGGTGTTCAATAACAGTGATACACGTTCGAATCCTGATTATATCCGGAATAACCTGGAATTGCAATCCAACAATCTGACCCGTGATGTGTATGTACCTGAAATTTTTCCAAACAAGCAAACACTGGCTACTCAGACATCCAGGTTGACTGTTATGAACCTGTCGTTTTATCCAACCGAACGTGGACCATATAATCTGGATATAAATCCTACCGCGACATCTGCCGGTATAAACCCGGATGGAACGTTGGCAAATCCGACTAAACGGTGGGGTGGTATTATGCGAAAGCTGGATGCAACAGACTTTGAAGTTTCCAATATAGAATATATTGAATTCTGGATGATGGATCCTTATGTTGCCGGAGGACTTGATCAGGCTAAAAAAGGAGATTTATACTTCAACCTGGGTGATATCAGTGAAGATATATTAAAAGATGGAAAAAAATCATATGAATCGGGTTTGCCAATTGATGGGGATGTCACCAAAACCGATACAACTACATGGGGACGTGTGCCAAGAACGCAATCCACAGTAAATGCCTTTGACAATACGCTTGGTGCACGCAAAAACCAGGATGTCGGATTAGACGGATTGTCTAATAACGATGAATTCCTTTATCCGACCTATAAGAATTATGTCGATCAGGTAAATGCAAAAATTTCTCCTGAAGAACGGTTGAAAATGCAAGCTGATCAGTTTTCACCACTAAAGGATCCGGCAGGTGATAATTACCATTTTTACCGGGGTACGGATTTTGATAATGCTCAACTTGATATTTTGACCCGCTATAAACATTATAATGGAACAGAAGGGAATTCACCCGATGCTACTACAGTGGTGGAATCGTATGCTACATCAGCTACTTCAATCCCGGATGATGAAGATATCAACGGGGATAATACCATGAACGAATATGAAAAGTATTATCAGTATAAAGTCAATATCACGAAAGATAATATGGCGGTTGGGAAAAACTACATTACTGACGCCATAACCTCACAGGTAACGCTTAAAAATGGCAAGACTGAAGCAGTAACATGGTATCAGTTCAAAATTCCAATCCGGGAAAATCCTGAAGCGATAGGTGGTATACGGAACTTTAAATCGATCAGGTTTATACGTATGTTCATGACCAACTTTGATAGCGATGCCCATTTAAGGCTTGCTACACTCGATTTGGTACGTGGTGAATGGCGTGGCTTCACAAAACCACTGTATGAAACCGGTACAACAGCTCCGAGCCAAACGGGCAAACTGGATATACAGGCTGTCAATATTGAGGAAAATGCCAGTAAATCGCCGGTAAATTATGTTTTACCTCCAGGAATTACGCGTGAAACTGATCCCGGACAACCACAATTGTTGCAACAAAACGAACAATCAATGGTTTTAAGGGTAAACGATCTTGCTCCCGGCGATGCCCGTGGGGTTTATAAAAATGCCTCGTATGATATGCGCCAGTATAAACGCTTGCAAATGTTTGTGCATGCTGAAAAAATGACGGTTGATAATTATAACTTAAAAGATAATGAATTGACTTGTTTTATCCGGATCGGATCGGATCTGCAGAATAACTATTACGAATATGAAATTCCGTTGCGGTTAACACCAGCCGGCATTTATTCTGGGGAAAAACCATCTGATCGGGAGACTGTGTGGTATCCTGAAAATATGTTTGATTTCTCTTTTGATGTTCTTACAAATGTAAAGTTAAAAAGAAATAAAGAAAACGTAGCATCAAAAGTTTCAAACCTGGTTGCCTATGTGGATCACGATCCAACGAAACCAAATAATAAGATTACTGTCAAAGGAAACCCTTCTATCTCTGACGTTGAAAATATATTGATAGGGGTGAGGAATGCGAGCGGGGGAACAAAATCGGGCGAAATATGGACTGATGAACTTCGTATGTCACAATTTGATGAATCAGGTGGTTGGGCAGCCATGGGCAACCTTGCAGTCGGGTTATCTGATGTTGGTACTATAAACTTCTCTGGTAGAATGGAAACTGCCGGCTATGGAGGGATTGAAAGTAATGTGATGACCCGTCGACTGGATAATTTGTATCAAATGAATTTTTCAACAGCGTTAGAATTAGGTCGTTTTTTACCAGAGGCAGTTAAACTTAAAATTCCTGTCTATTTCTCCTATTCAAACGAAACATTGGCGCCAAAATATAATCCTCTTGACCAGGATATTTTATTGAACGATGCACTTAATACATTGCCCAAAAATCAAAACGTTGATGGTATGAGGGTATTGACTCAGGATTCTTTGAATGCAATCGCACAGACAGTTACTACGACTAAAAGTTTTACTGTTTCGGGAGCGAAAGTCAATATAAAAAGTAAAACTCCTCAGTTTTATGATCCGGCCAATCTGACATTTACGTATGCCTACAATGAAACAAATCAACATAATTCGGAGATTGAGCAAAACCTGGTGAAAGATCAGCGTGCAGCTATCAATTATAGTTTTGGGTTTAATCCGAAGCCGTTCGAACCGTTTAAAAGCGTAAAAGCACTCGATAAACCATTGTTTAAGATTATCAAGGATTTTAATTTTAATTATTTACCTTCTTCATTAAGTTATATCAATAATCTGGACCGCCAGTATTCACAGGTTCAATTACGCGATTTAAATATAACTTCGAGCGATGGTGGAACAAGTTCTGGAAATATCAATCGGACTTACAGTTCAAATTTTATGTGGAACAGGCAATTTGATATCAAATACGATTTGACCAGGGCCATTAAACTTAGTTTCCAGACTGCCATGAATGCCAATATTGCAGAACCGTTGAATAAAACTCCGGAAATAGGAAAACAATATTATGAAGTATGGAGGGATTCTGTTTGGTCGAATATTAAAAGGTTAGGTACACCATACACCTATCAGCAAGTGTTCTCAGTATCGTGGAACGTGCCAATCAATAAGATTCCTCTATTCGATTGGGTTGTAACCAATGCTTCTTACAATTCTTCGTATAACTGGAATAGAATGGCCATCATCCCAGGAGGAGAAAACCCCGGGAATATAGCTACAAGCATGGGGTCATGGCAGGTAGACGGGCAGTTTAATTTTGAAAACCTCTACAACAAATCCAAATACCTGAAAGAAGTAAACCGCCGTTTTGGGACACAAACAAGTTTAGGAAAACCAAAATTTCAACCAAAAACCTTTACTCAAAAAGTAAGTCTGGAAAAGAATAAGATGATAACGATCAATCACAGGCTTGGTAGTGAAAAACTAAAATTTACGGCTGTGGACAAGAATGGCAAAACCCTGTCTCTTTTTTATAAAACAAAGAATTCGACTACAGTTGAGATTACGCCACCGGTAAATTCAGATAGTGTTCTCCTTAGTTTTACAACTTTAGATGAATCAATACACAGCCCGTTAAAAAACACGGTGGATTTTGTTGCCCGTACGTTGATGATGCTACGACGTGCATCAATTACATACAGGGAATCAAACAGCATGGTGTTACCCGGTTTTTTGCCGGAAGCTGGTTTCCTTGGTCAACAAAAAACAGGGAGTGGACTCTATGCTCCTGGATATGCATTTGTGTTTGGGATCACAGATGGTGCCAACACAATAAAATCAGCATATGATAATGGATGGTTGTTTAAAAGTGATACGACGCAGATTACAAATCAGGCAACGACTGCTTTTACTTCTGATCTGGATATTAAAGTATCTGTAGAGCCAATTGCCGGACTAAAGATAGATTTAAATGCGAAACGTTATTATGCCAGGAATACATCCATTAATTATATGTTTGATGGTATGCCGCAGACTTTCACCGGAAGTTATAACATTACGATGATGGCATTGGCCACTTCATTTGAAAAAACCGGAAGTGCCCAGCAAAACTATAATTCAAAATTGTTTAATACATTCTTATCAAACAGACAGACCATTGTTGACAAGTTGAATGCTAAGTATGCGGGAACAAGGTATCCAACCACAGGATTTTTTGATCCACGACTTAACACGAACAATCTGGGTGGAAGTGAATTCAATCCATCAAATGGTACTTTTAATTTAAATTCGTCCGATGTATTAATTCCATCATTTTTAGCAGCTTATACCGGTCGTGATATTAATTCGGTTGATACCAATCCATTCTTATCGATATTAAGCATCCTTCCAAACTGGAGAATAAGTTATGATGGCTTATCGAACATTGACTGGATAAAAGACCGGTTTAAGTCCGTCAGCCTGACGCATTCATATTCATGCAGCTACAATATCGGTTCGTATACTTCCTATTCTTCATGGGTAGGAATGGGTGCTGATAATAGTACTTTTGGCTATGTGAGCGATGTCCAAAATGACAATTATGCTATTCCTTCTTCAACCTATAATATTTCGGATGTATCAATAAAAGAACAGTTTATACCTCTAATTGGTATTAATGTGGCGATGAAAAACAGTATGACTGGTAAAGTGGAATACCGTAAATCACGCAATATGGTACTGAATCTGTCCAGTGCACAATTAATTGAATCGGCTTCAGATGAGTTTGTAGTGGGTGCCGGGTATTTGTTGAAAGATTTTGATGTCATCCTGAGATTAAAATCGGACAAACAAACCAAAGTTAAGAATGATTTGAAACTTAGTGCTGACTTGTCGTATAAGGATATTAAAACATTACTGCGAAAGATAGATGAAAACATAACCCAGGCTTCGAGTGGAAATAAATTATTTACACTTAAAGTAATTGCTGATTATGTGTTCAGTTCTAAAGTAAATATCCAGTTGTTTTATAACAAGCAAATGAGCACGCCTCTTATTTCTTCTTCATACCCTGTCTCTTCCTCTGATTTTGGTGTAAGTTTTAAATTTATGCTAACCAGATAAAAATTAATGCATGATTAAAAATTCATAAATCATAATTAATAACCGGATTAGTTTTGTTATAATATAACCTGAATTCAATTCCATAGGCATTAATTTGCCTATTGAATTGAATAATGATAACCTAAAATAAAATTATATGTTTAAAAAAAATATCGTTATTCTTTTAACCTTGCTGATTTCTTCTGCTTCATTCGGTCAGATTTATGAACCCGTGAAATGGAATGTAGAGCTTAAAAATACCGGTGATAAAACAGCTGAAGTTCAAATTCAGGCTACTATTGATGATGGTTGGCATTTGTATGGGTTGAACCTGCCAAAGGGAGGCCCACAGCCTACTTCTATAGTGTTTGAGACAATTGAAAATGCCAGTAAAGATGGAGTAATACAAGCGCCTTCAAAGCTTTTGAAGCAATTCGATGCCAATTTTAATATGGAACTGAATTGGTATACAAACAATGCTGTTTTTATTCAGAGGATAAAATTTACCGACGGCTCAAAAGTAAAGATTAAAGGATATGTTGAGTTTATGGCCTGTAACGATAAAAGTTGTCTGCCACCAAGCAAGATTCCTTTTAATTTGGGAAGTACAAAAGTAGCTGCAGCGGCAAAACCGGTTGCTTTGGTAAAGACATCCGATTACTGGAAGCCTGTTATTAAGGAATTAAACAGTTTTGGAGAAGGGGAAGGTTCTGCAGGCGCAACATCTCTTTGGTTAATATTTCTTGCAGGGATGATTGGTGGTTTTCTGGCATTGCTGACACCCTGCGTATGGCCTATTATCCCAATGACAGTCAGTTTCTTTTTGAAGCGTTCGGATAATAAAAAACTTGGACAACGCGATGCTCTTCTATATGGGCTGGCTATTATTTTTATATATGTCTTGCTGGGTATTCTTATAACATTGATTTTTGGTGCAAGTGCATTAAATAGCTTATCAACAAATGCTATTTTCAACTTATTATTCTTCGGCTTACTGGTAGTCTTTGCAATCTCTTTTTTTGGAGCTTTTGAAATTACTTTACCTTCTTCATGGTCCACAAAACTTGATGCAAAAGCCGATTCAACAGCCGGATTTATTAGCATTCTTTTTATGGCTTTTACACTTGTGCTGGTTTCATTCTCGTGCACCGGGCCAATTATCGGGACGCTCCTGGTACAGGTTTCATCCAGTGGATCATTATTAGCTCCTGCCATTGGAATGCTTGGTTTTGCTGTTGCTTTATCCATTCCGTTCAGTCTATTCGCACTGTTCCCTTCCTGGCTTAAATCAATGCCCCGATCAGGCGGTTGGCTCAATTCGGTAAAAGTGGTGTTAGCTTTCCTGGAACTTGCACTTGCATTGAAATTCTTTTCAGTTGCCGATTTGGCTTATGGTTGGCACCTTCTCGACCGTGAAGTCTTCCTGACTATCTGGATTGTCATTTTTGCCCTGTTGGGATTCTATTTACTTGGAAAAATACGATTTGCTCACGATAGTGAATCAAAACACACCTCTGTTCTGGGAGTGTTTTTAGCCATAATTTCGTTGGCATTTTCAGTTTATATTATTCCGGGATTGTGGGGAGCACCCCTTAAAGCTATTAGTGCATTTGCTCCGCCGCTTTATACACAGGACTTTAATTTGTATAACAACGATGTTCACCCTGCTTTCACCGATTATGATTTAGGTATGGCATTTGCTGCTGAGAAAAAAATCCCTGTTATAATCGATTTTTCAGGATTCGGTTGTGTTAATTGCCGTAAGATGGAAGCTTCAGTTTGGACTGACCCGACCGTTATAGAATTGCTTAAAAAAGATTTTGTATTGATCTCCTTATTTGTAGATGATAAGACTCGTTTGGCTAAACCGTATGATGTAAACGAAAATGGTCGAACCACAACCATTGAAACAGTTGGCGATAAATGGAGCTATTTGCAACGTTCTAAATTCGGAGCAAATGCACAGCCCTTTTACGTAATGCTCGACAATAGCGGGGTTCCTCTGAATAAATCGTATACCTTTAATGAAAACCCGGCAAAATTTGTAAAATGGCTTAAAAGAAAATAATTCATAAATCAAGCGTACATTTTGACTTGATTTTAATAGATACTATATATATTTCTGCCAATCTGCCACCCGATTCCTGCCAAAAGCGGAATTCGGGTGTTTTGGCAAAATAATTGATAACTTGGATTAAACCGACACTGTTTGTGAAGGCCAATCAAAAAGTAAAAAAATAACTACAATATGAAGAAACAAAAGCATTCAGAAGAAGCGCCAGAATTAACCTCAGAATCTCAGGTAGATGATATAAATCAAAAACCAGGGACATCTGATGACGCTGCGGATCAGATAGAGGATGAGCTTGAAGTAATGTCCCAGAAATATGCAGAGTTGAATGATAAGAACCTGAGATTGATGGCCGAATTCGATAATTATCGTAAACGAACTCTAAAGGAACGTATGGATTTATTGAAAACTGCCGGTGAAAAGGTGTTGGTTGATATGCTTCCTCTTGTAGACGATTTTGAACGTGGATTAAAGGTAATGGAAACTTCGGAGGATGTTCAGGCTGTAAAAGACGGGGTAGAACTGATATATACTAAGTTCATTTCTTTCCTTTTGCAGAATGGAGTTAAAGCTATACCCACTGAAAACCAGGCATTCGATACTCAATTCCATGAAGCAATTACTACTTTCCCGGCTCCAAGCGAAGAATTAAAGGGTAAAATCATTGATTGTGTGGCAAAAGGATATACGATGAATGATAAAGTAATTCGTTATTCGAAAGTTGTTGTAGGAGAATAAATTCAGTACTTAATTTTAAATTTTCAGAATTTAGTATGTTGTTGAGAAGTTTAGAGTATTCGATTAAAATAGAAAATAAAAACATTGTCATTTAAAAAGTTGTGTTCTTTTGTGGTTGATTTAATTATTAGTTCATTAGCAAAAAGACACATTAGCACATTAAATTATGTCCAAAAGAGATTATTACGAAATACTTGAAGTCCCAAAATCGGCATCAGCTGAAGAAATAAAGAAAGCATACCGCAAGAAAGCGATCAAGTTTCATCCTGATAAAAATCCGGGAGATAAGAAATCGGAAGAGAATTTCAAAGAAGCTGCTGAAGCCTATGAAGTGCTGAGTGATCAGGATAAACGTCAACGATACGATCAGTTCGGACATGCCGGTGTAGGAAGTGCTGCAGGAGGTGGATTTAACGGTGGAAATATGAATATGGACGATATATTCTCCCATTTTGGTGATATTTTTGGTGGTCATTTTGGTGGATTCAGTGGATTCGGTGGAAACCAGCGAGGTGGAGGACAACGTGTTCGCCGAGGTTCTGATCTTCGCGTGAAAGTGAAACTTACGTTGGCTGAAATTGCAGTAGGAGTAGAGAAAAAAATTAAAGTAAAAAAATATGTTGCCTGTTCACATTGTAACAGCACCGGAGCCGCACATGGTTCATCCTCTTCAACTTGTCCGACCTGCAATGGTCAGGGAAGGGTAACAAGGGTACAACAAACCATTCTTGGTCAGATGCAGACTGCTGCTGAATGTCCGACATGTGGCGGAGATGGTAAAATCATCAAGGAGAAGTGTACACATTGTAATGGTGAAGGTATTGTTCGTGAAGACGAAGTAATCACCATAAACATTCCGGCAGGTGTAATGGAAGGAATGCAACTTTCGGTTAGTGGGAAAGGAAATGCTGCCCGTAGAGGAGGAGTAGACGGTGATTTATTGGTATTAATAGAAGAAGAACCACACACTGAACTTATTCGGGATGAAAATGATTTAATATATAACCTGTTGTTGACAGTTCCTATGGCTACCCTGGGTGGATCTGTGGAAGTACCAACAGTAGAGGGTAAAGTGAAAGTGACCATTGCTCCCGGAACTCAACCGGGAAAGGTTTTGCGTCTTAGGGGTAAAGGACTGCCAAGTGTGAATCGTTACGGTACTGGAGATCTGTTGGTAAATATAGGTGTTTACATTCCTGAAAACCTTAATAAAGACGAAAAAGCTTCAATTGAAAAATTGAGTAAATCGGATAACGTAAAACCTAATGCTGCAGCTTCTAAAAATTTCTTTGCTCATTTTAGGAACATGTTTGAATAAGAATTATTCTAAAGAATAATAGGCTTGATATAAGTTGATTAGGTCTCTATGATAAAAGCAGATAACTAAATGATGATTTTTTTGCTTTATATCTCAAAACGTTTGATGAAAAATATATACATCCACCAATTTTATTTTAATCATATAATAACTAAAAAATCCCCAACCAATTAGGTTGGGGATTTTTTAGTTATTATATTCAAGCAGATTATAGTATGCTGTCTTCTATCAATTTTATTTTTTCTTCAATTTCTTTGCTCTCATTTTTCAATGTTTCAATTTTCCGTTCCATCTCTTTAATCAAACCACCACCATTTTTTGATGATGAAGTGAAGAAACCTATATTGTTTTCATAAGTTGCTATCTCCGATTTTAAATGTTCAAAAGCGTGCATCAATTTTTCACGATCACGAAACAATTTGTTTTCGTTCTTGCCACTTAGTTCTTTCACATTTGTTCGGAAATTTTCAATACGCCTGTTGGAAGAATCCATGTTAAGAGTCTCAAATTGCTTGTCAACTGCTTCGCGATACTCTTTATATATTTTATCTTTTTCTTTGAAAGGCACGTGTCCTAATGTATTCCATTCATTCATTAATGCCCGTAAAGCAGTTTGTGAATCAGCCGGATTTTCGGTTTTTTCCAATGCCTCAACTTTTGCAATCAGTTCTTTCTTTTTAATCAAATTCTCGACTTCAGCATTTTTTTCTCCCGATGTGTTTTTGTTCTTTTGTTCGAAGAAATAATCACAGGCAGCAATAAAGCGTTTCCATAGTTCATCTGAATACTTTTTGGCGACAGGTCCAATTGTTTTCCATTCTTTTTGTAGCTGGATTAGTTTATCAGTGGTTTCTTTCCATTCAATGCTGTCTTTCAGAGCTTCTGCTTTTTCGCATAGTTCTTTTTTCTTCTCTGAATTTTGATTCAGCACGCTTTTTGTTTCTCTGAAAAAATCGCCTTTTGCTAAAAAGAATTTGTCACATGCTTTCCGGTAACGGTCATAAATCTTTTGATTTATTTTACGTGGTGCAAATCCTATTTTTCTCCATTCATCTTGCCAGGAAAGGAATGATTTAGTAGCCTCATCCCAAGCGCGATAACTATTCAGGTTGCTGAAATCAAACCCTTCAATTTTATCGATCAATGCAATTTTGAGTTCGTAATTCTCTTCTTCCTGTTTCCTTATTATATCATAATAGGCCTGATGTTTCTTATTAATTGCCGTTGAAGCTTCTTTAAAACGATTCCATATTTGTTCACGGATTTCACGAGCTACAGGTCCTAATTCATGCCATTCTTCATGTAATTTCTGAAGCTGTTGAAAAGCAGAAAGTACATCTTCATCTTCTGCCAGTTTTTCGGCAGCTTCGCAAAGGAAAGTTTTGGATTCAAGATTTTTCTTGAAATCATATTCCCGCAATTCATTATTAATTTTAATCAGATCCCAGAAAGATTCCTGATACAGGTTAAATTGTTTCCATAAATCAGTAGAAGCTGTTTGTGGAACAGGTCCGATAGTTTTCCATTTTTGTTGAAACCCACGAAACTCATTAATATGTGTTGAAACATCATCGTTACTTTCAACCAAGACTTTCATTTGTTCTAAAAGATGTTGTTTCTGAAGGAGGTTAGATTCTTTTTCCTTTTCCAACTGAGCCATAAACGTAGCCTTTTTGCCACGGAACTGGTTTAATAATGTCTTGAAAGTTTCTTCAAATTCGTCTTTTGCTACAATGAATTCTTCTTCTAAACCACCGGCTTCAATATATTGTTTTTTTTGTTCTTCAAATTCCAGTTTTGTTTTCTTGTAAAACAGTTGTTTAATGATTTCCACTTCATCTTTAACAGCATCCACTTCTTTGTCGATAAGCAACTTTAGGGCATCAATCAATTCCGGCTTACTGCTTGAAGTATGGTCTGGTTTGATTGATTTTATTATTTCCGGTTGTTCTACAACGACTGTTTCCAAGTTAGTTTCAGGAACAACAGGTATTACTACTGCTTCTTCAATTGGTTGAGCATTAGTTTCTTCAGGGCCTTCTGGCAGATTAATGACTTTAGCCTCTTCTGTTGTTTCAATTGTTTCGCTTGGTACGATTTCAGGATCCTTGGTTAAATCAAGTGAGTTCATTTTCAATTTTTTTTAGTGAATTTTGTTTTGTATATCTACAAAATATTCATGTTATTCTTTTTGCTAACTGAATAGCAAACACAAAAATAGGATATTTTTTTTAATTATTGTTATATCACGTCAAAATAACTTGAATTTTAGATTTTTATAGTCTTCGACGTTCATTTTGTTAGATTTAATTTATTTACGATGTGCAATATAGGTATTTGCCTGCTGTGTAGGATTTATTTGTATATCGTTGATACTTACGTGATCCGGTCGTGTGACAATAAACTCTACAGCATCAGCTATGTCTTCTGCATTCAGCGGTGTTAATCCCTCATAAACCGCTTTAGCCTTTTCTTCATCTCCATGATAGCGTACTATCGAAAATTCTGTTTCTGCCATACCGGGAGAAACAGAACTAACTTTAATCCCATGTTTTATTAAATCAATTCGCAATCCTTTGGTTATTGCATTCACGGCATGTTTTGAAGCACAATAAACGCTTCCGTTTGGATATACCTCAATCCCGGCAATGGATGATAGATTAACAATATGGCCGGATTCTTGTTCAATCATTCCAGGAACCACCAATTTGGTTATGTATAAGAGACCTTTCACATTTGTATCAATCATTTGCTCGTAATCGGCTAAATCGCTCTCCTGGAAAGGGGAAGCTCCTGCGGCCAAACCTGCATTGTTTACTAATATGTCGATATGCCGGAAGTAGTCTGGTAAAGACTGAAATGCATTTTTGCAAGCCTCGTTATCCCTGATATCAAAACATAGTGGCAGTATTTCAATTTCATAGTTGGAATGCAACTGACCGATCAATTCATTTAACCGTTCTTCACGACGACCGGTAACTATCAGATTATAACCTAATCCCGCGAACCGGAAAGCTATGGCACGCCCAAAACCGGATGTAGCACCTGTGATAAAAGCAGTTTTCATAATATACTAATTACACGAATTTAAAAAATAAATTTCACTAATTATAGAGGGTGATAGAATTTATTGTCCGATAATCAAAGTAAAATGAATAAAATCCATGTTCATATTAAACAAAGATTCTAAACCTCAAACTCTTTAAACTTTTCAAACTTTTCAAAGTTTCGAACCTTTCTTTATTCTTCTTTTCCTTTTACATATTTCAAATCGTGGCCCATACGATTTTTCTTTGTTTGCATATAATAGGCATTATACTGATTTGGTACAATTTCTAATGCAATATTTTCTACGATTGACAATCCATAAGCTTCCAGACCAATGCGTTTTTTTGGGTTGTTGGTCATTAACCTGATTTTAGTTACACCTATTTCACGTAGAATTTGTGCACCTACGCCATAATCGCGTTCGTCTGCATCGAAACCAAGGTGTAAGTTAGCATCAACAGTATCCATTCCTTCTTCTTGCAATTTATAAGCTCTGATTTTATTCATTAGTCCGATTCCACGGCCTTCCTGATTCATGTACACCACTACCCCTTTTCCTTCCTTTTCAATCAATTGCATAGCTTTATGAAGTTGATCACCACATTCACAGCGTAAAGAACCAAAGATATCACCGGTGATACACGAAGAATGTACACGAACCAGGATCGATTCATCAGCTTCCCACTCTCCCTTGATTAATGCAACATGTTCCAACCCATTAGAAATTTGACGGAAAGGGATAAGTTTAAAGTTTCCGTATTTTGTTGGCATATTTACCTTTTCTCCCATTTCAACCAGCGATTCTGTCTTAAGACGGTATGCGATCAGGTCTTTAATGGTGACTATTTTTAAGTCGAATTTTTCAGCGATTTCTATTAATTCCGGTAAACGGGCCATCGTACCGTCTTCGTTCATAATTTCAATTAAAGCACCGGCAGGATTCAATCCCGCCAACCGCGCTAAATCAACAGCTGCTTCAGTATGTCCTGCACGGCGCAATACGCCCTTGTTGCGGGCTCGTAAAGGAAAAACATGTCCGGGACGACCAAATGTATCGGGTTGTGAAATTGGGTCTGCCAGGGCCTGGAAAGTAGCAGCGCGATCGGATGATGAAACTCCTGTGGTGCATCCTTCCAACTTGTCTACACTTACTGTAAAAGGAGTGGAATGAATTGAAGTATTTTTATCCACCTGCATTTCAAGATCTAATTCATCACAACGATCTTCGGTCAGTGGTGCACATAAAACACCACGTCCCTGTGTAACCATAAAGTTTACCATTTCCGGCGTGATTTTCTCAGCAGCACAAATAAAATCGCCTTCGTTTTCACGATCCTCATCATCGACAACGATAATAAATTTTCCTTCTTTAATGTCCGTGATAGCCTCTTCGATGGTATTTAAATTTGATCTCATATTGAATCAATTAGTTTTGTTGTTTGTTTATAATGGAATTGATTTTTCCTCTTACCAGATTCCACATTTTACTATATTGTTCATAATTAAACAATGTGGCATCTACTACTGCTTTATAAGTTAAGAAAATACCAATAGGTAATAATAACGCTGAACTTAGCCACATTCCTTCATATGAAGGAATAATTGATTCTCTTGCCATTTTATACCCGGTATTATCGATAATGTAGTAAATGATGAACATGATAACCGAAATTACAACTGGTGTTCCCAATCCTCCTTTTCGAATGATTGCTCCAAGAGGAGCACCAATAAAGAAAAAAATCAGGCAGGCAAACGAAAGTGTAAACTTTTTATGTCTTTCAATTTCATGACGTAAAACATAACTCACCGGATCATTCAACATCATTTTGTTGTACTCTATTAAATCTTTCATCGATTTAGCACGTTCTACGGCAGAATTTGTGGCCCGTATCATCGCTTGCTGGTTGAGTGAAAGGAAGAGTGAATCAGGATTGTATAGTTTCTTGTTTTTGGTTAAACTGTCATTTATTATTTTGCCTCTTAATATTTCTCTTCCCAAAAAATGTTGATCCACAAGGTCCTTCCCCTGGCTTGAACTCCTTGAATTTGCAATTTTACTTACAGAATCAATCGATTGAGTGAGTTGTCTGAAATTCTTACTTACATGTTGATCCTGAAGCAACGATTCGTCAAAACGATTGAAGTCAGTATTGAAATCCAACAGGATTTCTTTTAATTTAAACGTTTGTCTTGAGTAAGGGATACTGTTTGCCGTACTGCTAATCCGTTGCTTCTTTAAATTTTCAAAGCTTTCGCCATCATATAATGTAAGTAACAGATATTTGTTATCTTCCGTGAATTGCACTCGTCCTGAGTCGGATACTATCACCGTAGCATTTTCAAAGCCCCCGGAGAAATCATAAATCATCATATCCTTCAGCAAATGATTTTGTTTCCCTCTGACATAAATATTATAACCATCAATGCCTGAATAAAATTCACCTACCGGAATGTCAAATTCAGGTGATTTTTGTCGGAGTGAGAAAATAAGGGTCCACAGTTTTGTTTGTGCAACCGGCGATACATAATTGGAAAAGTAGAATGCCCCTACACAGATAGCCGAAATGAACAGTATAAGTGGGCGCATGATCCTGAATAATGAAACCCCTGCAGCTTTCATGGCTGTCAATTCGAAATTCTCGCCAAGATTACCAAAAGTCATTAAAGAAGCCAATAATATAGCCAAAGGCAATGCCATGGGTATAAGTGATAAAAAGGCATACATAAGAAACTCAGCCAATACTGACATTCCAATTCCTTTTCCCACTAATTCGGCAACGTGTTTCCATAAGAATTGCATTAACAGGATGAAAATGCAGATGAGGAAAGTCATCAGAAATAGCGTAAAGAAACGTTTGAATATATAGGTATCAATTTTTTTTAAACGAAACATGCTTGTTTTTTTTGGAACAACAAAATTACTGCAAAAAGTTCAATAATCAAGTATCTAAGATGCGAATTTACATTAACATACCAATAATTAAAATTGGATAACGTCTATCGTTATATGCATTTATAATCAGGATGTTATAGTCTGGTTAGCGATTTGTTATTTTATTTTGAAGAAATGAATATAGTTGAAATAGTCGCTGCTTGTTTTATTTTGATAAAGAAAGCCATTCAACCTGAAGGTTGAATGGCTTTCTTTATATTATCGAAATGGTTTTATTCAATAGGTTAGGATCAATCGGTTAGATTCCCGTTTTTCTGCGTAAAACCTCAATTTGTTTATCCCAGAGCAAGGTAAGATCATCTGTTTCATCCTGTTCGGCAAAGTCAGTAATCACTAATGCCAGATTTCCTGTTACTTCCAACATTGTTATTCTCAATTCAAAATAATAGTTGGAATTTAAGTCCTCTTCCCATTGGAAGCGAACACATGAATTTGTTTTATTTTGAACTAAAAAGGCGGTTTGTTCATGTCCTTCCCAGGAAAAGATAAACTCAGAGCCATTTACTGTTACTCCATCAGCAAACCATTCTGCTAGTCCAAGTGGGGTGCTGATAGAATTCCAAAGAATATTAATTGATGCTGATCGAAGTTGATATTCAATATTAAATTTCGTTTTTTGCATTAAGTTTTGGTTTACAAATTAAAATCGGAAAGAATTAAATTACTCTTTCTTATTTTTGGTCCGCAATGTACACATATTTTTTGTAAAAAACAAGTTAAAACCTAAAAAATGAGCTGTCTGGTTAAGCGTTTAACCGTTAAGACTACTTTTCTCAAAGCATAAAGGTAATAATTGTTTAACGTTCTCTAACTGGTATGTATTTTTTGTTCCATAAAGCAGAATTGTTATATCTTTTTCAAATCTTGTTTCTGTTTCCAATAGTACCTGCCTGCATGAGCCACATGGCGTCACGGGATCTGATATAAAATTTCCATTTGTGTATGCTGCTATTGCCAACGTCTTAACTGCAACTTCCGGATATTGGGAATTAGCATAAAACATAGCTACCCTTTCAGCACATAATCCTGAAGGATAAGCAGAATTTTCCTGATTGCTGCCGGTAATGATTATTCCGTTTTCCAATTCAATGGCAGCTCCGACATGAAATCCCGAATAGGGTGCATACGCTTTGTTTACCTGTTCTTTTGCTTTGTTTATCAAATCTTGTTTTTCCTTACTGAGTTCTTCAAAATTGTAAATTTCAATGATCGTTTCGATTGTTCTCTTTTGCATATTTTTCGTGTAAATTGATTGCTGATATAAGATGGTTGGTTAGTGAGTTGTTTGGTTTTGTTAATTGACTAACTAAAAAGAGTATGTAAGCGTTTAAAATTTAGAAAATCAAATTAAAAATTAAAAATGGAATAGCAAAATTAACTCATTTGTTGTATAATAACCAACGAATCAATAATTTAATTCAATATAAGATTTAATGTGTTAACTGATCATCCGTCCAATTTGCACAAAAATATAAAAATATCTATTCAAAATTGTCATTTTGATTAAATAGTTTTAATTTTGTAGGATAATAGTACATTAATTTTTTATAATGAAATTTAGCAACCAAGCCAGGATTACACTTATTTTCTTATTTATTAGTTTAATAGCTATTTCCCAAAACAGGAAACAAGCTTATCTTGCCTATATCGAGCAATATCATCAAGTAGCTGAAAAACAACAACGAGAACACAAGATACCTGCAAGTATTGTGCTGGCACAGGGTTTATTGGAGTCGGGTGCCGGGTTAAGCGCTTTTGCTAAAGAATCGAACAATCATTTTGGTATAAAATGTAATGACTGGACAGGAGATAAAATCTATCATGATGATGATCAAAAAGGGGAATGTTTTCGAAAATATGATCAGGTACTCGATTCGTATGAGGATCATGCCACATTCCTGAAAACAAGACCCAGATATTCATTTTTATTTAATCTGAACCCAACCGATTATGAAGCCTGGGCTCATGGTTTAAAGAAAGCGGGCTATGCAACCGATCCCACATATGCCTTTAAACTGATTTCAATCATTGAAGTTTATGATTTGCATAGGTTCGATCTGGGGGAGAGTGCATCTGAAAATAATTCAAACAATGAAAATTCAGCTTCACTTGTTAATAACAACAGAGGGGCTATCGGTTCTGTTAAAGCATTTGTAAATCATGTTGTTGTAAAAGTAAATGGTGTAAAATTTGTCACTTCGCAATCCGGTGATACTTATGCCGGTATCGGTGATGAATTTAGAATAACGGAAGAACGTATGAGAAGTTATAATGATGTTAATTCAACCGTTGAATTAAAGACCGGAACCAGAGTGTTTATTTCCATGAAAAAGAAAAGAGCCCCCAAGAACTGTGAATCTCATAGAGTTCAATTGGGTGAATCGTTGCACAGCATTTCACAGGATTACGGAATCAGACTTTTAAGTATTTATAAGTTGAATAGCATATCTTTATCTGGAAGCGTTAATTTAGGACAACTGCTCAAGCTTCGTTAAGTACCAATTACACGAATTAATGGAAATTACACGAATTTAGATTGATTCGGATAAGATTATTGAGAAGAATTTCTTATTTTTACCCTTTCTCAGCTCATAAATTAATGTTGGTACAGCTTTTTAATTATAAGGCACTTACATGCTAATTGTAAGTGTAATTCGTGAAATTAGTTTTAAAATAGTGTAATTAGTATTCAATGCGTAAGAAAAACACAGAGCTACTAAGTGATGTAATCCTTCAGGTTCTCAAAGAACAACATCTGGACAAACCGTTGAATGAAAAAAGGTTGGTTGATGCCTGGCCGTTGATTCTGGGGAGTAATATTATGAAATATACTTCCGGTTTAATTATCCAGAACAGGGTGCTCTATGTCAACCTTACTTCTTCAGTTCTACGCCATGATTTATTTCTTTCCCGTGAGCAAATTAAAAGATCATTAAATAAACAAGTGGGAGCAGAGGTAATTGTTGATATTGTTTTCCGTTAAATATAGAATTACACGAATTAAAACGAATTACACGAATTAATTAAACTCAATTTTCACTTCTTACCACTCGATGCTCAACGCTCAATGCTAATTCTATGGATTACCGCGAACATCTTATCCGGCCTCTTTCCAGACATTTTGTAGATCAGCTGGTACAAGAAATTTTTATAAACCCGGCCGACAGTAAAATAATTTACCAATTGATATTTGATCCTGAGGTAAAAGTAGCCTGGCGTGCCGCATGGGCTTGCCAAAAAATAGCTGACGCACATCCCGAATGGTTCAGTGATGCCCAATTTAATGAACTGGCATCTCTGGCAATTTATGCTAATCATGGAGGCCTTCAACGTGGTTGTCTGTCCACCCTTCTTAATCTCCCCATTCCCAATCCAATTCAGGTCGAATTTATCAATGCATGCTTCGAATGGATGGTGTCTCCAAAATCCCCGATAGCTGTTCAGGCTATTTCTATGAAGTTGTTATATCGTATTTGCTGTATTGAGCCTGATTTTAAACCTGAACTCCGTGCCTATCTGGAGAATGTTGATGCAAGTGCCTATTCTGCAGGATTTAATTCTACCCGAAAGAATGTTCTTAATTTATTGATAAATAAATAGTTTTGTTTTATTAAGATGAAGTAAATTGTAGAAATTGCACACTTTAACGATAAAAGTGTTACTTTTGCAGTGATATTTGAGAGGCATTCAT